>Ga0209344_10004283_pt1 | contig 13208 bp, 12 predicted proteins | sample Cruoilmetagenom6_FD_187293 | JGI IMG/M metagenome (GOLD analysis project Ga0209344, IMG submission 187293) | Oil polluted marine microbial communities from Coal Oil Point, Santa Barbara, California, USA - Santa Barbara Oil Seep Sample 6 (SPAdes)... | ecosystem: Environmental > Aquatic > Marine...
AAATGGTTCTTAGCAACTTTATAGAAAGAGAGGACTCGTACGTGTAAGGGATCGCTAATCTAAAACACGTTATAGTTCTCCTCTTTTTCTATATAAAGATATTTATTACAAACTAAAGAAACACGTTGTGGGTAATATCCGAAAACCGAAACTGAATTGAAAAAAATAGATTGGACATTATTATTAGCATACATTGGAATCCATATTATTATAGGATTGATTTATGCGTTTGATATGTATGACCGAGAATGGATTCAGAATTTCTATTTTGTAATACCTTTCATTTATGTTTTTCTCATATTTGATATTTATCACAAGCGATTTTGGAATAACAAAATACTGCTGATTTGGGGAATTATAGGAATAATTCAATTAGCTGTTTATTATAATTATCGTGATTTACCCGAAATTCAAGCTGTAAATGGAAATGATTTGATTTGGTTAAAAGCTCTTCCTTTGACAATCTTTGCATCTTTTATTTTAAATCTGATTAACAAAAAAATTTATGGAGATAATTTTATAGTAACTGCATTTCGACTTGACCCGAATCGGATTGAACCAAAAGACGGAAGAAAGTTGAGACCAGCAGACTATATTTTCTCTGTAAGTGGATTTATGATTATAATATTTGGAACAGTATTTACGAATTAAAATACTACCCACAACAACGTATATAATCCATTGCTAGTTCTAGCCTACTTACGAATATTCCTGCGGAATATTCTATTCGGTTTTATTTGCTAAATTAGTTGCTCATACACGCAACGTATCATATACAAAACCGTTAGCAAAAATATAACCCAAAATGAAAATTAGAATATTAACATTACTGATTGGAATATCATTAAATAGCTTTGCTCAAGACCAAATATTATTTGATAATATATGGATATTACAGGATTTGGTCATAGATAGCGATAGTCATCTACCACCAAATAATGAAGAAATTACATACGTGACTTTAGATTTTGATTCCTATGTCTATGAATCAATCGAATATTTTAATTTATTTGGAACAACTTGTGAATCTATTGGTGGATTAATAGAATTCAATAATACTAGTAACAATTTTTCGTTCTCAGATGGTCCATACGAATCACTTGGAGGAGGATGTTTGCAGTCAGAAAATTCTATCTATGAAGGCATTTATTTTGATTTCTTTTATGAGAATTATATTAATGGAAACACATTCGACTATTCCATTACTGCAAACGGTGATGAAAGTATGACCTTAATTATAACGTCATTTAATGGTAATCAAGCTATTTATGGTTCTGAGGTTTTGTCGATTGGAAATAATAAAAAAAAGGATATTTCTTTATTTTACAATGCACAGAATAGTTCGGTTGAAGTAGATTCTAAAAAACCTTTTGAATATATCTCAATCCAAATTTTCAATTCTCTTGGCAAGCAAGTTTTATACCTGTATAAAAACAATGAAGAAAAAATTAGTATTAATATACAAGATTTGACTGATGGAATATATTTCGTTTCATTACAAAATGAGATAGGTCAAATTATAAGAAAAAAAATAATAAAATACTGATATGAAATTTTAGTTAAGATACTTTTGCCAACAAAGAACTGAGTTAAAAAACAAGTAACTTTAAGCTAATTTTGAAACATAGTTTTCATCATAAGGCAATCCGCTTTTTGCAATAGCAAAGGCCTGTTTTAGCAACTTATTCGCTACGGCTATTAATGCTAATTTTGCACGCTTTCCTTTAACTACAATTCTATCATATAGCTTTGCAGCCTCGGTTATATTTATAGGTTGAAAAGGCTGCTAAAAACACAAGAATACCATAAATTTTTCTATCTTTAGTCATAACAACTTGAAATTTGGAAAGAACAACGCTACTCATATTTCAACAACTTGAAAACGAGATCTAGGTCTCACAGAACTAAACGAAGTTTAAGTAGTAAAAGAGAGAGGATTATCAATGTTGCCGAAGTTTAATGCTTCACCATATAGTAACATTAATGCTCTCTTTTGTTCTTTCTGATTATTAATTAAATTTAATGAATTACAAACTTAAGACGTGTATAATTAATGGCTAGTTCTCGCCTACTTACGAAAATCTTCGCGGATTTTTGCTACGCACAGTTCGCTTCGCTCGTGTCTATTCGGTTTGTATTTGCTAAATTAGGTGCTTAAACACGCCACTAATCACACACAAAACCGTTGCCAGCAATTTAAAAAACATCGAAATCTAATTTAAAAATTGATAACATAATTATGAGAAAAATATTCTTTTTAATCTTCACTTTATATGGTTTTACTCTTTTTGCACAAGAAAAAGAGATAAAAAAACCAGAATATGTAATAATCGCCAACAATGAAATTATAAGCAAAGAAAAAGTTGGAGAATTAGGACAACAAGGCTTAATCAAAGCAATGAATAAAGGAGTAACTGAAGACGAACGGAATAAGCTTGCAAAAAAATTTGGCGACAAAATTGGAGATAGAGAATTTATAATACAAATTGATTTATATACCGCAAAAGAAAAAACAGAACGTGAAAATCAAAAATCGACAAATGATAAAAAGACAATTAAAGAAAAAAATCGTAATGATGAATTAAACTTAAATATAAACGATTCTGCAAGTGATTTTACTGTCCAAATGATTGATGGAAAAAAAATCAAACTATCGGATTTAAAAGGTAAAGTAGTTCTTGTAAATTATTGGGCTACTTGGTGTGCACCTTGCCTAATGGAATTTGCTGAATTTCCAGAAAAAATACTCGAACCATTTAAAGATGAAAAATTCATTTTAATTGCCATTTCTATTGGAGAAACTAAAGAAAAAGTAGAACTTAAAATGAAAAAAATAAAAAAATATGGAGTTGATTTCAATGTAGGAATTGACCCAGAAAAAGAAATTTGGGATAAATATGCAACTGGAGCTATTCCAAAAAGTTTTTTAATTGACCGAAATGGAATTATAAAATATATTTCAATTGGAAATTCAGATGGAAATGTTGATAAATTAGCAACAGAAATAAAAAAATTATTAGCGGAATAAAAACTGCTGGCAACACCATATATAATTTATTGACAGTTCTAGCCTACTTACAAAAACCCTCGCTAAATATTCTATTCGGTTTTTATTTGCTTAATTAGTTGCTTAACCACGCCACACTCAAGCGCAGCGAACAGATGAAGAAAACCATACACAACACGTTGAGATTCATTACGACTAACCAATAACCAATGATAAAATTCTTCAGAAAAATTCGCCAAAACTTACTCAGGGAAAACAAAACTAGAAAGTATTATAAATATGCAATCGGAGAAATAACACTTGTAGTAATTGGGATTTTAATTGCGCTTCAAATAAATAATTGGAATGAAAATATAGAGAAGCAAAGATTTTATTAACTGAAATTACTGATCTCTCAATAAGTGAAACTATGAAATAACGAAAGCACAAAACCGTTCTACGCAATTTGCCAAGCCAATGAAAATCATATTTAACGACAGCGTAATTGATAATAAAATAGTCGAACCTGACTATGAATCTGAATTTAATTCTGCGAAAGAAAACGGATTTGAAACTGAAGTATTCAGCTTTGAAGAAATAGAAGACGGAAATATAAAAAATGCTCTGAAATACATTAAAACTTGTGAAAAAATAGAATTAGGTATTTATCGTGGTTGGATGATGACACCAAAAATTTACGAACAGTTTTACAATGGACTTTTAAAAAAGAATATTCAGTTGATTAACAATCCAAAGGAATACAAACATTGTCATTACTTACCAGAATCTTATGACAAAATAATTGACGAAACTCCAAAACCGAATTGGACTAAAGACATTTCCGAAAACAGTATTTTAGAATTATCAAATGAATTTAGAAATAAGCCAATAATTGTAAAAGATTATGTAAAATCGGAAAAACATAATTGGAATGATGCTTGTTTTATACCAAACGCATCTAAAAAAAACATAGTTCAAGAAATAGTCAACCGATTTATTGAATTACGAGGAGAATATCTGAACGAAGGAATTGTATTCAGAGAGTATATAGAATTAGAATTTCTAACTGAACACTCAAAAAGCAAAATGCCATTAACTAAAGAGTTTAGAATTGTTTTCTTAAATAAAAAAGTGGTTCAAATTTTCAATTATTGGGACGAGGGCAATTATGATTCTGAAAAACCAAATATTGATTTTTTCCAAAAAATTGCTTCGAGAATAGAAAGTAATTTCTTTACAATGGACGTTGCAAAAAAGAAAAATGGAGGTTGGATAATAATGGAATTGGGAGATGGACAAGTTGCTGGACTTCCAGACAATGCAAATAGAAATAATTATTATTCCGAATTGAAAAAAAATTGCGTAGAACACCGTGTATAATTCATTACTAGTAATCGCCTACTCACAAAAACCCTTGCAGATTTTTGCTACGCACAGTTCGCTACGCTCGTGTCTATTTGGTTTGTATTTACTAAATTAGGAGCTTAAATACCTTAGTAAATACAATTTTCATTGGAAGTGAGCCTACAATTCTAGCCATTTCTGATGATGAACAATTTATGTATAGCAGATTTAGTGGTTCATCAACTATCAGAAGGTTTGAAGTTTAAAACAATAATTAAAAAATTATTAAAAAATTAGTAGAGAATATAGAAGTTAGAAAACTGACTCATAATCACTGGCAAACATATACAGATATTGTAATTAATGCGCCAGTTGAAACCGTATGGAAAGTTTTAACCGATTGGAATAATATTTCAAAATGGAGCAGCACCCTTGTAGGTATCAATGGGAACATTCATCACAAAGGAAAAGTCATTATTTCCTATTTAGTAGATGGAAAAACATTTGATACTCCACATGTTTTTATTTATGAAGAAATGGTGGAATTTGGTTGGTCTGATTCGATGGAAGGTAGTTTTAAAGGATTGACTGACAATCATAGATTCAGAGTAGAGAAAATATCTAATCACCAAACACGATTTATACAATCTGATGATTTTAATGGATTAGGAAACAAAGACATGTCTGCCAAAAAAGTCGCAAATTTAACGGTCAAATTCTTCCCTACATTTAATCGAGAATTAAAAGATCAAGTTGAAAATAAAAAAAACAGCTACAACACCTTATAATTAAGTTTCCTAAACACGCTACAACCAAACCTAGCAAACAGGTAAAACAAACCATATAAATTCTATCTTTACAATAGGTACAAAAAACAGTAAAATGAAATCATATTTAACCGCATTAATCGGACTGGTATTATCGAGTTGCTCAAATGGACAATCAACAATAGCTAAAAATGGAATGGAAATGTCTACTGACGAAATTACTAAAGAGCAATCTGAACTCATTTATAAAAACACTAAATCATTTCCAAAGAACACACAACTTTCTATTGCACTGATAAAAAATGGCAAAATTGATTTTATTGGAGTCAAAAATAGAAATGACACAATTCAATTAATTGAAAACTACAAGGATGTTTTTGAAATAGGCTCTATAACTAAAGTGTTTACGGCAACTCTACTTTCAAATTTTGTAACAGACCAAAAATTAAAGTTAGAAGATAATATTCAAGATTACTTAGACTTTAAAATTAATACCGATAAAACAATAACCTTTAAGGCACTTGCTAATCATACGTCTGGACTTCCAAGATTACCTTCCAACCTACACCTTTTGTTAGTAGACCAAGACAACCCTTATAAAGATTACGATAAAGAAAAACTAACGGATTATTTAACCAGCAAAATTAAATTAAATCAAGATCCAGGAATTAAGTACGAATATTCTAATCTTGGCGCAGGAATTTTAGGATTTGAGTTAGCAATAATTTCTAATACTTCTTATGAAAACTTACTGCAAGAGAAACTATTTGAAAAATATAAAATGACAAACTCTACAAGTAAAAAGGAAAATATAACATCTAACTTGGTTAAAGGCTTAAAGCCTAACGGAAAAACAACCGCAAATTGGGATTTTGATGCTTTAGCTGGTGGTGGAGCCATTTTTTCAACCGTAGAAGATTTATCTAAATTTGCTTTAGCTCAATTTGATGATAACAATAACGGATTAACTCTTACTCAAAAGCCAACATTTAAAGTCAATAAAAATATGAGCATTGGACTAGGCTGGCATATCCTAAAAAGGAAAAATGGTCGTGAACTCATTTGGCATAATGGCGGAACTGGTGGGTATAGCTCTTCAATGGCTTTAGATATAGAAAATAGAAACGGAATAATCATTTTATCTAATGTTTCAGCATATAACAAAGAGATGGGAAATATTGACCAATTATGCTTTGGACTAATAAAAACATTGGATGACAAATAACAACACACCTACCACCATCAATAATACTCTATAAATGCGACTGTCCTATAAAGGTTAAATTAAACAAAAAAAAGACCATCTTTAAAAGACGGTCTTTTTCAATATTATAATCATGTTTTAATTTAAAACATATCTCTTCCTGCAAAATGAAAAGCACTTTCAATAGCTGCATTCTCATCACTATCACTTCCGTGAACAGCATTTTCTCCAATAGAAGCTGCGTATAATTTACGGATAGTTCCTTCAGCTGCATCAGCAGGATTAGTAGCACCAATTAAAGTTCTAAAATCTTCAACTGCATTATCTTTTTCTAAAACAGCAGCAACGATTGGTCCTCGAGTCATATATTCTACTAACTCTCCAAAAAATGGACGTTCGTTGTGTATTGCGTAAAATTCTTCAGCATCTGCTGTAGTCATTTGTGTTAATTTCATTGCTACGATTCTAAATCCTGAAGCTGAAATTTTCTCTAATATTGCGCCAATGTGTCCTTTTTCAACAGCATCAGGCTTTAACATTGTAAATGTTCTGTTAGTTGCCATGTATTTTTTTTTAATGAAGTGCAAAAGTAATGTATTTCTTTAATTAATCAAGTGCTGTTATTATTAAATATATGTTACCATATAACTAAATGTCCGTTTGCTTTTTTTCTAAAAATCAGCCCCAATACAAGTAACTTTAAAGGCGTATATATTATAAAGACATACCAATACAACTTCTAATACTAAAAAGCATTTTCAAAATTAAAAATCATTTAAAAAACCCACTCGTTATAACAAATCATCAAAAATGAAGAGCCTCTACTCTCTATTTTAATAAAACTGTAATTTCTAAAATTTCGTATCTAGAGCCATTAAAAAACATAATCAAGTTATTAATTTCATATTAAAAGTACACATCAAAATATCTAAAAAATGTATCTTCGCAACATATGAATAACACACAGATTACCAAAATAAAAGCGCTTTTAAGCACACCTAAAAACATCGTTATTGTTCCTCATAGAAATCCAGATGGTGATGCTATGGGTTCTACTTTGGCATTGTATCATTATTTAAAACTTCATAATCATGATGCCACAGTTATTGCACCTAACGATTATCCCGATTTTTTAAAGTGGTTACCTGGAGATGATACCGTTTTAAAGTTTGAATCACAACAAGCAGAAAGCAACCTTCTTATAGATAAGGCTGACATCATTTTTACCTTAGATTTTAATGCTTTTCATAGAGCTGGTCATCAAATGGCTGACGTTTTAGAAAAATCCTCAGCAATTAAAATAATGATAGATCACCACCAGCAACCAGATGATTATGCTACGTTTATGTATTCTGATGTAAACATGTCTTCAACTTGTGAAATGGTCTATAATTTCATTGAAATGCTTAGTGATACTGACAAAATAAACGCTACTATTGCAACATGTTTGTATGTTGGGATCATGACAGACACAGGCTCTTTCCGCTTTCCTGCAACCACAAGTAAAACACATGCTGTTATTGGACATTTAATAGATAAAGGTGCCGATAATTCTCAAATACATAATAATATATACGATACTAATAGCTATAGTCGTTTACAATTATTAGGAAGAGCAATGCAAAACCTAAAAGTCATTCCAGAATTACGAACAGCTTACATCACCTTATCTCAGGCCGAGTTAGACGAATTCAACTTTAAAAAGGGAGATACTGAAGGCTTTGTGAATTATGCATTATCCTTAAAAGGAATTATATTTGCGGCCATTTTTATTGAAAACAAACAAGACAATATCATAAAGATATCCTTACGTAGTAAAGGTGATTTTTCAGTAAATGAATTTTCGAGAGCATATTTTAATGGAGGCGGTCATACAAATGCAGCAGGAGGACGTAGTGAAGACGATATGCAAACCACCATAAATAAATTTATTAGTATATTACCACAATATAAACAAGATTTGTCCTAAGCCCATAACGGACAATAAATTAATTAATATGAAAAACCTACTCTTAATATTCATCTTATCTACGTTGTGTTTTAGCTGTAAATCGCCAGAAGCACGAATGCCAGAATCTGTACAATCAGGTTCTTTCTTAAAAGCCTCTGCCGAGCGTAATAAAAAGCTAAACGAGCACGAACGCCAGCAAATTCAAGACATTATAAAAAGTAATCCTAATAAAAATTATATCGCTTCAGAAAGTGGATTTTGGTATTATTACAATACAAAAATTGAGAGTGACACTATACAACCCCAATTTGGTAGTGTTATAAATTTTACATACGATGTCTCTAATATCGAAGGAGATGAAATTTATGCTAAGACCACCAAAACCTATGTTATGGACAAAGAAGAATTGTTCACCGGTTTACGTGAAGGCTTAAAACTTTTGAAGCCATCTGAAACTGCAACTTTTATTTTTCCATCTCAAAAAGCATTTGGCTATTATGGAGATGAATATAAAATAGGAACTAACATTCCTTTAATTTGTGAAGTAACTTTAAACACTATAATTGAAAAAAATGATTAAAAAAGCACTTACCGCATTCGTTGTACTATTAGTATTGGTAAATATATCCTGCCAAGAACGTTATTCTGATTTAGGAGATGGAATTTATGCCGAATTTGTAACATCAAAAGATACGATGGTTGCAAAACTATTTTTTGAAAAAGCACCAGTTACAGTCGCTAACTTTGTAGCTTTAGCAGAAGGAAATCATCCCTTAGTTAAAGAAGAATTTAAAGGAAAGCCTTTTTATGATGGATTAACATTTCACCGAGTAATGAATAATTTCATGATTCAAGGAGGTGACCCAACAGCTTCAGGAACTGGTGATCCTGGTTATAAATTTGAAGATGAACTTGTACAGGAATTGCAACATGATAAACCAGGAATATTATCTATGGCCAATTCTGGTATTAACTCTAATGGAAGTCAATTCTATATCACTGAAAAAGCAACTCCATGGCTAGATGGTTACGATGCTGAAGGAAACTTAAAAGATTGTGCAAACCCAAGAGTATATTGCCATTCTGTTTTTGGTGAATTAGTAAAAGGATTAACAGTATTAGATACTATATCTAATGTAAAAGTAGAACCTCGATCTAACAAACCACTTGAAGATGTGATTATTACTAAAGTAAATATCATAAGAATTGGTTCAACCGCAAAAAAATTCGATGCTCCTAAAGTATTTACAGAAGAATTACCAAAAATTAAAGAAAGAGCAGCTATCGCTAAAGCTGAAAAAGAAGCAAAAGCTGAAAAAGAAAGACTAGAAGCAAAAGCAAAAGCTGATTTAGCAAAAACTGAGTTCTTAAAAAAGAACGAAGAACTTAAAGGGCGTAAAATTGAATCTCCAACAGGAATGGCTATGATATTTACTCACGAGAGTAATGGTGTTACACCAAAATCTACAGATCGTGTCAATATAGAATGTGCTGGTTATTTAGAAAACGGAGAGTTGTTCTGGACCACTTGGAAAGATGTCGCTGAAAAAAATGGAAAATATGACGAACGAATTGATAAAGCTGGTCGTTATACTTCTTTTGACATGCCTTACAACGAAACAGCGACCTTAATAGCAGGTTTTAGAGAAGCTATGTTACATATGAAAATAGGTGACAAAGCAAGAGTTTATATTCCTTACTATTTAGGTTATGGAGAAAGAGGAAATCCTCCTGTAATACCAGGAAATGCTAACCTTGTTTTTGACATTGAATTAGCTGGAATTAAAAAATAGTTACTATAACTGAATAGTATAAAAAGACCTGTTAAGTTTAGAACTTAACTGGTCTTTTTTTTTTTTTGTTCTAATTTCAATATTGTCTTTACTAAAAAAACAATAAAGTGAAATTTATGATCCCTTATAGTTAAGCTTTAGGAATATTTTCTAAAATCTCTAGTACAAATTTCCAATACTTCTGAGCAGAAGAAATTTGTGCACGCTCATCTGGAGAATGGGCACCTTTAATATTTGGTCCAAAACTAATCATATCCATGTTTGGATAGTTTGTTCCTAAAATCCCACATTCTAAGCCTGCATGGCAAGCAGCAACATGTGGCTTCTCTCCATTATTTAAACGCTCATAAATTGGCACCATTAGTTTTAAAATATCAGAATCCATATTTGGAGCCCAACCTGGATAATCACCAGAAAACTCAACCTCACAACCTGTAAGTTCAAAAACAGCACGCAAGGTATTTGCTAAGTCTTGTTTTGTACTTTCTACAGAACTACGAGTTAAACAACCAATTTTTATATGACCCTCTTTTACAATAACTCTAGCGATATTATTAGACGTTTCTACTAAGCCTTCAATATCCGGACTCATACGATATACACCATTCCATGCAGCATATAATGCTCTTGTCAAGCCTTCTTGCACACCTAAATCCATTATTTTCTCTGGAGTCTCAGTTTTAGAAACAACAACTTCTAAATCAGGTTCCATAGTTTTAAATTCAAACTTAAGCTCATCTGCTTTAGCTTTAATTTCGGATTCAAACGCAGCCTCGTGTACCGCATCAATTGCAACAGTTGCATTACTTTCTCTAGGAATAGCATTACGTAAACTTCCTCCATCAATTTCAGAGATACGAAGTCCATAATCTTCAAAACCATCAAATAACAAACGGTTCATTAGCTTATTAGCATTACCTAAGCCTTCGTGAATTTGCATTCCTGAGTGTCCTCCTTGTAAGCCCTTTACGGTAATTGTATACCCAATTTTAAATTCTGGAGTTTCTTCTTCTTTATACTCGCGTGTTGCAGTAACATCTACTCCACCAGCACAACCCACACCAATTTCATCATCCTCTTCGGTATCTAGATTTAAAAGAATCTCACCTTTAAGTATACCTCCTTTTAATCCTTTAGCACCAGTCATTCCTGTCTCCTCATCAATAGTAAACAACGCTTCAAGTGCTGGATGTGCAATTGTATCACTTTCTAAAATAGCCATAATTGTTGCTACACCAAGACCATTATCGGCACCAAGAGTTGTACCTTTTGCTTTTACCCAGTCGCCTTCAACATACATTTCAATACCTTGCTCATCAAAATTAAACACCGTATCGTTATTTTTTTGATGTACCATATCTAAATGCGATTGCATCACAATAGGCTTTCGGTCTTCCATACCTTTTGATGCTGGCTTACGGATAATTACATTCCCAACCTCATCTTCTATCGTTTCTAAACCTAAGTTTTGTCCAAAATCCTTCATGAATTGAATCACACGCTCTTCCTTTTTTGAAGGACGTGGTACAGCATTTAAATCTGCAAATTTATTCCATAATTCTTTTGGCTCTAAGGCTCTTATTTCTGAACTCATATTTATATAATTTTAAAAAAGCAAATTTACAAAATAAGGATAACTCTATGTGGTCATTTTAAACTTGTTTCAGAATCTCATTACAGTTCTATTTCTATAGAAGAAAAACCATAAATCAATCCTATCTTTTTCCTATTTTTGATCTATGCTCAAAAACAAAAAATTAGGTTTAGTTATATTCTTAGGAATTCAAATTGCTTTAATTGCTATACTGAAGCATTATCCCGAATTTGTTGAGCAATTTTACAGCAATGGACTGTACGTGTTCTTATCTAAACTCATTCGCTATGTTTTTGGCTGGATCCCTTTTTCAGTTGGTGATATATTATACACACTTGTAGGAATTTATATAATACGATGGTTAATTATAAATCGGAAACGCATCATTAAAGACACCTTAAATTGGTTCCTCGATATTGGCGCAACCTTATCAATCGCTTATTTTGCATTTCATATCCTTTGGGCATTCAATTATTACAGACAACCACTGTACAAATCCTTAAATCTTGAGGCAGATTACACCACAGAACAACTGATTTCGTTTACAGAAAAATTAATTCAAAAATCGAATAACCTACACCTTCAACTAGCAAAAAACGATACTTTAAAAGTTGAGTTACCTTATACTAAATCTGAAATTTTAAGTAAGGTAAAAGAGGGCTACAGTACACTTTCAGAAGTTTACCCGCATCTGGATTATCATCCTAAAAGCATCAAAAAATCAATCTATAGCTTACCTTTAACTTATATGGGATTTTCAGGGTATCTAAATCCGTTTACAAATGAAGCTCAAGTGAACGGTTTAATATCTTCCTACAAGTTTCCAACCACAGCTTGTCATGAAGCGGCACATCAACTCGGTTATGCCGCCGAAAATGAAGCGAATTTTATAGGAAGTCTCGCTGCCATTCATAATGACGATATCTATTTTAAATACTCAGGTCACACATTTGCACTCCGGTATTGCTTAGCTGAAATATACAACAGAGAACCAGATCTTTACATCGCCATCCTTCCTACGATAAATAAAGGTATTTTAAAGAACTACCAAGAGGTCCAAGATTTCTGGAAGTCTTACGAAAATCCAATAGAACCTATTTTCGAAAAAACGTTTGATCGTTTCTTAAAAGCAAACAATCAATCTGCTGGTATGAAAAGCTACAGTTATGTCGTTGCTCTATTGGTTAATTATTATGAGGACAAACAATTGTGAATTAATCCTTAAAACAACACCCCCTAAAGTCCCCTCAAGGGGACAATCCAAACATTCAACATTTTAGTTAAATTTCAGCAATAGGCTTAAACTTTATTAAACATTAAATGGCCATCTAGCTCATTAATACAACATGAATTCTACTTAGAAAATGTTAAAGTATTCAAATAATGAATATCCATTTAGCTATAATTCCTATCTTTAGAATTCAATCTAACCAACCAAAACTATATGATTAAAGTTCATTTACGGCTGCTCATTTTTATGTGCAGTTTTTCGTTATTTGCACAAGATTACTTTCCGAGCAATTCTGGAGTCATTGCAAACAACTCTAACTACACAGCATTTACAAATGC
>Ga0209344_10004284_pt1 | contig 13200 bp, 11 predicted proteins | sample Cruoilmetagenom6_FD_187293 | JGI IMG/M metagenome (GOLD analysis project Ga0209344, IMG submission 187293) | Oil polluted marine microbial communities from Coal Oil Point, Santa Barbara, California, USA - Santa Barbara Oil Seep Sample 6 (SPAdes)... | ecosystem: Environmental > Aquatic > Marine...
ATCTGCCTCCAGCAATTTTGCCGTCGTCAGGCAACGCTGGAAATGGCACGGCCTCGGCCAGCGTCAGCGACATTGGCGGGCTAACCGGGCTTGACTATGTGCTCCAATTTGATGGCAGCGCGTACAGCCTGCGAAGTACTGACACGAATACGCTGGTTACTATGACTGGTACCGGAACAGTGGGTGATCCGTTTATCGGCGACGGATTGAGCATCGTCGTCAGCGGCGCGCCCGCCGCTGGTGATCGACAATTAATTCGCTCGGGGGCGGATATCGCTGGCTCGATTCGAAGTATTGTCAGCGATCCGCAGGCTATAGCGCTGGCGGCACCGACTCGGAGCTCGGCATCATTTGCCAATCTAGGCAATGCGAATGTCAGTAGTGCAACAGTCGCAGATCCGTCAGACCCAGCGCTCCTAAACAGCGCATTAATCGAATTCACCAACCCCACGACCTATAGCATCGACGGCGCTGGCAGCTTTGCGTATACCGATGGGTCGCCAATTGTTGTGAACGGCAGTTCCATTACGATAAGCGGCGTACCATCGACCGGTGACCAATTTACGATCGACGCCAACTACGGCGCGTCGGGTGACAATGCCAACGGACTGTTGATGGCTAATATCCAGTCGGTGGGGATTCTCGAGGGCGGATCCATAAGCATTAACGAGAACTACGGTCGTTTGGTCTCCGATGTCGGTTCGACGACGCACCAGATCAAATCCAGTCTTGATGCACAGGGAGTTGTCCTCAAAAACGCAGAAGATGCAGTTTTGTCAACTTCTGCCGTTAACCTCGATGAGGAAGCGGCGAACCTAGTCAAGTTACAGCAGGCCTATCAGGCTGTCGCTCAAGTCGTAAGCGTTGCGAGTTCTTTGTTTGACACCTTGATAAGCGCGACCAGGAGATAACATGAGAGTTTCTACGCGTGGCTCATTCCTTCAGGGTGTCAACATGATGCAGCAATTGCAGTCAATGCTGGACCATACGCAACAGCAGATATCAAGCGGACGACGCATAATGTCGCCGTCGGATGATCCAATCGCAGCCTCCCGAGCGCTCGAAATAAGAGAATCGATTGGGCGGCTTGAACAATTCGACCGCAACTCAAGCATCGCCGCGAATCGGCTCTCTCAGGAAGAATCGACGCTGGGTTCGGTAAGTAACGTGCTGCAACGCGTGCGTGAATTATCGCTGCAAGCCAATAACGCTACGCAAAGCAATGAAACCCGGCAGCTTATCGCCATCGAAATGCGCCAACAACTGGACCAGCTCGTGCAACTGGGCAACCAGCGAGACGGCAATGGTTCCTATCTTTTTTCAGGGAATCTAGCCGACGTACAACCGGTCACTCGCATGGGCTCGAGCTTCACCTACAACGGGGATCAGGGGCAGCGCTACATTCAGATTGGCGAGGGTCGACAGGTCGCGGATAGCGATTCCGGTGCCGCGGTATTTTTCGGAATTCGCGACGGCAACGGCACATTCTCAAGTATTGCTGCTGCTACCAACACCGGTACAGGAGTGCTCAGCGGCGGTAGCCTGACGGATCCGAGCGCCTGGGTGCAAGATGAGTACACCGTGCGTTTTATCGACCCGAACAACTATGAAGTCCTTGATTCGTCGGCTGCCGTTGTGACGACCGGTACGTTCCAAAGTGGTGATACGATCGCGTTTAACGGTATCGAATTGTCCGTGAATGGTTCGCCACAAGGCGCTGACGAGTTTACGATCGCGCCTAGCCGGCTTCAGGATGTCTTTGCGATGGTCGATCAGATTGCGACCGCTGTCGAGCAAACGGTCAGCGACGATACGTCGAGAGCGGTGCTGAATAATAGCGTCAATTCCGGTTTGCTCAATATTGATCAGGCCATCGGCAATGTTCTCGACGTACGGACTCAAGTTGGCTCCAGACTCGCGGCAATCGATGACCAAATTGACACCAACGGAGCTTTCGCGCTGTCATATCAAGAAACACTGGCTAGCATCGAGGACCTCGATTATGCCGAGGCGATTTCTCGATTGAGCATCCAAGCCACAACGCTTGAGGCCGCTCAGCAATCTTTTATGCGCACGCAATCGCTGTCCTTGTTCAACTATTTCTAGTCAGTAACGCCTAATTTGGTGCGCTGCGTCACATTTTTCGTCGCGGGTCCTAAAGTTTAGCGGATTCCTTTCTGCGCCCATCCGGGCAACTTCTCCAGATAGTCAATCAATCCTAAAGGTCTGTCGCTCCTGACCGATAACCAACTCGTACAGTGGTCTTGAAACGGTTTCTTGGCCGCAGATGAATTCCGGCAGCATTTGGCAGACCGGACTACTTTTAACCAGGAGTTAGAAAAATGGCACAGTCGATTAATACCAATGTTGCTTCGCTTAATGCGCAACGCAACTTAAATCGATCGCAAGGTTTGCTGAATCAGTCTTTGGAACGGCTGTCTACAGGCCTGCGAATCAACAGCGCAAAAGATGACGCAGCAGGACTTGCGATCTCCGAGCGCTTCACCACGCAGATCCGCGGTATCAACCAAGCCGCACGTAATGCAAGTGACGGTATCTCTCTCGCGCAGACATCAGAAAGCGCGTTGGGCGAGCTAACCAATAACTTGCAGCGTATTCGTGAGCTAGCCGTTCAGTCAGCTAACGCAACGAACTCTGCCTCCGACCGCGTTGCGCTCAATGCAGAAGTCACCGAACGAATTGCCGAGGTCGATCGCATTGCGAAGCAGACCAGCTTCAACGGCGTGAAAGTACTTGACGGTTCATTCGGTACAGCAACCTTCCAGGTTGGCGCGAATGTCGGCGAAACCATTTCTGTCAGCTTGAACACAGACGTTACGGCGTCGTCTGTCGGAACGGTTAATACGGTTGCTGGTGTTGCCTATGCTATGGACACTGTTACCGCACCGGGTACCGCTGATACAGTTCTGACGATTACGCCAGCTGGCGGCTCCGCTAGCACGGTTAACGTTGCTGCTGGAGCGAGTATTCAGGACGCAGCTAACGCCATTAACAATGCAAATATTGATGGCGTCGCAGCATTCGTTAACGACGCAGGCACTCTCCAGGTCCTGTCCGACGATCCTGCAGTAGCAATTACTGAAGTTGTCGGCGGTGCTGGCAACGTTACTGGGTTGGCTACATTGGCGACAGCCGCTGAGGCCGTGTCGGCAACAACGACACTTTCTGGTCTTGGTGTTGACACCGTTGGCGGCGCGAACTTCGCGATCGCTCGCGTCGACTCGGCACTCACTGAGGTGAATGGCTTACGCGGTAACCTGGGTGCTATCCAGAACCGTTTCGAGTCAACCATCATCAACCTGCAAACGGTTAGTGAAAACCTGGCGGCCTCACGTGGTCGAATTCAGGACGCTGACTTCGCTGCAGAAACAGCCGCACTGACCAAAGCACAGATCCTGCAACAGGCCGGCGTTGCCGTACTGTCACAGGCAAACGCTGCCCCGCAGCTCGCGTTGAGTCTGCTGCAGTAAGTGAAGTGGTTCTAACCTGACGGAAGGCGGCACTGACGCCGCCTTCCCGAAGGTATTGGCAGGCAAGGGGACACTACATGTCTGATCAAGGCATCAAACACATCTCCGTACTCACTGGTACGTTTGCGGCGCTTAAGCCCACGACTGAAAAAGCAGTGGTCGGCAATGCAAGCCCGGATTCCGGCAAAGAGTTGCCGCCCCCGGGCAAGTTAGATGTTGAACGCCTTGCAAAAGATTTAAATGTTGCTGTCCAGAGCATCGGCCGTGATTTGCGTTTCAGAGTAGACATGGAAAGCGGACGTTCCGTTATTCAGGTCCTGGACCGCGAAACCGGCGAGATTATTCGCCAAATTCCACCTGAAAACGCTAAGACCTACTTATCGGACCTGGGTGAGGTAGCGCTCCGGCTCTACGACAAGCAGGTCTAGTCAGAAGCAATGGCTGCGTTTCCGGACTTGGCACGGTTCTTGTAACAGAGTTAAGTGCCAGTCAACGAATACGCAATGAACGCAAATAGAGAGTGAACTATGGCCAGTATTGTTTCATCGGGAATAGGATCCGGCCTTGATATAGCCGGAATCGTACAGTCGCTAGTCGCTGCAGAGGGTGAGCCCGTGGAGTCAAGATTGGGACAACAGGAGTTCAAAGCGCAAGCGAAGTTATCCGCCTTCGGAACCTTGAAGTCGGCGCTCGCCGACATGCGTGACAATCTGGATATCATGCAATCGCTTGACCAATTTCTGTCTCGCGAGGCGATTTCCGGTAACGAAAACAAGTTCACAGTCAGCGCGGGTACCAACGCACTACCGGCAAGCTATTCGGTAGAAGTTGTCCAAACGGCGCAGGCGCAGAAGCTGACCTCCGGTGCATTCCTTAACTCCGACGCCGTCGTCGGAACGGGCACACTGACAGTCGCCGTAGGTGCGACGTCAATGGACCTTGATATTACTGTAGACAACAACACGCTTGCGGGCATTCGTGACTCGATTAATTCGGCGACGAACAATCCTGGCATCTCAGCAACCATTGTAAATGCCGACAGCGGTAGCTACTTGATAATGACTGCGGATGATACTGGCGTGGCCAGCACGATAGCCGTGACTCAGACTGGTGGTGACGGTGGTCTGAGCGCATTGGAATACGATCCGGGTAATAGCCTTTTCTCGCTCACTGAATCGATTGCACCTCAGGACGCTTTGATCCGCATTGATGGCCTGGATGTAATGAGCGATAGCAACACCTTTGTCGGCGCAGTTGAAGGCGTGACTATTACTGTACTTGAAGACACGGGCGGCGCAACTGAGTCATTGTTGGTTGATAACGATCGAGACGCTGCACGCGAACTGCTTACCAAGTTCGTTGATAGCTACAACGAGTTTGTGTCGACGGTTGACTCCCTCACCGCGTATAACCCCGAGATCGAGCTCACGGCACCGTTGCTTGGCGACTCTACGATTCGCGGGATTCGCGATCAGGTCCGGCGAGAGATGAGTACGGCTGTTCAGGATATCGATGCAAACTTCTCGATGCTTAGCGATGTCGGTATCGAATTACAATTGGACGGTACCTTATCGATCAACGACGAGCAGCTTGGCTCCGTTTTGGCGGATGATTTCGTCAAGCTTGGTCAGCTGTTTGCGACCACTGACGGATTCGCGACACGACTCTACGGATTGGCCGATGGTTTCCTTGAAGCTGACGGCATCATCGAGTCACGTACCCAAGGGCTGACGGCGCAAATTGATGGCATTGGCGATGATCGGAGCGCGCTCAATGATCGCCTGGCCTCTCTGGAGACCCGACTTCTTCGACAATTTAATGCACTGGACTCACTGCTCGCGCAGCTTTCATCGACGAGCAATTTCTTGACCCAGCAGCTAGCTAACCTGCCCGGCGTGACGAACGACGGCGGCGGATAAACTCCAAGGACTGATGATGTACACCACCACAAGCAGCAACGACGCTCTACAACAGTATCAACAGATTGGTACGACAGGTACTGTGGCTGAGTCATCACCGCACCGTCTGATTCAGCTGATGATGGAACATGCTCTGAGTCGCATAATTTTCGCTCGAGGACACATGGAGCGTAAAGAAGTCGCCAAGAAAGGTGAGAGAATCGGCGATGCGATCAGCGTAATAAATGGTTTGCAGGTTAGCCTCAATCATAAGCTCAACAAGCGAATGTCCGAAAATTTCGATGCCTTGTACGCGTACATGATGCGACGTCTATTGCAGGCGAATCTCGATGACGACCCCGCAATCCTTGATGAGGTTGCCGGTCTCATGCGCGAACTCAAGGACGCGTGGGATGCGATTGCCGATGATCCGGAAGTGATCGGGCCCGCATAGCCGCGCAATAGCTAGTTTGGAGATGGAATTATGGTCGCAAATCAAGCCAGTATAGAATTACCGCCCGCAGATGCGGCAATCGACACCGTTGCTCAAATGGAAGCATCTGTCGCCAATGGCGACTGGGTTCGTGTTGAACAGCTTGCCGTTCGGCTCCGACATCTGGTCATTGATGTGCCCGAAGGCGAGCGACAGGCCGTTATCGTCAGCGTCAGCCATTGCCTCGATCGGTTACAGACGAAAGTGCTGCAATCACGCGGTGAGGTCAGTGAAAAGCTGACGGATATTCGTCGCGGCCGGATTGCGAATCGGGCGTATGGGGAGCCGGATCGACGGGATCCCAATTTGCCATTACGTTAAATAAGTCCATATTTGTGAGTTCTGTCACAAATTGAGTCGAATCAACGGTCTATGCTGCACTCAGTCAAGCAATTTGACATAAACCAAGCGAGGGCAGCATGATCGATCAACAGGCATCTTTAGGCAAGGTTCTGATACTGGACGCCGATTTAGATCGGGCCCAAAAAATCAGCCGCAGCCTGACATTTCTCAATTACGAAGCCGTTATTGCCGATCATGATTCCTTACATACTCGGTGTGAAGCTCGCGATGATGTCGCTGTAATAATCGGCGATATCGACCAACACAGCCATTTATCGGCTGGAGCATGCGACTACCGCGCGTCACACACCAATGTACCCTTTATATGCTTTCCGGACGCGACCGCCGAGCGGCCCGAGTTGACCGCTGGACATAGCTGGACGCTTGATCTGCCGCTCCGTCGTGCGCAACTCGTACGCCTTTTGCAGCGCGCTAAACGCTATCAGCGACAGGATCGCCGACGCAGAATCACCGGCAGTTCAATGTCGATTCGAAACGTCAGGGCTCTTATCGAGCAGGTTGCGGATTTTGATACCAACGTACTCATCACCGGCCGATCAGGTACGGGTAAGGAACTGGTTGCGAGGACTATTCACGAGCTTTCAGATCGCGCAGACATGCCGTTTGTACCCATTAACTGTGGCGCCATTCCGGCGGGCCTGCTCGAAAGTGAGTTGTTCGGGCATAAGAAGGGCGCCTTTACGGGTGCAATAGCGTCTCGTACGGGCCGATTCGAGCTGGCTGAAGGGGGCACGCTATTTCTCGACGAAATCGGTGATATGAGCGTCGATATGCAAGTTAAACTACTTCGTGTGCTTCAAGAACGGGTTTTCGAAAAAGTAGGCAGCGGAATTAGTCAGAAATGCGACGTTCGAATCGTTGCCGCGACGCACCGTGATTTGCCACAGGCGGTTAAGGACGGTGACTTCCGTGAAGATCTATTCTACCGCCTAAACGTATTCCCAATCGAGATGCCGCCACTCTACAAGCGGGTCTCGGACCTACCGCAGTTGCTCGAAGAATTGTTCGTTTCTCACAACTCAGAGGGAGACCTCAGAGCGAGTCCTGCTGCCGTTAGCGTTCTGGCCAATTATCCGTGGCCTGGCAACATTCGTGAGCTCAGCAACCTGATCGAGCGATTGGCTATCACCAAGCCCGAGGGTACGATCGAAGTCGATGATCTGCCAGCAAAATACCGACAAGCGCAGTCTGGCCCCATTGCTGAAATCAATAACGTTTCAGAAGCGATGCTGCTGACCGAAGGTAATCTAAAATCACACCTCCAAAACGTTGAGCAGGATCTGATCGGTCAGGCGATAGAGGCGTCGGACGGCGTAATTGCGCAGGCCGCCAGGCTTCTTAGCATGCAGCGCACAACGCTGGTCGAGAAGATCGGCAAGTACAATATCGCCACCTAGTCGTTCTTCGACGGCTCACCCTCCCAAAATCTGTCCGTCACACCCCGGAATGGGGCCCTGGCCCGTTGACGGTTTTCTGTCACCCATGCCTGTTTGGTCGCGATGTGACGGATTCTTGACGCGCAGTAGAGACGTTAATGCGTTGTTTTATAACAAATATTTTGATTGGCATGCAACTTGCAGATATCTCGATAGACATTGATAAGTAACTGCAGGAGCGCCATTTTGGCTAAATCGTCACACAATGCGGAGCAATTGCGCGATAGCTTCGAGATATTCAGTCATCAATCCGGGCTGCTCGAAGACTCATACCGCGATTTGCAGGAGACCGTCGAGGCACTGACATTGCGATTGCGGCTCGAGCAATCGGCACGCCTGCAGGAACTGGTCAAAAAGGAAAAGATCGGCCAGCGTATGGCGGAGCTGCTCGAGGCTTTGCCCGGGGGCATCCTGGTGCTGGACGAGCAGGGCATCGTACGGCAGCAAAACAGCAAAGGCAGTGAATTGCTTGGTCAACCTCTTATCGGTTGCTCATGGGCCTCGATAGTCAGCCGCGAGATCTCGGATGAAGGAAGTGAGGATGGCAATATCCAACTACGTGACGGTCGTTGGCTCAGTCTTTCTCGCATGCCCCTCAGCTTAGAGTCAGGAGAGGTGCTGTTGCTTTCTGACATCACCGGTAGCCGAAGAATCTCTGAGCTACGCCAGCGAAATGAGCGCTTAACCGCCATCGGTGAAATGACGGCAGAATTCGCGCATCAAGTGCGCACGCCACTGGCATCCGCGATGCTGTATGCAGGTCAGCTGGATACCCGCAGTGCTAGCCAATCCCGTATTGCGGGCAAAATCTTGGCTGGGCTGAATGACCTGAAACGCATGGTCAACGACATGCTGGGTTTCGCCGCGGGAGCGCGTGCCGATCAGGAACAGGTCAATGTCGGACAATTGTTGGACGAAGTTGTGGAAAGCGTCCATGGCCAACTTTCTAGCGAGACCACCATTCGAGTATCTGTATTAGATTCTGAACTGTCAGTAGCCGCGAACAAGGATGCAATCAAGGGTGCATTGTTAAATTTGGTAACAAACGCTGATCAGGCGGATGACAACGGCGTCAACATATTGCTACACGGTCACCGTTTCGACGATAACGTTCATCTGTGTGTTTCTGACGATGGCCCCGGTGTTCCGGACGAAATACAGGCGCGCCTGTTTGACGCGTTTTTTACAACACGCCCGCAGGGCACAGGACTCGGGCTTTCCGTTGTCAAAGCTGTCGTTGCGGCCCATCACGGAGAGGTCACCGTAGATTCATCTCCGCTTGGCACCAGTTTCGCCATTCAGTTACCGGCTAAGAATCAGGTTGCGGCGCGATGATGAGATCGCCCATATTGATCGTTGAAGACGACGCGAATCTTCGCGAGGCTTTGCTCGAAACCTTGGCAAGCGACGAGCAGCCAGTTCTTTCGGCCGACAATGGTGTCGCGGCCCTTGAGATAATTGACAGTACGGCAATCGGTCTGGTCGTGAGTGACTGGCAGATGGAGCCGATGGACGGCTTGACGCTACTGGGCAAAATTCGCGAACAGCATCCGACGCTTCCCGCAGTGCTGATGACGGCACACGGGACAATTGAGAATGCCGTCGACGTCATGCAAAAGGGTGCGTCGGACTATCTTGTCAAACCATTCGAAGTCGACGAGCTCAGAAGAGTCGTCGACAAATACATTACATCGCCAGATATGGGTGACCAGCCAGTGGCGGTTGACGCGTCGAGCGTCAAACTCCTTCAAATTGCCAAGCGTGTCGCAACCACAGATGTGACCGTCACGATCAGCGGGCCGAGCGGCTGCGGCAAAGAGGTGATCGCCAACTACATCCACGATCAATCGTCGCGTAGGGCAGAGCCGTTTATCGCAATTAACTGTGCAGCGATACCCGAGAGCATGCTTGAGGCGGTGTTGTTCGGTTATGAAAAAGGTTCGTTCACCGGCAACACTGGCGCACACGCAGGTAAGTTCGAGCAAGCGGCCGGGGGCACATTGTTGTTGGACGAAATATCGGAAATGGATATTGGCCTGCAAGCGAAGCTATTGCGTGTGATTCAGGAAAAGGAAGTTGAGCGAATTGGCGGTCGCAAGGTTATACCTCTGGATGTCCGCGTTCTCGCGACGACCAACAGGGACCTGCGGCAGTACGTAGCCGACGGGAATTTCAGAGAGGATCTCTACTACAGACTGAATGTCTTCCCCCTGCATGTGCCAGCGCTGCGCGAGCGCCGCGGCGACATCTTGCCGCTGACAGAAATGCTACTGCAACGGTATGGCGAAAGGGTCGTAACCTTGTCCGAATGTGCGCAGGAAGCGCTGCTAACGCATAACTGGCCCGGCAATGTGCGCGAACTGGAAAACCTCCTACAGCGATCACTTATTTTGCACAAAGGACCGACGTTGACAGCCGTTGATTTGGCATTCGAAGCCGATAGTACGCCAGCCAACATGGACGGCGGCCTCGGCAACGGCCTTCGAAGCCGCGAGTTCCAGCTCATCATCGATGCGCTGAATACACATGAGGGCAAGCGCGCCGATGTAGCGCTAGCGCTGGGTATCAGTGCCCGATCTTTACGCTACAAGCTGGCGCGAATGCGTACCGAAGGTCTGGCTATCCCAGGAGAATCATCATGAACGAGATAAATGCGACCCAATTGCTCAGTCAGATTCGCACCATGGGTAAGAATCTGCAGCCGATTCAACCAAGCGTCGACCCGGCCAGAGCGGACTTCAATGATTTGTTGAAATCATCAATTAGTGCTGTAAACGACGCGCAGAATGAGGCGGCCAGCCTGAAGACAGGTTTCCAAAACGGCACGAGTGACAAGAGTCTCGCCGAGGTCATGATTGCGGCGCAAAAAGCCGACCTCTCATTTCGCGCGGTGACAGAGGTTCGTAACAAGCTCGTCACTGCCTATCAAGACATTATGAACATGCCGGTGTAAGCGGCGAATAGCAGCAGCGATCGGAAGCAACCAAGGAACGAATAGAAAGTCATGGAAACGAGAAACGTAATCGATTCAACTGTTGTGCCCTCCAGACAGATCAATTTGGCGGGCGTACTGCGTATACCCGCGGTTCGTCAGGTCATGCTACTTGTCGGCGTCGCAGCCGCCGTGGCCGCAGGCTTTTCCATTGTGCTCTGGTCACAGTCGCCAGGCTATTCTGCGTTGTACGCAGATCTCGGAACCCAGGAAGCCGCGCAGGTAGCTGATGCGCTTAGGTCTGCCGAAATTGAATACAAATTGAACGCTGACGGCAGCATTCTAGTAGCGCAAGACCGAATCCATGATGCACGCCTGCAACTTGCGTCGCAGGGCTTACCGCAGAGCGCATCGGCCGGTATGGATATGATGCAGGAACAGTCGAGTTTTGGCGTCAGCCAATTTATGGAAAGCGCCCGCTATCAGCATGCGCTGGAAGCGGAGTTGGCGAGAACGATTTCATCGTTGGGCGCAGTTAGCGAAGCACGCGTGCATCTCGCATTGCCGAAACAAACAGCATTTATCCGTGATTCCAAGAGCGCAAGTGCGTCAGTGTTGCTTCATCTGTACCGCGGCCGGACATTGGAGTCCGATCAAGCCTCTTCAATTGTTCATTTGATCGCCTCTAGTGTTCCGAATCTTGTAGCCAGCGACGTAACCTTGATCGACCAGAACGGTCGTTTGCTAAGTTCTGGAACGGACAGACCTGCAGATGCAATGGCATCGACGCAGTTCAAATTCTCACGCCAACTCGAAGAAACCTACAAGCGGCGTATCGAAGATCTCCTCTCGCCGCTGCTCGGTGCGGGTCGTGTACGGGCGGAGGTCGTAGCCGATGTCGATTTTACCTACGTCGAGGAGACCAGCGAGTCATACGATCCGGCTCGTTCAGTGGTACGAAGCGAACAGATTAACGAAGACAAAACAATTGCCAATAGTTTCCTTGCTGGTGGAATTCCGGGTGCGCTCAGCAATCAACCACCGGTTGACGCAGCGGCGTCAGGGGCACAGGACATTGCTTCAGAGTCTGAGCAGACGGAACCGCAAAACTCCTCTCGCAGTAGCACTCGAAACTACGAGGTTGATAGGACGATTCGCCATACCAGGCCACAGTCCGGAGCGATCCGAAAATTGTCCGTCGCAGTCCTCGTCGACGACTCGCCGGTTTCAGCGGACTCGGACCAGGCGACGGTGACGGATGCAGAAATTGCGCGTTACACATCATTGGTGAAAGAGGCTGTCGGCTTTAGCGAAGCGCGTGGCGATACAGTTGTCGTTCTTAGCGAAGCATTCATGGCGGTTGAAGAGATTACTGAGGCCGAGCCGCCGGCATTTTGGGAGATCCCGATGTTCCGCGATGCGTTCAAACAATTCCTGGGTGCGGCCGTAGCACTAGCTATCGCCTTCGGAATCGTCCGCCCAATGCTACGTGGCGTCGTCGGCGGCGCGAGTGCCGTTTCAGGCGAATATCTTGCACGTGGCGGCGAGCACAGCGGCGGCTTCGGTACACCGCAACTAGCTGGTGGGGGGGGCGCAATTACTCCCCCGAATTACGAGGAGAAAGTTGCCGCAGCTAGGAATATTACGGGGCATGATCCGGCTCGTGTCGCTCAGGTGGTGAAGAGATGGGTGACCACTGATGAGTGATCGTGAGATGAACGGTACCCAGCGTGCCGCTTTGTTGCTGATGACGATCGGTGAAAACGAAGCCGCAGAAGTTCTCAAGTTTATGGGCACCGATGAAGTTCAAAAACTCGGCACCGCGATGGCGTCGCTCAAGAGCATTAGTCGTAACGATGCTGATCGTGTACTGGATGTCTTCATCATGGATGTCGAAGATCAGACAGCGCTCGGAATCGATACAGAAAATTACGTTAGAAAATTACTGGGCAACGCATTTGGAGCGGCCAAGGCCAATGCCTTCATCGAGCGAATCGTCGTTGGCGATGACGCACAAGGTCTGGATGCATTGAAGTGGATGAGTTCGAGAGAAGTCGTTGACATGATTCAGGATGAGCATCCGCAAATCATTGCGATTGTCCTAGCCTATCTCGAGAGTAATCAAGCTGCCGAAGTGGTTGAGAAACTCCCTGCAGAAATTCGCTCGGATATTGTCATGCGAGTTGCACGATTGACCGATATTCAACAAAGCGCGCTGGCGGAAATAGAGAACCTGATCGCAAGTAAATCCGCGGATGCAAGTCGTGGTGGCACGCGCAAAGTGGGCGGTGACAAAGTCGCAGCCAGCATTGTCAATGCCCTAAAACCGGAGCGTAGCGAAGCGATGCTTGAGGAAATCAAGGAACGCAACGCCGAGCTGTCGCAGCGAATTGAAGAGATGATGTTCGTATTCGATACCTTACTCGGAGTTGATGATCGCGGTATTCAGGCGCTGTTGCGCGAAGTATCGAACGACTTGTTAGTTGTCGCGCTGAAAGGTTGCGACCCTGAGATCAGCGACAAAATATTAGGCAACATGTCCAAACGTGCGGCGACGCTGTTGCGCGAAGACATGGATGCGAAAGGT
>Ga0209344_10004285_pt1 | contig 13199 bp, 10 predicted proteins | sample Cruoilmetagenom6_FD_187293 | JGI IMG/M metagenome (GOLD analysis project Ga0209344, IMG submission 187293) | Oil polluted marine microbial communities from Coal Oil Point, Santa Barbara, California, USA - Santa Barbara Oil Seep Sample 6 (SPAdes)... | ecosystem: Environmental > Aquatic > Marine...
AATTCATTAACTCAGGTATCGAAGGTAATTTAGAGTGGTCGCAGTTAGTGGATCGACTGACTGTACATGAGACCTCTTTTTTTCGACACCAACCTTCGTTTGATTTGGTGGCAGAAGATATTCGAGCTCATTTAGATGACGCGGATGAAATCCTTAAATATAAGATGTGGTCAGTCAGTTGTGCCACAGGTGAAGAGGCCTATTCGTTGGGAATGGTGGCACATCACATCTGCCAACAATCGGACAAAACCTGCTACTACGGTGTTACTGCGACGGATGTCAGCAGTCCAGCAATTGCTTTGGCAAAACAAGGTATTTACGGGGTTGATAAAAAACCTCAAATTAATGAGATTTATCATCCCTATTTAAATGAACTCAACAAAGAAATGTTTACCTTGTCGGCAAAAATAAAGCGCCGCATTGCATTTGGCGTTTTTAATTTATTGGATGCAAAGAGACCGTCACAGGTTAAGTATGATTTGATTTATTGCCAGCATGTATTGATGTATTTTGAGCGTGATGTGCGACGTCAAATATTAGATGGATTGGTCACCCACTTAAATTCAGGTGGCTTGTTAATTTTAGGACAAACTGAAATCAATGCGTGGTCCCATCCATCCATGCAGCGAGTGGAAAAAGGGCGAACCTTGGCATTTAGGCTAACATAATTATGAGTAATAAAGACAACATAGATTTCTCAACATTAAACTGGGTTAAATCAGAACTTGATGAGACCCTTAATCGCGCTAAAGAGGCGTTGATGGTATACATTGATGAGCCTGAGGACAGCAATCAATTGCAATTTTGCATCACCTATTTGCACCAAATACAAGGCACCCTAAAAATGGTTGAATTGTATGGTGCTGCGATGGTGGCTGAAGAGATGGAAGCCGTCGCCAAAGCCCTGATGGACGATTCCATTGATGATAAAGACGCGGCCTTTGATGTTTTATTGCGAAGCATTTTGCAGTTACCCGATTATCTGGAACGCATTGAGCTGGGTCATAAAGATGTACCCATTGTGTTGTTGCCTCTGGTTAATGATCTTCGCGCTGTACGCAGCCAGCGATTGCTGTCAGAAAGTGCTTTATTTAATCCTGATTTAAACTTAGGTGTGCCAGAACGCATACAAAATCAGGACATTGCTTTACAAGGCAATCAATTAAAGACGGCCTTAATGAAACTCCGTTCTGCCTACCAAATGGCTTTGTTAAAGTGGATTAAACACGAACAAACTGAGCAAGCCATGGGCCAAATGCAGCAAATTTTGTCTAAATTGCGCATGGTGTTGCCACAAACAGATTTTAAACAATTATTTTGGGTCTATAGTGGCTTATTAGACGCTCTGGCTGAAGAACGGGTTAAAGACAGTATTGCGATTAAATCTTTAGCGGCTAAGGTTGATATATTTATTAAAGATATTGCTCAAAAAGACAGTCAAGTTAAGTCTACAGGTCGTGCTCTAACACGCAACTTCTTATATTACATTGCGCTGGGAGAACCCGGATCGGATAAAGTGGATGCAATCAAAGCGTATTTTAACTTAGATCAATTTATACCTGATGAAGATGAAATTAAACATGCCAAAGGGAGTTTGTCGGGTAAAAATAAAGAATTATTACAAACCGTTTCTGCGGCCATCAAAGACGATATTTTAGTGGTGCAAGAATCGCTTGATTTATTTATTCGTAATCAGGCCGCACAAGTGGATGAGTTATCACCCTTATTAGGTAATTTACAAAAAATTGCAGATACTTTAGGCATATTAGGTTTAGGTGTGGCCAGAGATGATGTGCTGGTGCATCAGAATGAATTAAACCAATATATTGAAGATAATGAACGCCCCAAAGATGCCGCCTTATTAGATGTGGCACAAACACTGTTACGCATTGAAGCTGATTTAGGTGATCATATTCAGTCTTTGGGTATTACCAGTGAAAGTGATGATCAGGATCATCGGATTCCACGTTCAGAACAAAAACAGATTGTTAAACAATTGGCCAAAGAATCAATTGTTAATTTACAACAGGTTAAAGCCAATTTTGTGGCCTTTATCGAAGCACCCTGGGACAAACATCAGGTTGAAGACAATCCCATGTTGCTTAAACAAATTGCAGGGGCATTAAATATATTGGATTTGACTCAGGCCGGTGAGCACATTCAACAAATTATCAGCTATGTTGACCATGAAATTTTAACCAAAGCCGCCAAGCCCTCCGCCTCTGAATTGGAACAATTGGCCACTGTGGTGTCGTCGATTGAATATTATTTAGAAAACCTTGATCAAGGTAACCGCATTAGGGAGAACCTGTTGCAAGAGGTTGGACGCCAAATTGAAACCCTTCAACAACAAGTGAGTAAAGATGATCGTGCGGTAGAGACCATTGAAGAAACCGATCAGGCAGAGCAAGAAAAAGTGGATGAGGCTACGGTCGATGATGGAACTGATCAGTCTCAGTCAGATGAGTCAGCCATTCAAGAAGAAACTCAGCAACCGCAAGCCACAGGAGATGAAATTGTTACCTTTGGTGATGATGCGGATGATTTCATTAAAGAAGTCTTTATTGAGGAGTTTGAAGAAGAATTACCACACTTACAATCAGAGCATCGAGCTTGGCAGAAAGATCCTGAAAATAATGAGCAAAACCTGATTGAAGTTCGTCGTATTTTCCATACTCTAAAAGGCAGTGGCCGGCTGGTTGGTGCAGAAGTTATCGGTGAGTTTGGTTGGAAGTTAGAGAATATGTGCAACCGGGGCTTAGATGGTGCCATAACGTATAACGATAATTTTATATCTGTGTTGTCATCCGGTATTAATTTGGCTGAGGAACTGTTACACGCTTTAAAAGAACGTGCAGCTGTGCCGGTATCTTATCAGGTGGTGTTACAAAACGCCGATAATGTGGCTGATGGTAGTGAGCACTTAATTTCCCTGGATGATGTTCAACAAGCTGAGGATCCAATCAGTGAAGATACCACTATTGATGAGGTCTTTGCCGAAGATGATCAGATAGACGAAGCAGTTACAGAACACGAGGCATCGGAAGAAACGGTGTCACAAGAAGCGGTATCCGAAGACGATTCAGCTGAACAAGTGGCCACTGAAGAATTGCTTGAGGAGACTCAAGAAGATGGTGCAGATGATGAGCACGCATTATTGGATGACTTGGATAAACCCATTGAATATGAACCACCGACAGCAGAATTAGAGCAAGCCGCTGCCAGTTTGGAATCAGATTCCCCACTATTTGAAGAAACTGATGAGGCGACATTAGAGCAAGCAGACAGCGATGAATTATCCTGGCAGGGGAATGAAGAGGAAATCACTGAGACTGAGGAGGACAGCTTTGATTTTGCTGATGATGAAGAGTTAGAAGCAGAACTCGCTGCACTGGATGAAGATTTTGAAGATGAATCAGCAGAAGTTGCCGTTAATCTTGACACAGAGGATGACCTGGATTTATCAGATGAAGAAGATTTAGAAGCGGAACTCGCAACGTTGGATGAAGTTTATGAGGAAGAGTCAGAACAGGCTGAATTGAGCATTGAAACTGAAGACGATCTGGATTTGGTAGACGAGAGAGATTCAGCTGAAGTGGATGATGATCAATCAATTGATGCAGATGAAGACTGGGAACACGATACAGCCTTTATTCAAATTCTACAAAAAGAAGTGGGCGGTCATTTAGATGATATGGCGGCACAACTAAGTCATTACCAGGATGGTTCCGATGAAGTCGTGAACGATGATTTTGTACGAACTGTTCATACCCTGAATGGCGCAGCCAGCATGGCCAATGTCAAAGCCATCACAGATATGACCACACCGCTTGAGAAACTGGCTTTACATTTACATGATGCCGGTGAACAATTTAATGAACAGGATATTGAAAAAATAGAAGCTTTGATTCAGCACACCCAAGGCCAATTAGTGTCTTTGGGGAATGGTGACATGCCAAATGATGATGATGTCAGTGTTTATTTTAAAGATCGAGTCGATGCTTTATCCGCAGTGGTTCAGGATACTGCGGCCGAAGATATCTTGCTGAATGAAGCGTTAAACGATGAAGCAGCTGGAGATGAGGTCGATTACTTGATCGATGAGTTTGCGGCTGAAGACGCTGAAATCGATGAAGTTGAAACCGACGAAGTTGAAGCTGACGAAGTTGAAACCGACGAAGTTGAAACCGACGAAGTTGAAACCGACGAAGTTGAAACCGACGAAGTTGAAGTCGACGAAGTTGAAGCTGACGAAGTTGAAACCGACGAAGTTGAAACCGACGAAGTTGAAGCCGACGAAGTTGAAGCTTACGAAGATGAAACCGACGAAGTTGAAACCGACGAAGTTGAAGTCGACGAAGTTGAAACCGACGAAGTTGAAACCGACGAGCTTGAGTCAGAAGCAGAGCAAATGACTTATATTTTTGATAGTGAAGTTGATGAGGAATTATTAGAAATCTTTTCCGAAGAAGCTTCTGAGATTTTTGATCGGTCAGAGCATTTAATGGCTGAATTAGAAGAAAAGCCCGGCGAAGTCAGTATAGTGCAGGCTTTGCAAAGGGATTTACATACCTTAAAAGGTGGTGCCAGGATGGCCGGATTAAATCAAATTGGTGATTTATCTCACCAATTAGAATCTTTGTTAGAAACCATCGCTGGTAAGGAGTCCGTAGTTAATTCCAAACAATACCGGGTTATTTCAACAACCATGGATCAATTACATGACATGGTAGCAGCTGATGATTTTGGTCAACTTACTGCCATTGATGAAACCACCGAACATATTGAGAAATTACTTTCTTCTGAAGGTGGTGAAATTAAAGAAGAGTCCGAGTTGGATCAAAGCTTCTTTGATCCTTTGAATCGCACTGAAGACGATACAGACCTGTCAACAAGTGATGAAGCTGAAAAATCGGATACCGCTCAACGCTCAACCAAAAAATCCAATGTGCTGTCGGGTGGACAAATTAAGGTTAACTCTGAGTTGTTGGATAAACTGGTGAACTTCGCCGGTGAGGTGAGTATTTACCGATCCCGTATGGAACAGCAATCGGCAGAATTACGACTGAATATTGATGAGTTAGAAAATACGGTTGAACGGGTACGTCGTCAGCTACGTGATTTAGAGCATGAAACAGAAGCTCAAATTATTTCAAACTACCAAATTCAAGATGAAGAGTTAGAAGAAGATTTTGACCCATTGGAGCTGGATCAATTCTCCACCATTCAACAGTTATCACGGTCTTTGTCTGAGTCAGTCTCAGATTTAACCAACATTCAGAACTATTTAAAGGAATCGGTACGCTCCTCAGAAACCCTGTTAATACAACAGTCACGGGTTAATACTGAATTACAGGAAGGTTTAATGGAAACCCGACTGGTGACCTTTAATTCATTGGTACCTCGTTTACGACGGGTGCTGCGAACCGCTTCTCAGGAATTGGATAAAAATGCTAAACTCATTATTCACGGTTCTGAAGGTGAAATGGATAAAACGGTTCTAGAAGGTATTCAAGCCCCTCTGGAGCATATGATTCGTAATGCAGTTGTTCATGGGCTTGAGTTAGACCGAGTGGCACAAGACAAACCAGAACAAGGTGAGATTGAAATTGATATTTCCCGGGAGGCCACCGAGGTGGTTATTACTGTGAAAGACGATGGTGCCGGCATTGATGTTGATGCGGTACGTGCCAAAGCACTCAAACGTGGACTCATCGTGGAAGGTGAATCATACAGTGATGATGACATTGCTCAACTGATTACCCACAGTGGTTTATCCGCTGCAGACACGGTCACAAAATTGGCCGGTCGCGGTGTTGGTATGGATGTGGTTAATAATGAAATTAAACGCTTGGGCGGTAGTTTGGAAATTGATTCCACCGCCGGTGAAGGATCATTATTTACCATTCGATTACCGTATACTCTGGCATTGACTCAGGCCTTAATTGTACAGGTGGCTGATCATCGCTATGCGATCCCGGCTTCCGGTGTCGAAGGTCTGGTGCGCATGACGGTAAATGAATTTAAGCGGCGGCTTGATGATAATGACTTAAATTATGACTATGCCGGTGAGCAATATCAAATCCAGGAATTAAATAAATTATTAAATGTCGACTCTGAAATTATTGCCGAAGGAAATCAAGTTCCGCTGGTGATGATTAAATCAGGTGATCAAGGGGTTGCCTTGCGGGTAGATCAAACCTATGGTGGCCGCGAAATCGTGGTTAAATCCGTGGGCATCCAAGTGGCTTCTGTACCGGGTATTTTTGGTGCCACCATCTTAGGTGATGGTGCAGTGGTGCTGATTTTGGATATTATTCCCATGCAACGTGATTACCTGCAGAAACTGGAGCGCATGAAAGCAGAAGGTATTGACGTCCAAGAAAGTCATGAGGAAGAAGATGTCACAACCATTATGGTGGTGGACGATTCCATTACCATGCGACGAGCCGGTGAGCGTATATTGACCCGAAATGATTTTGAAGTCATGACCGCTAAAGATGGGTTGGATGCTTTGAATAAGTTACAAGAGCAGGTACCGGATCTCATGTTATTGGATATCGAAATGCCTCGCATGGATGGCTATGAACTGGCCACAAATATGAAGCAATCAGAGAAGTTCAAAGATATACCCATTATTATGATTACTTCGCGTACCGGTCAAAAACATAAAGACAGAGCCAAAGCCATCGGTGTTGATCGTTATTTGGGTAAACCCTATCAAGAATTGGAGTTACTGGAAAACATTAAAGAGCTATTGAATTTGGAAGATGTCTGAAGTTAAAAATATTGGGCTTATTCATGTCGGAGAGCCCCAACCTTCAGCCTTGTATTTAGCGGATCAATTAGAAGCTAACGACTATCAAGTCTCTGAAACAGATGCCACTGATTTCGCGGTAGACAATAACGTAGATACGTACGTGATTAATCTCAGTGAGGATGATTTTGATATTGAACCAATGGTACATGAGCTGACAGATGCCGGGGTGAAAATCGTTTTCAATGACACTCAGGTAAGCAATGATTTGGTCGGCTGGAACAAGAATCGCTGGTTGCGGCATATATTGCATAAAATTGATGACAAACATGATTTATTGCCAGCGCTAAGGGCAAGTATTGAAGACGATGATCTGGATTTATCCGCCATGGGTATTGAACAAGTGTGGGTATTAGCCGCTTCCATCGGCGGTCCCGAAGCCATTGTTCGGTTTTTATCTGAATTCAACGCTGATGAACCTTTGTTGTTTATTATCGTACAGCATATGGACAGTGAATTTGTCGGCATGATGGCTAAACAACTACAAAAAAATAATCAAATTGAGGTCAAGTTAGCGACCTCAGGACTGCCCGTTAAAGCCGGCGAAGCATTATTAATACCGGTTGATGAGAGTATTGTTTTTCAACCGGATGGACGGTTGGCTGTTAAAGATGTCAATTCTCATCGAACGGCTACACCATGTATAGATGATGTATGTGCAGATTTAATCAGTCAACTCAAGTCGATTAATCTGGCGGTGTTTAGTGGTATGGCTTCAGATGGCGTGATTGGAGCCACTAATGTTTTTGACAATGGTGGTACAATTATTACCCAAAGCGCCGAAAGCAGTGTGGTGTCTTCCATTTCCGACGAAGTTCGAACCAGGAAAATGTCTCGGTTTGATGGTACGCCGAGTGAAATGGCTGAATATATTAAAGAACGACTTAAATAGGTGATTAAATGGCCAACGATATACGTGCGGTATTAATACCCATAGAAACAGACAGAAAGTTACTCTTACCCAATGCCATGGTGGCAGAAGTGATGGCCATGCGTAGTATTGATGACAGTGATACCGATGAAGATTGGCTGCTTGGGACCGTTTCCTGGCGCGGCTGGGATATTCCGTTAATTGATTATGGTTTATTGACCGGTTTTCAAAATGAAGAACCCGCTGATTTGGCCAGCACCGACAACATTGCGGTGTTAAAATGTATTAATCACCCCGAAGATTTACCCTATTTTGCGGTACTGTCCCGAGGCATTCCAAAATTACAATTGGTATCTCGTGGAGATATTCAATTACATGAGGAACAGGAAGTGACTCATCATGCCATTGCCTCTTTGGTGTCGATTGAAGATGAGATGGCTGATATTCCAAACATGAATTATTTGGAAACCCAATTAATAAGTTTGACTGGTGAGCCGGCTTAAACCGACCCTTGGATTCAATCGGAAAGAACACATGGTTAAGGCTTAAAGTCACCATATAAGGTATGCATGGCGCTGAGAAATACCGGCGCCATGGTTTCAGTTCTCAATACCCGCTGACCCATTTTAATACCACAAAAGTTTCGCTGCTCAAATTGTTTTAATTCCATCGGTGAAAAGCCTCCTTCAGGTCCGATAAAAACATGACATTGTTGCTGTAAATCATTGGGTAGGTCGTGAATAAAATGATCAGCAGTTGGTTCTAAATAAATACCGGATGGTGTGTTTGAGACCACTTCAGATAAGGTTTTTATCGGCTCTATTGGCATTACATCAGATCGACCTGATTGTTCACAAGCACTGATTGAAACCCCTTGCCAGTGTTGTTGTTTTTTGGTGTATTTATGGTCTGCAATGCGTTGTGAACAAAATTCAGTGGTAACGGGCTGAATACTTAAACAGCCTAACTCAGCGGCTTTTTGAATACTGTAATCCATGCGGTCACTGGCGCTGATGCCTTGAATTAAAGTAAGCCTTAAAGAACTTTTGGGCAAAACGTCCTGGCAAGCAGCAATATCTTTAATCACCACATTATGTTTGTTAACCGTATCGATAACGGCATTATACTGACGGCCGCTGGCGGTGAAAAATTGCAAAATATGGCCGGGTTTAAGTCGCAATACATTACGAATATAATGTGCTTTGGGCTGTTCAATCACCCAGGTGTCACTTAATGACTTGTGATCAATGGGTAAATAGATACGTGAAACTCTCATAAAAAATAGCGGTTCTCTCTGGTCAATATTTTAAAATTGCCTATAATCAGCATAGTCTTCTTCGGTATTAAATAATGAAACAACACAAATTACAACAGCCCTTATACCATCAATCCGGCTTTACCCTGATGGAAGTTTTGATTGTGGTGGTTATTTTGAGTATTTTGGCGGTGGCGGTGGTGCCGCAGTTTTTAGATGCACCTGATAAAGCCCGCCAGGCCCGTGCTCAGGCCGATGTCAAAAATATCGAAACAGCCTTGAGCATGTATAAATTGGACAATATTCAATACCCATCAACGTCACAGGGTTTACAGGCTTTGACTCAAAAACCCAGCGGTCGTCCGGAGGCGAAAAACTGGAAACCTGGGGGCTATCTTAAACAACTACCGGATGATCCCTGGGGCAATCCCTATCAGTACTTAAATCCCGGCAATCACAGTGATGTGGATATTTATTCTTTGGGCGCAGATGGTCAGCCCGGTGGTGAAGGACTGAATCAAGACATCGGCAATTGGTAGTTCAAAGTAAACAACATAAACTCGGCTTCACCCTAATGGAAATGTTATTGGTGATGGTTATTATTGGCATTATGGCTGCTGTGGGTGTGGGTCTGGTTAACAGCCAATCCAGTGAACGGCAATTACAACAAAAGGCCCAGCAATGGCAACAGATGCTGACTTATTTATGTCAACAAGCGGTGCTTAATAATCGTGCTTATGGGGTTGAGTTAACTCAAGTATCGGCACAGGTTATGGTGTTCGAACAGCCCGAATGGCGCGTACTATCTCAATGGACTCAGGCTTTACCTACCGAAAATTTAACATGGCAAATTAATTTAGCCGGTCGGCCGATGCCCTTGTCAACAGAGTTTGAGGCCTTGCCACATTTGGTTTGCTACAGTGATGGTCAAATTAATGCCTTTAGCTTACAGTTGCAATTATCACAATTAGCCGGTGTGACCTATGAATTATCGGCTGAAACACCCTGGACAATAACCGGACGCTGGCATGAATAAGCGCTGTCAGGGTTTTACTTTGCTGGAAGTTTTGTTGGCCTTATTAATTATTAGCGTTGCTTTAGTGGCACTGGTTGAGGCGGCCGGTTTTGCGCATAAGCAAACTGCTGAATTAGATCAGCGACAACAGGCCTTACAAGTGGCTGATCAAGTGTTGATGCAATTTTATCAACGGCCTCAGGTGGATGATGAGCAGGGCAGTGCCCAGCGCAAAGACCAAATCTATTACTGGTCTGTGGATGTGCAAAATACTGATAACCAACAGATTTTACGAATGGATGTCCGGGTCGGATTAACACGCGACATCGAATATGCTTTAGCGCAACTCAGTGGTTTTAAAAGCAATGAATAATAGTGTCCATTACCCGAAACAACAGGGTATGACTCTAATCGAGTTGTTGGTGGCGGTGGCGTTACTGTCGATTATTGCGGTCATGGCTTTTGCCAGTATTTTCACATTGACTGAGTCGAAACAGCAGATGCAAGAAACAGTGCGTCGGCTTAATCAGGACAATGCCGCCATTGGTTTGTTTAATCAAGACATTAAAATGGCCATTGGACAGCAAGTATCTGTAAATGTTGATAATTCATTGCGCTTGGTTGGCGACACTCAGAGCCTGCGTTTACAGCGTTTTAATCCCTTTAAGGCCGTACCGAGACAAGCTGTTGTTAATTATGTAAAACAGCAACCGGCCACCATTTTAGATATCCGCTGGTTTTTGCGCGATGAAAAGTGGTATCGCGCCACGCGTTCAGCGGCCAGTACATCCTATGCACCCTGGCAAGAGCGTGTGATGATGCCTGTACGGCAAATCCGCTGTCAATACCAATCCCTAAGCGGACAATTGTTGGATCACTGGCCGCCAAGACAGGGGCCGCCCACTGCTTTGCCAAGCGCAGTTCATTGTCGCATTACCTCGCAACACAATCGACAGTCAGATTTGATTATCACACCCTGGCAGCAGATATGGTAAAGCATAAACAACAAGGCATGGCTTTATTGATGGCGTTGGTGATGATGGCCATTGCGGTAACTTTGGCGGCGGGTATTTGGTATAGCAGCCAATTGAGTTTATTTCGAACACAACATACCCAGCAAAATCTACAAGCACAACACCTCAGTCAAGGCTTACTATTATGGGCCAGTGATATGCTGAAAAAAGATTATAGTGAATCAAATCAAGCGTATGACAGCAATAATGATGCCTGGCATCAGGGTATCCAGGGCTTGATTGTGGAGCAGGCCGTATTGTCCGGTGAATTAAGGGGACTAAATCATTTATTTAATATCAATAATTTGATCATCAATAATAAAGTGTCCAGCGAACATGAAGCTTATTTTAGACGCTTATTAACGGCCCTAAATTTAGACATTAATATAGCCGATAAAATCATGGATTGGATTGATCAGGATCAGGAGCCACGCCCCGGCGGGGCTGAGGATTTTGCTTATGCGGCCGAAAGTCCACCCTATAAAACCGCCGGTGCACCCTTTTTACATGTGAACGAGTTGCGCTTAATCGCGGGTATGGATGAGTCGCAGTTTAATCAGCTGGCACCTTATGTGACTGCTTTGCCGGTTAATAATCGTGCCACCTTAATGAATATTAATACCCTACCGCCGGTGATGATTAAAGCACTAGATACCAGTATAAGCGAGGAATTAGCGGTGAGAATATATCAACAAGGTCAAGCCAGTTTTACCCATCTGGATGATTTTTTTGGCTACGATGATATGAGATATTTACCGGGTTTAGAGGACAGTAAAAATATTTTAAAGCAATTGATTGATGTCCAAACAGGTTTTTTGCAAGCGCGTACAGAAGTGACTTTTGATGAGCATCGTTATCAAAGCTATGCCTTATTACTGCGCCGCAATGATGGTTCTGCACGGGTTTTAATGCGGGCACCGATTCCTTTCTTGCCGTGAATTTTGTTAAGATAAGTCTATGAAAATTGCATTTGTTGCCAGTCAGTCCGAAAACGCCCAAAAATCGCTCACCCAGATGATTAAGCGTTACGGCCAGGCCGATCCGGAACAAGCGGATGTGATTGTGGTATTGGGCGGGGATGGTTTTATGTTGCACAGTTTGCATCAGTATATGTATCAAAAAATACCGTTGTTTGGTCTGCGTAAGGGGACGGTTGGTTTTTTGATGAATGATTATCAGCAAGACAATTTGGTGGAACGGATACAGCAAGCCCAAAAAACCATTTTGCACCCACTGTCCATGGCTGCTGAAAAGGTCAACGGCGAAGAGTTTAATTCACTGGCCATAAACGAAGTCTCGTTATTACGACAAACCAAACAATCAGCCCACATTGAAGTGCAAATTAATGGCCTAACCAAAATTGAAAACCTGGTGGGTGACGGCGTTATGGTGGCCACACCGGCCGGCAGTACCGCCTATAATTTATCGGCACATGGACCGGTGATACCGCTGGGTACACAAGTTTTGGCGATAACACCGATTAGTCCATTTCGACCCAGGCGCTGGCGAGGGGCCATTATTCCCAGTCATGCGGAGGTGAGTTTTCGGGTTAAAAACGAGCACAAAAGACCGGTGGCCGCGACCGCCGATAATTTTGAAGTACGTGATGTCAAACGGGTAACCGTTACCGAAGCCCGTGAAATCGAAATTGAAATGCTGTTTGATGAACACCATAATCTGGAAGACAGGATTATTAATGAGCAGTTTGCTTAACCCCTTATGTTGACCTTAGCCATCTCATCACGCACTTTATTTGATTTGGATGAAGCCCATAAAATCTTTTTGACGGATGGATTGTCAGCCTACCGGACATATCAGTTGGCTCATGAAGATGAGCCTTTGGATCCGGGTGTGGCTTTTCCGCTGGTACATAAATTGTTAAACATAAAGCATCCAGAGAGTGGAGATGATTTGGTTGAAGTGGTCTTGGTATCTCGAAACAACGGTGACACCGGTTTGCGTATTTTTAATTCTATTGAACATCACGGTTTAAATATTTCTCGTGCTGTATTCAGCAACGGTGGCTCGCCATACGATTATTTACCGGCCTTAGGTGTTGAGTTGTTTCTATCGGCCCACAATTCGGATGTGATTGGTGCCATTAAAGCCGGTCATGCAGCGGCTCATTTAATGACCCGTAAATCAGTTAAATCCGATGATCCCCAGGTGCGCATCGCTTTTGATGGTGATGCAGTGATTTTTTCTGATGAGTCAGAACAAATTTATCA
>Ga0209344_10004286_pt1 | contig 13193 bp, 12 predicted proteins | sample Cruoilmetagenom6_FD_187293 | JGI IMG/M metagenome (GOLD analysis project Ga0209344, IMG submission 187293) | Oil polluted marine microbial communities from Coal Oil Point, Santa Barbara, California, USA - Santa Barbara Oil Seep Sample 6 (SPAdes)... | ecosystem: Environmental > Aquatic > Marine...
TTCAATCCTCGGATCATAATAATTCCAACCTTTAATTAATCAATTCAGAATGGGTGAGGCTTGACTGTTTAGAAAGATCGAATGTATTATTCCTCCCCCCCCCGTACATTCTTAATAAACATTAGTTTATTCACTTAAATTTGTCAATTCTATTTTTAACAAAATTTAGTCTTATATCACGGTGAAATAATGAAGAATATTTCATGCATAAGATTTATTTATTTCAGGCTAATTAGGCTGTTAAAGCAAAGATAATAGCCTAATCAGTTATATAGCCTAAATAAGCAAAACAGAATTACCTAATCATAACAAAATTTCTAAGATGATATAGATGGCTAATTCTTTCCAGTTTGATGATATAAAGTTTGTAGCCAACGTTGAACCATTAGATTCTTGAAGTCAATCAAAACCGCTTATAAAAATGGTTTCTTCTAACACAAAGACATCATCCCATAAACCAAAGGGTAAATCGGGCACCCCGGATTGAGCTGTTTCAAAATAGATACGCAATTCACCCATGGCTGCATTCTCCGGGGCTTGACTGATGCCGACTAAATGCTTCCAAATATCTTTTGGGACATTATAAGGAGGAGCAATTTGATTGGATGTGCCGATTTGATTGTTCATGCCGTCATACCAAAAGATCATATACCACACCCAGGGCACCGGGCTGGCCGAAGGCACTTTGTATGATGCGCCCGCCAGATACCAATAATTTGGATTCACATCGAATTTATCTGAAATAGCCGGAAAACTGCTGGCATTGTTAAAGCTATTGGTATTCATCATACTGCCATTTCCGGATAATGGTGCACCATCATCACTCACCCAAGTCATGGTGGAAAAGGCAAACCAGCCACTGATGTCACTATCAAAATCACCGTTAGGCAATAAATTTTGAGCCATCACTGAATTAGTTATTAATAGAAATAAAAGCAAAATAAGTGTCAAAACAGTATTTTTCATGATCTTCCAATGTTGTTGATTACCTATTAAATACGCAGTGAATGATTAAAACATGACATTGGGATGACTGGTTTTCGATAATTCAAAATCATAATCTCAAGTGCAATTAAGAAAATAGGCTAAAATACTATCGAATTGTCAGCATTTTAAATAATACATTGGATTTTAGGATACAAGGAGGTTGTTGTTAACAGGCCAAATTGTTTGGAGTAACTTTACAAATCCTTAACCCGCAGTCATGCATAATTATTCAATGAATACTATACTGAATTGGTGTCTTGTTTTTTTAATGGGCATGGCCTTATTACCGGCTACGGCAAAGGCCCAAACGACACCTGGCACGCTTACAAATTATTCAACCATTCACTCCATTGGCATCGAGTGGACTCTTGCCGGTGATCCTGAGCACAATGCCAGTTCCTTGGTCGAATACCGAGTTAATGGCGATACACAATGGCTACCGGCTCAGCCACTTTTTCGGGTGGATTTTGAGGGCTATGACATGTTGGCTGGCAGTATTCTGTTTTTAAATCCGGATACCGAATATGAAGTTAAGCTGACCCTGTCTGATAGCGATGGCGTGGTTGGTGGGAGTCCGCTCATACGGACTGAACTTATCCGCACCCAAAAAGTACCGCAGTTCCCGACTTCCGGAAACACCTACCATGTGGTTCCGGGCACCTCCGGCGGTGATGGCTCAATCGCCAATCCGTTTCAAGGCATGGCGTCAGCACAAGCTGTGGCCCAAGGCGGCGACACATTTTTATTACATGCCGGTGATTATGGCACCAATGGCCAGGTTTATTTCACCCAATCCGGCACCCAAGATAACCACATCGTGTGGCGTTCAGCCGGTGATGGCGATGTGATTTTTAACCAGGTTCGCATTGAAGCCGATTACATTTGGTTGCATGAATTAAATTTTATTTACGATGAAAACAATGGTTATTATGGCCTGAGAACCTCGCCACCAGCACCTAAGAACATCGTTTTGACTTACAATTTTTTTGAGAATTGTCATTATTGTATTTTTCTGAATGATGGTGGTGAAGATTGGGTTATCACCGATAACACAATCATCGGCAACAATGACATCAATGCCGGTTCAAATTTTTCCGGCGAAGGCATCGAGTTACAGCACACCTCAGGTCATACCGTGGCCTATAATAAAATCTCCCGGGTCGCCGATGGCATCTCTTACCCGCACCGCAATGTCGATATCTTTGCCAATGAAATCTTTGACACTACGGACGATGGTATCGAAGGTGATTATGGCCATGCCAATATCCGCATTTGGAGGAACCGAATAACCAACACCCATAACAACGGCATCAGTTTCCAGCCGATGAACGGCGCGCCGTGGTATGTGCTTTATAACCAGGTGGCAGCCCCCGGTGAAGACGCCTTGAAATTAAGAAGCCGAACCGATCGGGTGCTGTTGGCGCACAACACCTTAGTGGCCTGGAGTGGCCCGGTCAGCTCAGGTTCCGAGCTGCTCAGAAATTTTAAATCCAACAACAATCTATGGATTTCAGTTCAAGACCGCTATATTTGGGAAAATGGTGTTGATGGCAGCAACAACTGGAAAACCGATCTGGATTATGATGGTTTCGATTGGGGTAATTATCCCTATGCCTTTAAATGGGGCAATAATGTGCGATTAACAGACATCGCCGCTTTTCAGAGCCTGACCGGACAAGAAACCCACGGTATTCGGATTGACCGCAACAGCTGTTTTAATGACTTTTATATCGCCAATCCACCACCAACGCCTTTAGCCTTTCAGCATTTAACCTTAGATCCTAATTGCAATGCAGTAGACGCTGGTTTGGTATTGGCTAATGTCAATGACAACTATCTCGGCTCAGCGCCGGATATGGGTGCTTACGAAGTGGGGCAAAACTTTCCCCACTACGGTCCCAGACCGCAGCGACCTGATTTGATTTTTGCTGATGGTTTTGAATGATTGGTTCATTCAATAAAATAGCACTGGTTAAGGATCCGGCCACACCACTAAATTCGGATCCGGCCAGATAAATGGCGCGGGTGAAAAACTGTCACCGTTTATCCAGACAGCACAATAAGTCCCTTCACCCGGGCGATCGGTAAAATTAAAGTAACGGGGACAAACTTGGTCAGCCATGATTTGCTGGCAACTGGCCATGGATTTGGGGCGGTAGTTGCTGCGGTATTGCTGTGCATATTGCCAGGCGAGTTGTTGTAACACCACACCAGTGCTGTTTTGTATAATTGCCGGAATGTCCGCGCCTTCGGGGCTGCGTTGATTGACAATGGCATAACTTAACGCCGCCAGATAATACACACCTGCCTCATTCAGATGCACAGTATCACTAAATAAATCATTCACTTTTTGCGTATCACTGCCGCTAAAACCCGGAACCTCATCATCTAAGATGTGCTGTAATAAATGAGCCAAAGCCCAGCCGGCCGGAATCACATTAATGCCCTGGGTTTTGCTTTCCGATTGCAGGGTTAAGTTCACTTTATCGGCGACACATTCCCAGGCATTCAGCATTAAGGTTTCAAAGCCAATCCAATCCTGCGGATCGTTGGGGTCGATGTTCAGCCAGGAATGATAAAGATAGGTTTCAGCCTCAGGATTTCCGGTTAATAGACGGTTGTGATAATGGTGCAATAAGCTGTTGGTGTATTCCCAGCGAATCACATCGAGAATATCGTGACGATCAGTAATCAGCAATGCGTCATACAATTCATTACTGCCGATGGTCGTCGGTGTGGCTAATTCAGCAATGACATCCATATCAAAGGTATCCCGATTTTTACCGAGGTGATAGCCAAGCCAGTTATTAGGTGGTAATTGATTGCCACTGGTTCTCACCCGAATCGGTGAACCGATACCAATTTGCTGATTCCAATGATACTGGACGCCTAGCGAAGTACTGATACTTTCCAGATAATCGGCATACGGATTATCCATTAAACTGTGCCCGGAGATAAAGGCATTGTTTTTAAACGGGCCGAAATTGCTTGTGTGAATCACATCCCACTGCTGCGCCCAGGACGCATTGAAGGTCATGGCCAAAATCAAAAAGCCGGTTAATTTCTTCAGGTGGTTCATGTTCATGGCATAGAGCGTGTCGATTAATTCTACTTTAGCAAATTTTATAAGCACACATTTGGTTATTTTTGTGGCTTGATTCACAATGAGGATTAATAGTTTTAAAAAATTTCTTTAAATACAGGTTTGTTGCTGGTGATGTAAAAAATATTTGACATTAAAGCAATGTCATGCATAATAGACACCATGTCAAATATATTTTACATTAAATAATGATGAAAAATTTAACGTTCCAAGAAAAAAGCCTTTGGCTATCGCTGATTGCAGTGGTCATAACCTATACACTTTATTACATCAATGTAATGCCACCCATTAATGGCAATATGTTGCCACCCCATATTTTTCAATTTGCTTACTATATGGGAGCCATGGCTATTTTTATTGCCATAAGTCACATTGCAATTGCGATAAAACAAAAACAAGAGCCGGTTGACGAACGGGAAAAGTTAATCGTCTTAAAGGCCAACAGTGTCAGCGGCTACATATTGCATATCGGTATATTTATCGCCATTGTTGTCGCTTTAATCGTTCCCGGTAATTATTGGTTCATCCACACCATTAACTTTTTTGCGGTGTTAACCGAAATCATTAATCAGATCCAACAACTGAGACTGTTTAGGAAGGGCTTCTAATGGGTCAGACTAATTACATCACCAATAACATCAGAACCTTGCGTTTTCAGCATGAAGAAATGACGCAACAACAACTCGCCGATTTGGTGGGTGTCACCCGCCAAACCATCAACGCCATCGAGCACAATAAATACTCACCCTCCCTGGAAGTGGCTTTTAAAATAGCCAAGGCATTTAAGCAGGAACTGACCGAAGTGTTCCAATATGAAGATAAATAATCAGCAGTTTTTGGGTTTGGTTGGTGTTTTTAAGTACTTATATCAAGCTGGATAATCTTGGTACTAATCAGTAGTTACTTGGTTCACTGCCGGTGATTACGCAAATTGTCTACTTTTCTTAGGCCTTACCAGTTCTAAGTTAAGATTAAATTAATTGAGCAATATTTTCCTATACGCATATAAATTAATATTACAATAGTTAACCATTCTTAAATTAACTGAGTGATGAAAAATTATCTTTTAGTAATCGTAGTAGGTGTCTTATCGGCTTGTACCTCGACAGTTGTTAAAGACAATAGTGAATCTAATGAAGACTCACAGGAAATATCTTTAGACCAGTACTGTGAAACAAACGATTGTCGTAATAATCGAAAAGTTGAATTATTAGTCGAGTCTGGCCTAATTGAGGAATTGCTTGAACTGTATTGGCCGGTCGTGATGGAAAATCGAGTTTCTCTTTTACCTGGTGATAAGGTTTACATTGAAGCAGAAATTGTCGGTGGTATGGTTACTAACTTGAATCAAGTTGAAGAACCAATCCATGAAGACAGAACAATAACCTTTGACTTTGGTCAGATGGAAGGGGAAATCGGTATGATGTTAAGTGTACAAAATCCATTTAACAAACCCATGAAATATCACTTAGACATGATTGACTTCCAAGGTAATTCACACCAAACAAGTAGTTGTGCTGTAATGGCTTCTGGTGGTGCTTTTGAACATTGGCCACATGCCATTCCTGAGCTCATCGTTTCAAATATCCGCGCGATAGATAAATCTGATTCAATTGAATGTGTTTATTAGTGAACGACAGGGTTAATAAACCTCACGATTAGATGCCATCAAAAACCTTAACCACCGGATTCTCGCCTTGCCAGTAAACAATATCCGCAGGCTTAGTGGCGTTCCAATGCACCAGGTGGGCTTGTTTGCCGACTTCGATGCTGCCTTTTGTATCGGCGATGCCGAGGGCTTTGGCGGCGTTGAGGGTGACGCCGAGCCAGGCTTCGGGAATGGTTAAACCGAATTGGGTGCAGGCCATGTGCAGGCATTGCAGGATATCGGTTGATGGTGCGGTGCCGGGGTTGCAGTCGGTGGCGATGGCCATGGCGACGCCATGTTTGCGGAAATCGGCAATCGGTGGTTTTTGGGTTTCTTGTAAGGCATAAAACGCATAGGGCAGTAAAGTCGCCACGGTGTCGTTGTCGGCCATGGCTTGGATGCTTTGCTTTGAGGTGTATTCCACATGATCGGCCGATAAGCCACTGTATTCGGCCACCAGACCGGCACCGCCTAAATCGCTGAGTTGGTCGGCATGGAGTTTCACCGGTAAGCCCCAACGGGCCGCGGCATCGAACACCCGACGGGTTTCATCGGGCGTAAAGCCAATGCCTTCACAAAAGGCATCCACCGCATCAGCGAGATTGTCTTTGGCCACTTGTGGAATCAGTTCTTTACAGATGAGATCGATGTAGCCGCTGCGATCGTCTTTATATTCCGGCGGTAAGGCGTGGGCCGCCAGTAAAGTGGTTTTGACATCGACTTCAGTGGCTTCACCGGCAGCCCGAGCGACTTGCAACATTTTGATTTCATTATCAACATCCAGACCGTAGCCGGATTTAATTTCCACCGTGGTCACACCCTGGGATTTTAAATGCAGTAAACGCCGAACGGTATCCATTTCTAAATCTTCAAAGCTGGTTTCTCGGGTGGCTTTCACGGTGGATAAAATACCGCCACCGGCTTTGGCAATGGCTTCATAGGAGACACCGGCCAAACGATCGGCGAACTCATCGGCACGCGAGCCGCCAAACACCAGATGGGTGTGACAATCGATCAACGCCGGGGTCAATAATTCACCCTGTAACTCATAAACCTCATCACAGCTAAATTGTTCACTCTGGGCGGATGAGCCAATCCATTGAATCACGCCATCGCTGATGGCCACAGCGGCATCGTCCAGGCGTTCATCCACCGCTTGTAAGTCACTGCAGGTGGCGATGGTGGCGTGTTTAATTAAAAGGTCGCATTTTTTCGTTGAGTTCATGGCGGTTCTATTTGACAATGAATGTTGATTTAAAAGTCTCACATTATAACCAATGACAAACTATTTTTTTCAACAGGCCTTATTGCCCGATGGTTGGGCTAACAATGTTCGTGTGGTAGTAAATAATGAACGTATTCAATCCGTCGAAACTGACGTCAAAGCAGAAGCCGGTGATAAAAAAGCGGCCGTGGTGATTCCGGCCTTACCCAATATCCACAGCCATGTGTTCCAACGCGCCATGGCCGGTTGCAGCGAATATCGTTTGCGTGAAGATGATGATTTCTGGTCGTGGCGAGAACTGATGTATTCACTGGCCAACGCCATGGATGTGGATGATTTTTATGACATCGCCAAAACCACCTTTCAAAGCATGAAAGACCGCGGCTATGCATCGGTCTGTGAGTTTCATTATGTGCACCGTGATTTAAATGATTCGAGTAACACCCATGCTCAGTCAGAGGTTATTCTACAAGCCGCTGATGAGGTCGGCTTGCCCATCACATTATTACCGGTGCTGTACAGTTATGCCGGATTTGGTGAGCAGCCATTGCTGGCAGAACAACAGCGTTTCGCTTTAAACGCCGATGAATATCTGGAATTGTACGCGCATTTAGAAAATAAACTCAAACCGCAACAGCGATTGGGTATCTGTTTTCATTCCCTGCGTGCCGTCAGCCCTGAACAAATGCACACGGTCCTCAATGCCTTACCCAAAGATGCACCGGTGCATATTCATATTGCCGAACAAACCGCCGAAGTGGCGCAATGTCAGGAACTGTACGGCCAAACACCGGTGGCCTGGTTACTGGATAACTTCGATGTGAATGAACGTTGGTGCCTGATTCATGCCACCCATATGACCCAACAAGAAACCCGGGATGTGGCGGCTTGCGGTGCGGTGGCCGGATTATGCCCGCTGACCGAAGCCAATTTAGGCGACGGTATTTTTCCTTTAGACCATTATAAAAACAACAGTGGACGTTGGGCCATCGGCTCAGACAGCAATGTCAAAATTAATCCAGCCGAAGAGTTACAGATGTTGGCGTATTCGCAACGTTTATCGCTGCGTAAACGGGTGGTGTGCAGTGATGCGAATCAACCGCATGCCGGCAGTTGGTTGTGGCAACAGGCCATGGTCGGAGGTGCCCAAGCCAGTGGTCAGGCGCTTGGCGGTATCGAGCAGGGGCAAATCCCGGCTTTTTTGGCGCTGCATTCAGATAATCAGCCGGAACCAAAAAGAGACCGGGCTGAGACTTTGTTAGATCGATTAATTTTTGCCGATGATGTCCAAATTGAGCGACTGGTGTAGTTTAAAACACGACACAAGATTAAATCGGATTTCGTGTCAAATTCAGAAAATGACTAACATCACCATGCTACAATGACGCAAACCAAACGACAGGGATTATGCCACTAACAAAAAACGCCAACATCATACTTATAGGCCCCATGGGTGCCGGCAAAACAACGGTGGGAAAACAGCTCGCCATGCGCTTGGGGAAAACCTTTTGTGATGTTGATCAGGAATTGGAAAAACGCACCGGTGTACCGGTTAATTTAATTTTTGATATTGAAAAAGAAGCCGGCTTCAGACTTCGTGAAACAGCCATGTTGGCCGAATTACTACAACGTGAAAACAGTATTATTGCCACCGGCGGGGGTGTGATTGTGACGCCTGAAAATCGTGAACTGTTAGCGAAAACTCCACACTGTGTGGTGTACTTAAAAACGGCGGTGAAACACCAGTTAAAACGCCTGAAACGTGATAAACAGCGGCCACTATTACAAGGCACCGGCCGACGTGAACGACTAATGAAGCTGGCCAAAGAACGCAATCCCTTATATGAATCGGTGGCCGATTTAAGCTTCGCCAGTGGCCGCAATAGTGCTTATGGAATGGCGCAAAAAATTGCCGATTATTTGACCAAAGAACAATAAAAATCATGCACACACTGAGCCTCGACATTCCCGGAAAGCAGTACCCGATTATCATTGATCAACAGGCATTTCATGTCGCTGAGATTTGTGACCGTTTAAAAGCGTCGAAAATTATGTTAGTCAGCGATGACAATGTCGCGCCTTTATACCTGGAGCCAATGCGCGCAGAGTTCAGCGATTACGAGGTGCATGAATGTGTGATTGGTGTCGGTGAAAAGCATAAAAACACGGACAGTTGGCAGATGATTTTAAATGCCCTGGCTGAAAACGGTTTTACCCGTACTGATGCTTTGGTGGCTGTGGGCGGTGGTATTGTTTGTGACATCACCGGATTCGCTGCCGCCAGCTGGATGCGGGGTGTGGATTTCGTCCAGGTACCCACCAGTCTATTGGCACAAATTGATGCTTCGGTGGGTGGTAAAACCGGCGTTAATCATCGCGCCGGGAAAAACCTCATTGGTGCCTTTCATCAACCGCAAGCGGTGTTGATTAATATCGCCACTTTGCAGACCTTACCGCCCCGCGAATTGAATGCCGGTATTGGCGAAGCGATTAAATATGCTGGTATTAATCAGCCCGAATTTTACGATTGGTTGCACGATAATCGGCTGGCGATTAAGCAACAAGATCACAATGTGATGCAACATTTAATTGCCGAGTGTTGTCGTTTTAAAGCCGAGATTGTTCGCGAAGATGAAAAAGAGCAGGGCGTGCGTGCCTTGTTAAATTTAGGTCACAGCTTTGGCCATGCCATTGAAAATGTCAGCGATTATCACTATTTACATGGAGAGGCGGTGGCTTTGGGCTTGGTGATGGCGGCTGATTTGTCGGTGAGATTGGGTCATGCACAATCAGGCCTTAAAGAACAATTTATTGAATTGATTGAAGCTTTTGATTTGCCTCATACGCTACCAGGAAGCCACACCACAGAACAATTAATTCACGCCATGCGTCTGGATAAAAAGGCCCAATCAGGCCGGCATCGTTTGATATTAATGACCGGAATGGGACAAGCCTTTATTGCCGAAGGCGTACCGGAAGCCGTTATCGCTGATTCCATTGAAGCCTGTCGTGAAGGAGAAAAGTCATGAAATTGTTATTAACCATAAGCCAGCTATTTGCCCTGTTTTTTTTTAGCGGAGTGCTACATGCCCAGGACATACCGGACAATGATGGCAGTCCGGTGGCAGACAGTGAACGGGCTGAAATGGTGTGTTATGCCGCTAAAGATCGTTGGGTGTGTGCACCGAAAGGAAGTGAAAAGCCCACTGCGGCCATTGAGGGTATTAAGGCAGAGACGAGCTCTCAAGCCGATGATCTTGATGAATTAACTGAAGAGGATTCAATCAATCCCTTAAATCCACCGGCAGGCGTGGAAGCCATGACCGACACCGCACCGGCCAAGCCGATGCTCAATCCCATGAATGAAACGCCGGAAGATGTGGTTACCGAGCAATCTCCCCAGGCCACCGTACCAGCTGAACCGGAACAACCACAAACCGCACAAGCCATAACAGCCGACCAAATTGAAACCACCACCCAAGCGCCAGACTATGTGGGTGATAATTGGTTTCAGCGTTACCCGGAACACTGGACCATCCAAATTATTGGTGTCGCCAACCAGCAAAATCTCGAAGCCTTTATCAGGCAACAACAATTAACCGACCAGGATTACCGGATTGTCGAAACGGTTGCCAGTGGTGCGCCCTGGTGGGTGGTGGTTTATGGCCATTACCCAAATCGTGAAGCCGCCGATCAGGCGCGCATGAATTTACCGGACCACTTGGCCATGGATGCCTGGTTGCGGCCCTTGTCCTCATTAACCGGAGAATAAAATGTTCAAACCCGAAAACGCAGCCCTGATGATTATCGATGTGCAGGGTCGCCTGGCCAGTTTAATCCATGGCGCTGATGATTTGATTAAGGAAATTAATACCATGATTAAGGCTGCGGAAATTTTAGATATGCCGATTATCTGGATGGAACAATACCCCCAAGGCCTGGGCTACACGGTGGATGCCATTAAAGACAACCTGGCCGGGCACCAAGCCATCGAGAAGATCACCTTCAGTGGCTGCGGTAATGATGGCGTGATGCAAGCCTTGAAAGACAGCGGCCGCAATCAGGTTATCGTCACCGGCGTCGAGTCCCATGTCTGTGTATACCAAACCGTACTGGGCTTATTGGAAGAAGGTTATCAGGTGGCCATTAACCAGGACGCCATTTCATCCCGCAAACCCTCGAATAAATCACTCGGTTTAGAACGCATGAAAGACGCCGGTGCCATCAAAACCTCCACCGAAATGATTCTTTTCGAACTGATGCAAACCGCGAAACACCCGAACTTCAAACAGATTTCAAACTTACTGAAATAAAAAAGGCCGCGTCGGAAAGCGGCCTTTTTAGTTTCCATATTCAGCTTAATCAAACCCGTCTTTGAAAATGATATCCGTGGGCCCCTGAGTGTCCACTTCCACCGCGCCGATATCACAGGCCAAACCTTTGGGTCTGGATTCACCCCGTTGATCTTCACCCGGACAATAATTATTATCACCGGCGTCGATGGCAGGGCTGTTGTTGCCGGGGATTTGGGTTTCCGTGAAGCCACCGTTTGAACCCAATGCACCCAGCAGCGGATTACTGTTAATCACATTGTTACAATTGGCATTCCCAAAACCCGACGTCGGGCAGCCGTATTGAATAATGCTGTCGTCCAGATTGCTTTCGGCCAGATTATGGTAGATGGTGTCGCCGTCGGTGCTGGCGGCATTGTCCCACATAATAATGTGACGCATGGTTGGGCTGGACGTGCCGGTTGGGTCGGCGCTGCTGTACATGGCACCACCATAACCGGCATTGTTGCCGGTAAACGTGCTGTTTAGAATATCCGGACTGCTGGCACCGTTGTCGCCGTTGTTATAAATGGCGCCGCCGTTGGCGATGGCCAGATTATTATGAAACGTGACATTGGTTAAGGTCGGATGGCTGAAACCGTTTTCACCATCGTTATACAAAGCACCCCCCTCGGTGGCGACGTTTTGGGTAAAGGTGACCCGATCTAATTCAGCAGTACCGTTACCGGCCAGGTCATTTAAGAACATGGCACCACCGCGGGGTGCTAAATTGCTGCGGAAGGTGATGTCTTGTAAGGTGGGCTTGCTCATCCCGTTATTCCAGCCGGCACTGTAAAAAGCACCACCATCAACACTAGCCTGATTTGAGGTAAAGGTCAGTTGTTTGAAATTGGCGGTGTTGATGCCATTAACTTGACCGCTGTTATAAACAGCACCACCGTAGTCAGCCATGTTCTGATCAAAATAACCAAAAATAAATTGGCTGCGGCTGGTACCATTATAGGCATTGTTATAGACCGCACCACCGCTGTTGGCCGCTGAATTACTGTAAAACTCGCTATTTACCACAATCGGACTGCTGTCACCACCTTGATTGCCGTGGTTATACATGGCACCACCATTATAAGCGGTGTTACTTTCGAATGTTAAATTCACCAGTTGCGGACTGCTTTCGCCGTCATTGTCCGCCTGGTTAAACATGCCACCGCCACTGCCTGAATTGGCCTGATTGTTGAAAAACCGAACATTGCTCATGTAAGGGTTACAGGCACTGTTAGCACCCGAACCATCACAAAACAGGCCGGCTCCGCTGTTATTGGGAAAATCAAAACTGCCTAAACTGCTGTAGCCATCATGAATTTCTAAATCGGCAATGACGGTGTTGGCCAGGATTTTCGTGCCCTGTGTGCCATCCAGATAAAGCACATGGTAGCTGTTATCGGTATCGTCATTCGGGTTGCCGATGTTGCCGGATAAATAGACCGGGTTGGCAGCTATGTTGCGCCCACTTGGGCTGTTTTCATTGCCGGCAAATCCACCCAGCACGGTGACGCCGGGTTTAACCTGAAATGAGAGACTGCGGTCACTGCCGGATGTGGGATAATACGTGCCGGTTTTAATCCATACCTCATGACAAGTCGTTGAAGACAGGGCGGTTTGTAAATCCATCGCCAGACTACCCCAGTCACTGCCGTTGCCGACGTTTGTGCCATTGGTGGTAACACGGCATATGTTCAAAACCTCAACCGAGCCGATATCACACTGACCATTTTGCGGTCTTGAAATGCCCCGTTGATCCTGGTTCTCGCAGCTGAAGGTATCGCCATTATTAATGGCAGAACTACCGACACCGAGTAACATCGTACGGGTAAAGCCTCGATTCATTGCCAGGGCGCCTAATTTTGGATCTGTGGTGTTAAGGTTGTTGCAGGTACGACT
>Ga0209344_10004287_pt1 | contig 13187 bp, 13 predicted proteins | sample Cruoilmetagenom6_FD_187293 | JGI IMG/M metagenome (GOLD analysis project Ga0209344, IMG submission 187293) | Oil polluted marine microbial communities from Coal Oil Point, Santa Barbara, California, USA - Santa Barbara Oil Seep Sample 6 (SPAdes)... | ecosystem: Environmental > Aquatic > Marine...
CTGGCACATGGTAATGGAACCACATGCCATCGGACGTATATTAAAAGACAATCTGGAAAATTATCCAAAATCAGATGTAACCAAAAATATTCTGGAACCTGCAATAGGTGACAGTATGTTTATTGCCGAAGGGGCGCATTGGCGGTGGCAACGGCGTGCAGCCTCACCCGTTTTTACCCATCGCAATATCGCCAATCTGGCTCCGATCATGACAGCGGCGGCAGACACTGCCTGTGCGCGGATTGGTGCCGCAGGTAAAATTGTCGATATGTATGAAGAAATGATCACAACCACATTTGACGTTATCTCAAACGTCACGTTCAGCGGGTCCGATGCGATGGGCAGTGCACAGGTGCATCATGCCATCGATCGTTATATCGCCCAGACCGCACGGATTTCGCTGTTTGACGTTATAGGGGTTCCGACATGGGTGCCACGCCCTTCGCGTTTGTTTCAGCCCAATGCGCTGAAAAAGATGAAAACGATCGCGGATATTACGATTGCAAGCCGTAAGAAACATGGTGCAAAACCTGTGCCGGATTTGCTTGATTTGTTGCTTGAAGGACAAGACCCTGAAACCAAACGCCAGATGAATATGGCTGAATTACGGGACAATTTACTGACTTTTATCGTAGCGGGGCACGAAACTACGGCATTAACCCTGTCATGGGCGTTATATCTGTGCGCCTTTGATCCAGAAGTGCAAGACAAACTGCGCGTTGAAGCGCAAACTGTATTGCAAGGTCGCACCGCTACAGCTGCAGATTGTGCAGCCCTGCCCTATACGGAGCAAGTGATCAAAGAAGCGTTGCGCCTGTATCCGCCTGCCGCATTCATATCGCGCACAGCACAGGGCGAAGACGTACTTTGTGATCGCGACATTCAACGTAAAGATACGGTGATGCTGCCGATATATGCGTTGCACAGACATCACGCCATTTGGGATAATCCGGACCAGTTTGATCCGATGCGTTTTGCAAGCGGGCATAAACCCGATCGCTACGCATACCTGCCTTTCGGCGACGGGCCACGGATATGTATCGGTGCGCAGTTCGCGATGATCGAAGCCACGATAATACTGGCGACACTGATTTCACGTTTCAGCTTTGAACGGATCGAAGGCCGCGACCCAAAGCCGGTAATGGTGTTGACGTTGCGCCCCGAAGGTGGCGTACCGCTAAAGGTCAATCGGCTTTAGAGGTTTGCGCACACATTCCGCGCAAGTCTTCCCATTCCGACGCGGATAAAACGCTTTCAAATGATCTATCGCCAACGGTATCTGCCGCATTTGCAGCTTTCGCGCGCCCCCCCAGATCAGGGTGGCTTGCCAAATGCGACAATAGTTCCGGCCCATCACCGTATTTTTCATTCAGCCTGTCGAAAAAATCGGCCATGGGTGCGGACGGTAATTTCGCATCCGCCATAAGCTTGTGGGCAAATATATCGGCATTGGCCTCGGCATCCTGACTATAATTCGCTGCAATCAATTGCTCTGCAATCACCAAAGCCACGGCACCGCCTGCAAAATCGCCAAATACCATGCCCAGTATTCCAACTGATCCAGCAGAACGCAGCGTCAGGCGTGTCGGGTCGCGGTTGATCACGTGGCCAATCTCATGGCCCAGAACGGCGGCAACTTCTTCGGGGCTGTCTGCATCCTGGATCAAACCGTCAAACAAAACAATATGCCCCCCCGGAACCGCAAACGCATTTGGCATTTCATGATTGAAAACCTTGATATCCAATGGGTACGGGCTGTCAATATATGCCCCCAGCCGATCTGTCATTTTATCCAGTGCCATCTGGCCTTTTTGACCTGTGCACGTCAGATCCGTTTCATCGTCAAACCCCGTCAGAAGGCGTTCGATCTGGTTCAGGCTGACGCGGCCCAAAGCAACCTCGCGTTCAACCGGGATCATGGTGGCCAACTGGTTTGCAAGGGCCGGAATAATAACAAAAACGATGACAATAACCGATGTGACGGCACCAGCACCCCATATACCGATACGTTTCCACATAGCGGCAGGAATATCCGATTTGTTCAAGTTCGGGGCAAGGTTTACCAGCCGGTCGGCCAAGGTTTCATCCATGACGTTAAGCCGTCCCAAACCACCCATCATCCGAAAAGATGCACCTTTTTGACTGGCAATATCCGCAACATTACGCATGTCGTCATAGGCCCATTCCACCGAGGCATCCATTGTCGGGCCGGTAATAACAAGGCCGTTTTCTTCACAGGTTATATCGACATGATGTTCTCGTGCAGACGCGCCGTCATAAAAAGCTGCTGCTGGTTGTTGGGGGTCGTCCATCATCGTTTAAAATCCTGCGCCCACATCCAACGCATCAGCAAAACCTTCGGCTTCGATCATCTCATCGCCTTCGCGTTGCTTCACATCTGCCAGCTCTTCTGCATTATGAACCGATGTAACTTGCGCATAATGTTCAAGAATTGGCTGGGTGATGAAAATCAGGCTTAGCACGCCCGCAACAACAAAAAACGCGATATAGCCCAGAACACCACCAACAACGATGCCCGCAGGCATATCATCACCAGTTCCCAGATCGACACCGCTAAGTGCAACGTTCGAAATAACCCCTATGATACCACCGATCAAGCCGGCAACTATCGGGGCCAGCATTGAAACGATCAACCCGCCAAGCAGATAAATACCGATAATACGCGCGGTTCTGGGTTCAGAAGTGAACTGGATGTTATCACCCAGTTTTTTGTTGCGTGTCAAAATCCGGTGGCTGTGAACACTGTAATAGGCAAAACCGATGTAGAACCACATGATACCGACGAAAATCATAAACCCGGCCAGTACGGCAAGTGCAATATCGGTTCCGGCGGCATCACTCTCAAACGCCCCATTCCAGCTGAGTAGGGATAATATCACACCACCAACAATGCTAATCAAAATACCCAGAGCAATGTGCTTCATCGCAGGGTAAAGCGATTGCCAGCGGCCTTCTTGTGTAAACTGTGCCGTGCCAAACCAAGTACGGTCAGCTTTGTATTTTTCCAGGTAATAGGTCTGGCGCGGCATGAGTATGCCCAATGTGGCCATTGTCAGCAGCCAATGACCTATCGCGCGAATTGCGTAACCCCACGCGGCTTGATCTGCACCAAAACGGATACCCTTCCATTTGGTACGCGACAGCATATAACGACGTGCACGGTATTGGGCGTAGAAAATCAACGGTGCCAGTGCAAAAAAGGTGGCATAGGTCAAAAGCACCTGCTGTATCGGGTCGGCATCGGGATCAATGGTTTGAAACAAAGACATGCCGGCAAAACTAAGTGCGACTTGAAAGGTACCCAGATAGATTGCCAGAACCGCGACCGCGATCAGAAAGCCGATAAATTTTTCGATGCCTTTGCCGGTGTATTCAAACCCGTGACCGTCCAATGTAAATGCAGACCAGAAATAGCGGCGTAGGCGCGTGCGTGCCCAAAAGCGATAAATCCCCAAGGTAACAAGTGTCAGTAAGGTCGTAACAATAGCCAGCCCCCGTAATTGGGGCGTGTTGCCGTTAAATCTGACTTTGCCTGTTTCCGCTTCCTCAATCATAAAATTTTCCTCAGAATGAACCGTCGTTTAATTACATATTGAACTTATTATCCCTTGGGAAGCCGCGTGGCGCCATGCGTCCAGCCGATGCACGTTTGCTAACCCATTCACCCAGTTCCGTCTCAGTGCGCGTCCTGCCTGCCGGATCAAGCCAACTTAACCCTTCTGTCAACTTGAATGTCGTTGCATCATTCAGGCCACCGTCTTTGTATTTTTGCAACCGCACCCCTTTGCCCCGCCCCATTTCGGGCAGTTCGGCAATCGGGAAAATCAGAACTTTGCGGTTTTCACCAACGCATGCGATATGATCGCCTTGGACCACGCGGCAAACATGGGCTTTGACATCACCTCTGACATTCAGCACTTGTTTGCCGCTGCGGGTTTGGGCCAGAACATCATCTTCATTGACGACAAAACCATCCCCTGCCGAAGATGTAACCAGTAGTTTCCGGCCCGTTTTATGGATGAATATATCCACCATTTCAGCATCATTGGGCAGATCAACGATCAAGCGGATGGGTTCCCCCATACCGCGCCCACCCGGCAACTGGCTGCATGGCAATGTATAAAACCGCCCATTTGCGCCCATCAACAACAGCTTGTCAGTGGTTTCGGCATGGAAAACAAAGCGGCTTTCGTCGCCGTCTTTGAATTTCAAATCCTGTTCCAGATCAATATGACCCTTCATCGCGCGGATCCAGCCCATTGCAGAACAAACCACCGTAATCGGCTCTTTTTCGATCATTGCCTCTATCGGCACATCTTCCACTTCAGGGGCATCCGCCAATTCCGTGCGCCGTGCGCCGCCCTGTGCATCCTTACCGAATTTCTTGCGGGTCTCGCGCAACTGATCGGTGATATGTCCCCATTGCAAAGTTTCATCCGCCAGTAAATCGTCCAGATCAGCCCGTTCTATCTGCAATTCATCACGCTCGCGGCGCAATTCCATTTCTTCCAGTTTGCGTAAATTACGCAAACGCATGTTTAAAATAGCTTCGGCCTGAACGTCGGTCAAATCAAATTCAGCGACCAAAACCGGTTTGGGCTCGTCTTCGTAGCGTATTATCTCAATCACACGATCAAGATTGAGGAAGGCAACAATATACCCTTCCAACACTTCCAGACGGCGGTCGATTTTTTCTAGGCGAAATTTAGAGCGGCGTTGCAAAACTTCACGTCGATGGTCAAGGAATGCTCGCAGCACTTCTTTCATTGAACACACTTTTGGTGTGCGCCCGTCGATCAGAACGTTCATGTTCAAATTGAAACGGATTTCAAGATCACAAAGCCTGAACAGGGTTTCCATCAGTACGGCAGGATCAACGGTTTTGGCACGCGGCTCCAGCACCAGACGCACATCTTCGGCACTTTCATCGCGCACATCGGCCAGAATTGGAATTTTCTTTTGCAAGATCAGTTCGGCGATTTTTTCAATCAGCTTTGACTTTTGCACCTGATAAGGAATTTCCGTGACAACAATTTGCCACTGTCCGCGACCTAATTCTTCCAGATCCCAGCGTGCCCGCAAACGAAATGCGCCACGGCCGGTTTTATAAGCCTGCAAAATATTTTCACGCGGTTCGACCAGAATACCGCCTGTCGGAAAATCGGGGCCGGGAACGTAATCCAACAGAGTTTCGTCACGGGCGTTGGGGGCTTTGATCAGATGAATGGCGGCATCGCATAGCTCACCCAGATTATGGGGGGCGATATTCGTGGCCATTCCAACCGCAATCCCTGATGACCCATTAGCCAACAAATTCGGGAATGTCGCAGGCAGCACTTCCGGTTCGGTTTCCGAGCCATCATAGTTCGGGTTGAAATTTACCGCGTCTTCGGAAAGGCCGATCATCAAAGCTTGTGCCGCTTCGGTCATGCGTGCTTCGGTATAACGTGGTGCAGCAGGGTTATCGCCGTCGATATTACCAAAATTACCCTGCCCATCGACCAGCGGGTAACGCACGTTGAAATCTTGCGCCAAGCGCGCCAGAGCATCATAAATCGCCTGATCACCATGAGGGTGGTAGTTCCCCATCACCTCACCCACGATCTTGGCGCATTTTTTATAGGCACCGGCAGGATCAAGTTTCAGACCGCGCATCGCATAAAGGATACGCCGATGCACAGGCTTCAAGCCGTCGCGCGCATCGGGCAAGGCACGGCCCATGATGGTGGACAGCGCATAGGTCAGGTAACGATCGCCAATGGCGCGACGCAAAGGTTCGGAAGTGGTCAGGCCACCATCATCGGGTATGTTGTTGTCATCTATCAAATCAGCCATAGATGATGTGTAATCGGTCGCATAAGAAGGGTCTAGGGCTTTGACCCGTTTTCAGGGTTTTTTTATTGAAGAACGCAAGGTTTTTATCGCCTCGCAAGAAATATTAAATTAGTTTACTGCTTTAGTTCAAAGTTAAAACAGGCACAGATATGACCCAAAAATCCATCCTTATCACCGGTTGCTCATCCGGTATCGGCTATGACGCAGCCCACACATTGCATAAACGCGGGTGGCGGGTTTTTGCAACCTGTCGGAAACCTGAAGATTGCGAACGTTTACGAAACGAAGGGCTGGAAAGCTTTGTGCTGGATTATGAGGATGAGCCGGGCATCAAAGCGGCAGTCGCCGAGACACTGAAACGCACGGGCGGTACATTGGACGCGCTTTATAACAATGGGGCATATGCGATCCCTGCCCTGACCCAAGATTACCCACGCGATGCTTTACGGGCGATTTTTGAAGCAAATTTCTTTGGGTATTTCGATCTGATCAATCAGATACTTCCGGTGATGTTTGCACAAGGTCACGGGCGGATTATCAACTGTTCATCTGTTTTGGGTATCACAGCAATGAAGGGACGCGGGGCATATAATGCCACCAAGTTTGCAATGGAAGGACTAACCGATACATTGCGTTTGGAACTGCGCGACCAGCCGATTGATATTATTCTGGTGGAACCGGGCCCGATTACCACCGACATCAGACAAAACGCCCAAATTCAATTCGCAAAATGGATCGACTGGGAAAATTCACTTGCCCGTAAAGTCTATGAGCAAACTATGATGCCACGTCTTTATGCCAAGGATGCGAAACCCGACAGCGGTGAATTACCGTCCTCAGCCGTAACCGATAAGTTGATCCATGCTTTGGAAAGCAAGCGCCCGAAACCACGGTATTATGTGACCACGCCAACATATGTCGCAGGCTTCTTGAAACGCATATTGTCGACACGGGTACTGGATTACTTCTATAGTCGATTATGAAAAGTTAAATCACGAAAGGCGATCCCATGTCGCAAGCCCCGCTATATTTTCTTGCCGTTGCCGCGGTTCTGGTTGTGTTGGTCGTCTTGATGATCGGACTTGGCAGCTTTACATCCGGCGGTGAGTTTAACCGCAAATATTCCAACAAACTGATGCGCCTACGGATTATTGCACAGGCCGTCGCGGTTGGCTTGATCCTGCTTTATGCGATTATGCGCGGAAACGGTGGCTGAAATGGTTGTTCTGAATAAAATATACACCCGCACAGGCGATAAAGGTAAAACAGCTTTGGGCAATGGCGTAAGGGTTGCCAAAGACGATGCCCGCGTGAATGCTTACGGGACTGTGGATGAAACCAACGCGGCCGTCGGGTTGGCACGGCAATACGCAAGCGGTGACATGGATGTAGCCCTTGCACGCATTCAAAATGATCTGTTCGATCTTGGGGCCGATTTTTGCCGACCCGATATGGAAAACGATAAAGATGCCGAATATACGCCCTTGCGCATATTGGACCGGCAAGTAGATCGCCTAGAGGCTGAAATTGACGCAATGAATACCAAGCTGGCCCCATTGCGCAGCTTCGTTTTGCCGGGCGGCTCGGCGCTTGCTGCGAATTTGCACGTATGCCGAACCGTATCGCGACGCGCTGAACGTTTGGCGGTCACATTGGCAAGTGTTGAAGATGTTAACGCCGCTGCAGTGAAATATCTGAACCGCCTGTCAGACTGGTTTTTCGTCGCATCACGTGCCGCCAACGATAACGGTTCAAAAGATGTGCTTTGGGTGCCAGGGGGGAATCAGTAACCGATTCCTGTTCGTGAAATTATCATTTATTTTTTCACGAAGCCAAACGCGACGTTATTTCCATGTTTCGTGTCGATTCATGTCTTTCTTTACGCCACGTCCTATCGTAAAGGGGTTTGGAATATTTGGATGTCTCTCTTACCAAGAGACTAATTTAACTTGGAGTGTCGCAGATGAAGGTGCTAGTCCCCGTCAAACGTGTGATCGATTACAACGTGAAAGTTCGTGTTAAAGCGGACGGCAGCGGTGTTGATCTTGCGAATGTCAAAATGTCCATGAACCCGTTCGATGAAATTGCTGTTGAAGAAGCCATTCGTCTACGGGAAGCCGGCAAAGCTGAAGAGATTGTAGCCGTGTCCATCGGTGTGAAACAATCGCAGGAAACTTTACGCACAGCATTGGCGATGGGTGCGGACCGCGCCATTCTGATCGAAGCGACAGATGATGTGCACACAGACATAGAACCATTAGCCGTTGCCAAACTGCTAAAAGCGGTAATCGACGAAGAACAACCCGGTCTGGTTCTTTGTGGCAAACAAGCCATCGACAATGACATGAACGCAACCGGCCAGATGCTGTCTGCACTGTTGGGTTGGTCACAAGGAACGTTTGCATCGGAACTATCCGTGGACGGCGACACTGCCACAGTAACACGCGAAGTTGACGGCGGTTTGCAAACCATCAAGGTTAAAATGCCGACAATCGTTTCGGTTGATCTACGTTTGAACGAGCCGCGTTATGCATCTTTGCCGAACATCATGAAAGCCAAGAAAAAACCGATGGATATGAAAACACCAGCCGATTATGGCGTGGACATTTCACCACGGCTGGAAATCGTCAGCACAACAGAACCATCAGAACGCGCCGCTGGCGTGAAAGTGGCCGATGTTGCTGAATTGGTTGCAAAACTTAAAGATGAAGCGGGGGTAATCTAATGGCTGTTCTTCTATTAGCAGAAATTGTTGCTGGTGAAATTTCACTGGACCAAACCGGTAAAGCCGTCACTGCGGCGCAGGCTTTGGGTGATGTGACTGTTCTTTGCGCATCCACCGGATGCAGCGATGCGGCGAAAGCTGCTGCCTCACTTGACGGTGTTTCATCCGTTCTTTGCGCAGATGACGCTGCTTACGGCAACGGTCTGGCCGAACCTGTAGCGGATTTGATTGTGTCACTTGCAGGTGATTACGATCACATCATGGCACCTGCCACATCAAATGCCAAAAATATCCTGCCGCGTGTTGCCGCCCTGCTGGACGTAATGGTTATTTCCGACATCACCGGAGTAGTCGACGGCGATACGTTTGAACGCCCGATCTACGCAGGCAATGCCATTCAGACAGTTAAATCATCCGACGGTAAAAAAGTTGTTTCAATCCGCACCGCCGGCTTTGATGCCGCTGCTGAAACCGGTTCTGCTTCTGTTGAAACCGTTAGCGCTGCCGGAAACCCTGATCTGTCTTCATGGGTTGAAGATAAGGTTCAGACATCTGACCGCCCGGAACTGACATCTGCGAAAATCGTAGTGTCCGGTGGACGCGGCGTCGGATCAGAGGAAAGCTTTGCGATCATCGAAGCGCTGGCCGACAAACTGAACGCCGCTGTCGGGGCATCTCGCGCCGCTGTGGACAGTGGTTACGCACCGAACGACTGGCAAGTTGGCCAAACAGGCAAAGTGGTTGCCCCTGACTTGTATATCGCTTGCGGTATCTCGGGTGCCATCCAACACTTGGCAGGCATGAAAGACAGTAAAGTTATCGTCGCCATCAACAAAGACGAAGAAGCACCTATCTTTCAGGTGGCTGACTACGGTCTGGTTGCGGATTTGTTCGATGCAGTGCCCGCACTGACAGACGCACTGTAATATAAGCCAACATATATCTTTAAAAGCCCGGCATTTTACCGGGCTTTTTTATTTAGCTTAGGCACCAAGCTTCAAAGTTTCTGTCCGCAAAAATGCCATCAGGCTTTCAGGGTCCGTTTTATACTTATCCAACACATCACGCCGGATAGGCTTGCCTATAATCGGCGACTGCTCTTTATTAAACGCATGTTTGATTTCATACATCAGCAGGCTTTGACGGCATGTATCCGAAATACGATTGGCGATCTGAAACCAGCGTGAATTAGAGCCTTGGAAAAAGATCGGCACAACTTGTGCATTGCTTTGCAAAACCAGTTTCGAGGTAAACTTACCCCAGTCTGCTTCAATCACCGGGCCAAAGGCTGTTTTACTTGTCGAAACGGTTCCCGCCGGAAACACGCCGATACAATGTCCATCTTTAACTTTGTTCAAAGCCTCTTTGCGGGTTTGCAGGTTCTTGCGAACAGCATCTTCCTCATGCGGGAAACTGATCGGTAAAAGGTTCTTTTCGGCCACCGCAACGCCGTTCAGCAATGCCCTTGTGATAATCTGAAAGTCTTCACGACGTTTCGACAACAACCACGCCAAAACCAGTCCGTCCACCAGTCCGTGCGGATGATTGCAAACCACAACAATCGGCCCTGATGACGGGATATTTTCCAATTGTTTCAGGGGCGTTGTAATCTTGACGCTCATTTCATCCAGAACAGATGTCCAAAAATGTGGATCTTTATTCGGATTATTTTCCCAATGGCGCATGTGATACAGCAATTGGAACCGTGCCGTCAGAGTTTCAACAGTTCTGATAAAGATACGCTTACCACGTTGCGGAAAGGAATTGGCATAGGTCAGCTCTGAGCGATCATAAAGCATGATCTTTTCAGCTTCTACCTCTGTCTCAATCTCTGTCACGTTATTTTGCCTCACCGAAATAATCAGCCAATAGAGCTTTTAATGCAGCGGCAAGAGATTCCTCTTGCCCACCGGTCGTTTCAATTTCAATCTGGCACCCTTTGGACGCAGCCAACATCATAAGCCCCATGATAGAACTACCAGAGACAGTCGTGCCGTCTTTTGTAACCATTGCCTCGGCATCGAAACCTTCGACAGTTTCCACAAATTTCGCCGAAGCTCTGGCATGTAGGCCTTTTTCATTCTCAATTGTAAGGACTTGGATCATCAAAGCTGCCTTTATATCTTAGCTGTTACAGCAATTCATATACTTTTTACCAGCGGCCATACTTGTCTCAATGGCATGATCCACAGTCATATTGCGTGATTTTGCAAGCTTTATCAGCATTGGCAGGTTTGCACCATAAAGGATTTTTCTTTTTGTTTCTGCACAAGCCATCATCGACAGATTGGCCGGTGATCCGCCAAACATATCCACGACAACAATAACACCGTCACCCGTATCAACGCTGTTGGCAGCATCGTAGATTTCTATTTGTTTTGCAGCGCGATCACATTCAGCGGCAATGGATATTGCCCTGATGCCGTCCTGTTTACCTACGACATGTTCAATGGCGGCCAAATATTCATTGGCCAACCCGCCGTGTGCTACAATAACCACCCCTATCAAAACGCTGCCGCTCCTATAGTACCCACATTACTGCCTTTCCAGTTCTCGATGGCGTATAGACACGTGCCAGCCTGAGTCTGCAAGGCTTTTTCCCAAACCTTCTGCTATGCATACTGAACGGTGTTGTCCACCCGTACAACCAAAGCCCAGCGAAAAGTGTGCTTTTCCTTCATCAATATAGGCAGGCAATAAAAACTCGCACATACCCAACAAGCGCTCAAAAAACTCGCCGAACCTTATATCCGATTTCACATAATCTGCCACGTCTTTGTCTGTACCATTCATGATGCGTAAAGATTCATCCCAGTAAGGGTTGTTTAAAAAACGACAGTCGTAAATCATATCTATCCCCCGTGGGGTACCACGCTTATATGAAAACGAATGCAAAGTAATCGCCAAATGCTTAGCATCAGCGTCTCCGTACCAGTTTTTAAGTTCCTGTTTTAAATCATGTGGTGACAGATTCGTCGTCTCTATCAGCACATCCGCCCGCAATCGCAACGTTGAAAGAATTTCCTTTTCCCGCTCAATACCGAATTTCGGCGTTTCATCCGGCGTTAATGGATGGCGGCGGCGGGTTTCGCTATATCGGCGCACCAAAGCATCTGTATCGCAATCCAAAAACAGGATTGTACTGTCAAACCCTTCTATGCGTTTAATTTCTTCGTGAATATCCAACACAGAACCAACGCTGAAATCACGGGTTCGAATATCTACGCCCAAGGCGATCTGGCGACCGTTAGTCTGCCCTGACAACAGGTCCGGCAACAAGGATAAAGGCATATTGTCTATGGTCTCAAAACCCATATCTTCAAATACATTGATCGCGGTGCTGCGCCCTGCGCCCGATGGCCCAGTAACAAGTACGATGTTTGATTGTTGTGCTTTTCCAGTCACGGCATTGATCCAGATGCTTGATCACGTCCGAACAGATTAAGCAGCCTTACGGCTATTGGCAAGTTTGCGACACCATTACCCGCAATAATTTCCACCTGATGTTCGCCAATCTTTACAGTTTGCGGGGTTGGTAAACGGTCGTGTGCAATAGCATCTAGATCCACCACAAGATTTAATCGTGAACTTTTCAAGTACGGGCAATTTAATATCCCGACATTTCGCGCCTCGATTTTTCCAGCAATTGATACAGGTGGCGACACGTTCACGCCATTTATATCTGTTGATAAAATAACCTGATCGTCAGACACCAATACCCCACCCAAGGCGATCAGATTCAAGGCCAAAGTCGATTTTCCAGCCCCCGACGGGCCTATTGCCAATATGCTTTTCCCGTCAAAGTCGACACAAGACCCGTGTACAGCACCTGGTCCGATCGTTGTCACCCCGGCAATCCGACAACAAAACGCGCACCAAGCGCTGGAGACCCGGCCGGAGCATTTTTAACATGGATATTTTCTGCCCAAATAACCCCACCATGCGCTTCGACTATTTGTTTGGAAATTGACAAACCGAGGCCTGAGTTATTGCCAAAATTTTCAACAGGGCGGTTTGAATAAAACCGTTTGAAAACTTTGGTTAAGCTGTCTTCAGGTATACCTTGTCCGGTGTCTTCAACCACAACCAGCACGCGATTTTCAACATGACGCGCCCAAATCCTGACCGCATCGCCCTTTTCGCAAAAAGACACTGCATTCGAGATCAAGTTCACAAATACCTGCGCCAAGCGTTCTTCCAACCCGTCGATAACTATTTTTTCATCCGGTGCATCGAAGATCATTTCAATCCCCAGCTCATTTGCTTCTAATCCATGGAAATCCACAATGCGTTCCAGCATTCTGATCAGATCAAAGCGTTCTTCTTCTTCTTTAACCAGCTCAGAATCCAAACGTGACGCGTTTGAAATGTCAGTCACAAGCCGGTCAAGACGACGAACATCATGTTCAACCACATCCAGCAACCTATTGCGCTTTTCGCCTTCGGGTGCAACGCGCAGAGTTTCAATCGCTGATCGTAAAGAGGCCAGCGGGTTTTTAATCTCATGAGCGACATCCGCTGCAAACTGTTCATTGGCCTCAATACGGTGATACAATGCAGACGTCATATTGCGCATCGCGTTTGAAAGATGGCCAATTTCATCAGC
>Ga0209344_10004288_pt1 | contig 13183 bp, 5 predicted proteins | sample Cruoilmetagenom6_FD_187293 | JGI IMG/M metagenome (GOLD analysis project Ga0209344, IMG submission 187293) | Oil polluted marine microbial communities from Coal Oil Point, Santa Barbara, California, USA - Santa Barbara Oil Seep Sample 6 (SPAdes)... | ecosystem: Environmental > Aquatic > Marine >...
ACAGCACCGAATCCAACCCCGAATCGGTCTATGGCGCCACCGAGTCGGGCGAGTTTCTCGAACGGGCCCTCCGAGAGCTCGGACCCGAACATCGGATGGCCATCGTTCTCAAACACATCCTCGGTTTCAGCTACCACGAGATCAGCGAGCTCATCGGGATCCCCGAGAAAACTGTGAAATCACGACTGTTCACGGCTCGCCAACGTCTGCGCGTGGTGCTGCACGAGAGGGGCTTCACGCCATGACGCCGGAACGTCTCGAAGCGTTGTTGTGGGAACAGATCGATGGGGTCATCGACGATGTGAATCGCGCAGAGCTCGAAACGTACCTCACCAATCACCACGAGGCGAGGAAGGTCAAAGAAGAACTTGAACTCCTCGCCGGCCGGTTGGCCGATCTCGTTGAGATGGAGCCACCGGACGAGCTGCGGCCGAGGATCGATCGAGCCTTGGCGGCGGTGGAGCCTCCGAAAACGTCGAGTTCGAAGATCCGACCTGGACCACGACCAACATTTCGGCCGCCCACAGGTATTTGTAGCAGTGACACCAACGAAAGACCAACCGAGCAACCGGGCTTCGTGCCTTCCAAGGGGGTAAGCATGGCTTCGAACAAAAAGGGAACCATCGGTGCGTTCGTCGCAGTCGCCATCATCGGCGTCGTCGCGATCGGCTATTTCTCACTGAACAAGGCGCCCACCGTCGGAGAGGACGCCGTCGGGGCGGTTGGAGCGGCCGATCGCTATCGGTCGGAGCAGATCACCGCCGAGGATGTGCAGATCGAGCAGGTTGAGTTGCAGGCATTCCTCCAGACCGACGAGTTCGATCATCTGATCAATGATCCGGAAACCCGAAAGCTCCTCGCGAGTGAAGCCATGCAGAACGCCATGGCCAACGATGCGGTTCGGATGGCACTCGCCAACGACGCCGTACGCAATGCCATGGCCAACGACGCAGTCAGGATGGCACTTGCCAACGATTCCTTCCATCAGGCCTGGGCAAACGACGCCTTCCAGAGCGCCATGGCCAACGACGCCTTTGTCAACGCGCTGGGCCAGGAAGCCACCCGCAGCACCATCAGCAACAGGGCGTTCCAGGATGCTCTGGCCAACGACGCGTTCCGAGAGGCGCTCGCGAACGACGCGTTCCAGAAGGCTTGGGCCAACGACGCATTCTCTGAAGCCATGGCCAGTGACGCCGTTCACAAAGCCTGGGCGAACGACGCGTTCCAAAACGCCATGGCCAATGACGCCTTCCAGAAGGCGCTCAGCGACAAGGCGTTCCAGAGCGCCATGGCCAACGACGCCTTCGTCAACGCCCTGGGCCAGCAATCCACGCGCAGCACCATGTCCGACATGGCGTTCCAGGATGCTCTCGCCAATGACGCCTTCCAGAAGGCGCTCGCAAATGACGCGTTCCAAAATGCGCTGGCGAGCGACGCCTTCCAGAACGCATTTACCAACGACGCCTTCCAGAACGCCCTCGCTTCGGATGCCTTCCAGAACGCTCTCGCCAGTGATGCCTTCCACGCGGCAATGGCCAACGACGCGTTCCAGAATGCTTTGGCGAACAATGCCTTCCGGGAAGCCATGGCCAACGATGCATTCCGTAATGCTCTGGCCAATGATGCCTTCCAGAACGCCCTCGCAGATGATGCTTTCGCCAACGCCATGGCCAATGACGCGTTCCAGAATGCTTTGGCGAATGACGCCTTCCGGGAGGCCCTTGCCAACGACGCATTCCAAAACGCCATGGCGAGCGATGCGTTCGCCAACGCCATGGCAAATGACGCCTTTATGAATGCCTGGGCCAACGACGCCTTTGCGAACGCCATGGCACAGTCCTCGGTTCGAAACGCCTTGGCGAACGGAGCGATGGCCGAGGCCGTTGCGCAGAGATAGGGTTCGCTCAGCAGGCGACCTGTAGGAGGGAAGACGCCGCGGGCGACCGCGGCGTCGACCCGCGTCCGAATACGACGCACGGGGGAGGATTGATGAGCCGAGCGGCAGTCATCATGTTGATCGGTGTCGTTCTTTGCCTCGCATCCTCTTCCAACGCCGTCGAGCTCACCGAAATGACGGATGAGGACTTTCGCCTGCTCTACTTTGGAGCGACCCAAGGCTACCTCGCCCCGCATGTCGCACGCTGCTTCCTCAACTCCCTCGAGCTCCACCGCGAGCTCTGGGGATGGGAGCCGTCGCAACCGGTCACCGTACTCCTGGTCGATCTCTCCGACCGGGGCAACGCCGCCGCCGGTGCGGTGCCTTGCAACATGCTGATGCTCGAGATCGCGCCGCTTTCCTTTGTCTACGAGATCGTCTCCGCCAACGAGCGGATGAACTGGCTCATGAACCACGAACTGGTTCACATCGCGACGGTGGACGGGGCCGCAGGCCGCGACCACTTCTGGCGCAAGTTCTTTGCAGGCAAGGTGCAGCCCAACCAGGACAACCCGGGCACCATCCTCTTCGCCTACCTCACCACCCCACGCGACGCCGCGCCGCGTTGGTATCAGGAGGGCATCGCGGTCTTTGTCGAGACCTGGATGGCAGGGGGAATGGGACGCGCTCAGGGTGCCTGGGACGAGATGGTCTTCCGCTCCATGGTGCGCGACGGGAGCCACTTCTACAGCCCGCTCGGTCTGGTCTCCGAGGGAACCAAGATCGACTTCCAGGTCGAGGTGAACTCGTATCTCTACGGCACCCGATTCATGTCCTACCTCGCGCACGAGTACGGGCCCGAGGCCGTCATCGAGTGGGTGTCACGACGGGAGGGCAGCAAGGCCTACTTCGCCAACCAGTTCGAACACGTCTTCGAAAAGAAACTGAGCGAAGCGTGGGCCGATTGGGTCGCCTGGGAGCACGAGTTTCAGCACACCAACCTCGAAGCCATCCGCCAGTTTCCGATGACCCCGACGACGGACATCTCACCGCAGGCCCTGGGCTCGGTGTCGAGCGCGTTCTTTGACACCGACAGAGACAAGATCTACGCCGCCTTCAACTACCCTGGCGTGGTCGCCCACCTGGGCTCGATCTCGGTGGAAGACGGTGAGATCGACAAGATCATCGACATCAAGGAGCCGGTGATCTACACCGTCACCTCGGTGGCCTACGACCACGAGAGCAAACGAATCTTCTACACAACCGACAATCTGTCACACCGCGACCTGCGGGTCGTTGACCCCGAAACCGGAAAGTCCGAGACGCTCCTCGAGGACGCCCGGATCGGCGATCTCGCCTTCAATCCGGCCGACCGGTCGATCTGGGGCATTCGTCACTTCAATGGTTTCACTACGCTGGTGCGGGTCCCCCACCCCTACGAAGCGTGGGAGCAGATCCATTCGTGGCCTTACGGTGAGGTTCTCTACGACGTGGACATCTCGCCCGACGGCACTCTGCTTTCGGCTTCCCTCGGCGGCATCGATGGCCACCACGTACTCCGGGTTTGGCCGACCGCATCGTTGATCGAGGGCGACACCACACCGGTCGAGGAGCACACCTTCGGCTCCACCATTCCTTCCAACTTTGTCTTCTCACCCGACGGTCGCTATCTCTACGGCAGCACGTACTACACCGGGGCGTCCAACATCTTCCGCTACGAGCTCGCCACCGATGAGATCGAGGCAGTGAGCAATACCGAGACCGGGTTTTTCCGACCCATCCCCCTGGGCGATGACAAGGTCATCGTCTTCCGCTACACCGGCGAGGGCTTCGTGCCCACGACCATCGAGGCGAAACCGCTCGAGGATGTCGCGCCCATCACCTTCCTAGGCTCTCAGATCGTCGAAAAGCACCCGGTGGTCAAGCAGTGGTCCGTGGGCTCACCGGCCGAGATCGATCTCGAAGCGGAAGGCATCGAGAGCGGCGAGTACCACGGGTTCAAGGACATGGGTCTGGAGTCCGTCTATCCCATCGTCCAGGGCTACCGCGGGTCACCGGGGATCGGATTCAGAATCAACTTCTCCGATCCCCTGATGCTCAATCGGCTCTTCTTCTCTGCCTCCTACACGCCGGACAACACCCTCGACTCCGACGAACGCTTCCACGCCAAGCTCGAATACGAGCGCTACAACTGGACCGCCGCGCTGAAGTACAACAATGCCGACTTCTACGATCTCCTCGGGCCGACCTATCGAGGTCTGAAGGGCTATTCGGCCGAGCTCGGCTGGGCCAAGAGCTTGATCTACGACTCCCCGCGCGAACTCAGGCTTGAGCTCGACACAGCGTTCTACGCCGGGCTCGAGCAGGTCCCCGGCTACCAGAACGTCCCCTCACCCTATGACAAGCTCTGGTGGACCCAGGCCAGGCTGCACTACTCAAACATTCGCTCGTCCCTCGGTCACGTCGATGACGAAAAGGGCCACGCCTGGGAGATCGCCGCGGTCAACAACTATGTCAACAACCAGGCGATCCCGCAGATCCGCGGCGCCTTCGATATCGGATTCTCCCTGCCCATCAAACACTCCTCCATCTGGCTTCGTGCCGATGCCGGCTATGCCCACGGTGATGCCGACGACCCCTTCGCCTTCTTCTTCTTTGGCGGTTTTGGCAACAACTACATCGACAACCGATCCATCAAGCGCTACCACGCGTGGTACAGCTTCCCCGGTGTCGATCTCAACTCCATCGCCGGCCAGACCTTCACCAAAGCGATGCTCGAGTGGAATCTGCCTCCGCTGCGCTTTCGCCGGGTGGGATCGCCGGGTTTCTTCATCACCTGGATCCGCCCGTCGGTCTTCACCACCGGGATCGTGACAAGTTGGGACGACAAGAACGAACGCCGCGAGGTTGGGAACGTCGGCTTTCAGCTCGATCTGCGCTTTGGGGTTCTCTCAAGGCTCGACATGACCCTGTCACTCGGGTATGCCCAGGCTTTTGCCCAGGGGATGAAGGCCTCCAACGAGTTCATGATCTCACTCAAGATCCTGTAACCTCGAAGCATGACCCCCATGGAAGCCGGTGTTCGAATTCTGCTCGGTCTGCTGCCGGTCTTTTCCTTCCTGATCGTATTGATCCTCCTCGACAGCTACGAGCTCGTTCGGCCCCGACAGGTGGCCACGATCATCGGAGCGGGTGCGGTTACGGCGGTGGTAAGCGTCTCGCTCAACCATCTCATCCTCGACCACACGAGCGTCGAACCGATTTCGTTGGTGCGCTACATCGCACCCGCCATTGAAGAACTGGTCAAAGGCTCGGTGATCGTCTATTTGTTGGTTCGACATCGGATCGGTTTTCTCGTCGACGCCGCGATCTTCGGGTTCGCGGTCGGCGCCGGTTTCGCTCTGGTTGAGAACCCGAGTTATTTTCTCGTTCTCGACAATCCCAGTCTGGCGTTGTGGGTGGTCCGCGGCTTCGGCACCGCGGTCATGCACGGTGGAGTCACGGCGATCTTCGCCATGATCGCGAAAGCGCTGGCAGACCGCCACCAAGGCGCCCACGCCTGGATCTTTCTCCCCGGATTTGCCGTGGCCTGGTCACTCCACTCGATCTTCAACCACTTCTTCTTCTCGCCCTACGTCTCGACGGTGCTGATTCTCGTCCTGCTGCCGATCTTCTTCATCACGGCCTTCCATTTCAGCGAGCAACGCACCCGCGACTGGTTGGGCGTCGGATTCGACACCGATGCCGAGCTCCTCGAACTCATCGGCGAGGGTCGGATCTCGGAGAGCCGGATCGGCGTCTACCTCAAAGAACTCCGCGACCGGTTTCCCCCAACCACCGTGGTCGATATGTTGTGCCTCGTGCGTCTGCGGGCCGAGCTGTCGATCCGCGCCAAAGGGGTCCTCCTCGCCCGTGGGGCCGGATTCAACCTCCCGCCGGACCCGGAGATGGACGAGCGGCTCACCGAGATCGAGTATCTGGAAGAGGCCATTGGGCCCACCGGGCTGCTCTCGCTCCATCCGGTGCGTCACATGAGCGACCGAGAGCTCTGGCAAATCAACGCTCTCGTCCGGTGAGAGGCACAAACCAGGGTTGGTCTTCGGGTGGAATCCCGCACCACAACGGCTGAACATCTGGAGCTCTGACCGCAGGCGATTCCTGGTGCGCGCGTCCTGTGCGCAAACGGATCTCGGGTCATTGGAAACGCTGGTCGCTTGCGGGCAGCCCTTGCCGCTGCGATAATCGACTCACAGTGATCAAGCTCAGCATTCGACCCGCCGACGGCGACCGATTCGATTTCCCCGTTGAGGACGACGTCATTATCGGGCGCTCGACCCTTGCCGATGTGACCATCTCGGATCGATTCCTCTCGCGTCGCCACGCGCGTCTTTTCCATGACGGAGATGACTGGCGGATCGAGGATCTCGGGTCACGCAACGGCACCCTCGTCAATGGGGTCAAGATCGCGGGACCAACCGTTGTCGGCTCCCACGACGTGATCGGAATCTCGGCTTCCATCATCGAGGTCTGCGGAGGCGATGCACCACGTTCAGAGTCGGTGGACGGCAGCACACGAACGATTTTCCGCGCTGCGGACGCCATCCTCGGTGAGTCGAAAAGTGCAATATCGCGAACCGACATCGCAGGTCGTGAGGACCTCCAACGTGCTGCCTCACAGCTTCGGGTGTTGGTCGACATCCATCAGGCTCTGGCAGAGTCCATCACTATCGAAGAACTCTTCGACAGTGTTCTGGATCGGATCTTTGTCCATCTGCACGCGCAGAACGGTGCGGTGTTCCTTCTCGAGGACGACACATTGGTTCGCGCTGCCAGTCGATCGATGTCCGGGACCGAGGACGATTTCCCAGAGTCGCAGAGCCTGGCCGCCGAGGTGATCGAAAAGGGACTCGCGGCGGTTGTTAATGACACCAGTACCGACGAACGATTCCTCGAGGCCAAGAGCTTGATCATGGCCGGCGTGCGCTCTCTTGTGGCCGCCCCATTGCTGACCCGGGCGGGCGCTCTCGGGATGATCGTCCTCAGCTCGAGCCACGCCGACCGCAGCTTTGGCGAGCCGGACATGGAGCTTCTGGTGGTGATCGCCTCGGCCATCGGTCTGCGTATGCGCAACCTCGCCCTGGCCGAGGAAGCAGCCGAACGAAAGCGCTTCGAGCGCGATGTCGCATTGGCGCGCCGGATTCAGGTCAACTTCCTGCCACCGGAGACGCCGAAACCACAGGGTTTGGAGATCTACGGCGGCAACATCCCCTCTCGCGGCGTTTCAGGGGACTACTTCCAGGTTGTCGAGCGCGAAGAACACGGTGATCTGGCCGTGATCATCGCCGATGTTTCGGGTAAGGGCATCGCCGCCTCGCTCTTGACCGGCTACGTCGACGCGTTGTGCCTGGCCTACCTCGGCGAGGGGCACCCGCCGGAGGAGATCTTCAACCGCGTGTCGCCGCAGATGAACAACAAAACACCTGTCGAGTCGTTTGCAACAGCGTTCCTCGGTCTCCTCGACCTCGCCACGGGAGCGCTCACCTTTGCCAGCGCAGGCCACGATCCCGTTGCACTCGTGCGCGCCTCCGGAGAGATCGAGTGGCTCATGCCGACCGGAATGCCCCTCGGACTCATGCCGAATGCGACCTACACGGCATCCGAAGCCCACCTCGAACCCGGCGACACAATGGTGCTCTACACCGACGGCATCACCGAGGCCAACGATCCCGAGGAGGAGGAGTTCGGCCGCGATCGCCTCAGCGAGTGCTGTATCGAGCACCGCGGCCTTTCGGTGGATGACCTGGCAGAGGCGATCCAGAAGACGGTCGAGGAGTTCGTCCGGGGCGTGCCCTACCACGATGATCGGACTCTGGTGATCGTGCGGCGAGTCTGAGCATCGAGATCAAGGCGCCGGCCGAGCCACTCTCACTCACATTCCCTCTACGGCTTCTTGCGGGCGAGACGCCCGCACCACACTTTGTAGCCGCATGCTTCCAGCCTGCGAACTGAAGACGGTGCACCTCCGCAGCACGACCGCGTTCGTACCGTTCCCAAACAAAAGCCGGACCGAATCTTGAGGACTTCCTGACACCCAGCACCGACGTTGGGTGTATGAGTCGAAGCTCGTGCAGAGAAAACTGCGATGTCATCTCATGATAACTTGCTGTTTTGTATGTTTTCTCTCATAATCGGGGCAACGAACGACAAGTCAATTGGACGCCGACGAGGTTCGCGACCGGGGGAGGCCTGATGCGCCACTGGGTTTTGATACCGCTCGCCGTTTCGATCTTGGTGATCTTCTGTTGTCCGCCTGCTGCGGCTCAGGAAACGACTGTCGACGACCTCCTCGAGCAGATGCCTGAGATGAGCTTTGAGGGCGAGGTAACGGTCACCGGTTCGCTGATCCCACGGGGGGACCTGACCGCTCTGAGTCCAGTGACAGTGATGGAGGTCCCTACCGAGCTGACCTATTCGGGGCTCGTCCGGATCGAGGATCTGGTGACCACGATGCCGCAGGTCTTTGCCGGACAGAACTCAACCATCGCCAACGGAGCATCCGGCACCGCGACCATCGATCTTCGAAATCTCGGGTCCAGGCGCACCCTGGTACTCATCAACGGTCGCCGCATGGCATTCGGCGACTTTTTCGGCGTGGACATCAACGCGGTGCCGGCGCCATTGGTCAAACGGATGGATGTGCTTACCGGAGGGGCGTCGACGGTATACGGCTCCGATGCCATGGCTGGTGTGGTGAACTTCATCATGGACACTGACTTCACCGGGGTTCGAGGTGGTCTCCAGTACAGCTTTTACAACCACGACAACAACAACGAACTGGCACAGCAGATCAACGCCGATGCGGGCTTTGACTATCCCACCGGAATAACCAATGACGGCGACGCGATCTCCGGCAACGTCGCGCTCGGCGGAAAGTTCGCCAATGGGAGAGGCCACGCGGTGGCCTACATCGACTACCGCACCATCGATTCACTGACCAAGGCTTCCCGGGATTATCTGAATTGCAGCGTCGATGCAGGGCCCTACGGACCGGTCTGCGGCGGATCATCGACAACCGGACGTGGCACGTTCTTCGCGTTGGACGCCGATGGGGGTTATCTTGGTGCCTTCACCCTGGATCTGACCAGCGAAGGCGGCGACGGCCACTCCTTCCGGCCGTGGATGGGCGAACGCTTCAACTACGGTCCCTACAACCACATCCAACGACCGGACGAGAAATGGAACGCCGGCGCCTTCGCCAACTACGAAATCAACGACCACTTCGATGTGTATATGGAAGTGATGTACATGAATAATTACACCGACGCCCAGATTGCCCCGTCGGCCGAGTTCGGCAAGACCGGGAGGGTCAACTGCGACAACCCCATGCTCAGCCAACAGCAGTGGGAGATCATCTGTGGGCCCGATACCGGATACGGACCTACCGACTATGCGACGGTGTTCATCGGGCGCCGGAATACCGAGGGTGGACCCCGCTTCAATCAGCTCGGTCACTCCAATATTCGAATCGTCGCCGGGTTGCGCGGCGAACTCAGCAATTCATGGAACTACGATTTTTATGGCCTTCACGCGGAGAGCACCCTTCAGGACTCATACATCAACGACCTGAATGTCGATCGACTCGCATACGCCCTCGACATCATCGAGGACCCCGCAACAGGGGAGTCGGTCTGCAGAAACGAGCAGGCCCGGGCAAACGGTTGCGTTCCCTGGAACATTTTTCAGGAGGGCGCGGTCACTCAGGAAGCGGTGGACTACATCGACACAGTCGCCGTGCTCTACGGAAAAACCAGAACCCAGGTCGTCAATCTGACCTTCACCGGTGACCTCGAAGACTCCGGCGTGGTGATCCCGAGCGCCAGCGAGGGCCTGCAGCTGGCGGTCGGAGCCGAGTACCGGACGGAGTGGCTGACCTACATGCCGGATGAGGTCTACGAGGTCGGAACGGCGGGGATGATCGGGTCGGCGCAACGATTCGAGGGCGGATACGACGTCAAGGAGCTCTTTGTCGAAGCCCTCCTGCCCATCGTCCAGGATGCTCGCGGCGCTCAGGACCTCTCCCTCGAGCTCGGTTACCGCTACTCCGACTACAGCACCTCCGGCGGGTTCAACACATACAAGGCCATGGCCACCTGGGGTATCACCGGATCGTGGCGGCTTCGCGGCGGATACAACCGGGCGATCCGTGCTCCGAGTCTCTTCGAGCTTCGCCGCGAGGTATCGCAGGGAGGGAGCGGATACGTCGATCTCTGCGAGGGCGAGAGTCCCGAGGCGAGTTTCGAGGAGTGCGCCCGCACCGGTGTCACCGCCACCCAGTACGGCAACATCCCGGCCTGGCACGAGGACCTCGAAGGCTCCAACTCCATCAGAGGTGGCAACCCGATGCTCGACCCCGAGATCGGCAACACCTACAACGCCGGTCTCGTCTGGACTCCCGCGAAGATCCGCGGTCTATCCGCTACCCTTGACTACTACCGGATCGAGGTCACCGAAGCCATCGGCGATCTACCGGCAGAGACCATCCACCGGGTGTGCATGGACACCGGGAACCCCGACTACTGCGGGCTGATCCACCGTGACTCGATGGGTTCGATCTCCGCGCTCAATGGTGAGGGTTTCACCGACCAAACCGACCAGAACATCGGTACGCGCATGGCGGAGGGCATCGACCTCAACATCAATTACCTCATCGGTCTCGGCGGCGCCGGTTATCTCGCCACCGATCTGATGGGCTCCTACATCTTGTCTCAAGCACTCGAAAATCCGGAAGTGAATTTCGAGTGCGTCGGCTACTTCGGTCTCCAGTGCGGTCAACCGAAGTCCGTCTGGCGCCACCGATTCCGCGCCACCTGGGAGAGCAATTTCCACCTCAACCTGTCTCTCGCCTGGCGTTACCTCGGTGGCTCCGAGAACGACGACGCCAGTCCGAATCCGGACCTCGGCAACCCCGACGAAATGGAGCTCTGGCGGATCAATGGCAGCGACAAAATCAAGCCCTACAGCTGGTTCGATTTCGCCGCCTCATACACCTTCCGAAATGGAGTCAAGCTGACCCTCGGGGTCAACAACATCCTCGATGAGGAGCCCCCGCTCATGGCGGGTCTGGCGGATTATGGAGGCACCTATTTCACCCTCTACGGCACCTACGATCCGCTCGGCCGCTATGTCTTCGGCAGCGTGCAGTTCAACTTCTAGCGCAGCACAGAGCGCCTTTGTAGCCGCAAGCTTCCAGCTTGCGAACTGAAGACGATGAACCTCTGCAGCGCGATCACATTGGTCAACGACTCTGAAGAACAACCAAGATGGTTGCCCCTACAACGCTCCGAGCGCCTTTGAAGAGGCAAGCATGCATGCATGCAAAAATGTCTTTCAGTCCTCCCGTGTACACTTGATCTGAAATCGAGACGACATCATGAATGGCAAGGTTCCTCCGGACGAGCCGTTGACCCGTACCGAAGCCGGTGAGGAGACGGTGGACCTCCCGGAAGGCCTCGGCTTCTTCTCCACCGGTCAGGTCCTGGGTGATCGCTACGAGATCCTCGAGATGCTCGGCCGTGGCGGGATGGGCGAGGTCTGGCGGGCGTTCGATCTCAAGCTGCGGGTCGAGGTGGGGCTCAAGGCGCTTCGCGAGGAACTCTTCCAGTCCGAGCGGCGGTTGGATCTGCTCCGCCAGGAGGTTCGTGCCGCGCGTGAGGTGGTCTCGCCCAACGTCTGCCGGATCTTCGACCTCATCGAGATCGATGGTCGCGAGCTGGTCTCCATGGAATACGTCGATGGCGCCACGCTGCTCGGAGTCCTCCAGGAGCGCGGCCCTCTCGAGCTCAAAGAAGCGCAGGACATCGCCTCGCAGTTCCTCGCCGGACTCGAGGCGATTCACAAGGCCGGCCTCGTCCACCGCGATGTCAAACCCGAAAACATCATGCTCACCCGTGCAGGCCGGGTGGTCGTCATGGACTTCGGTCTCGCTCGCGGTCCTGAGAGTGGCGCCGGATCGGTCTCGGGCACACCGGCCTACATGGCCCCCGAGCACGCAGCCGGACAAACACTGGACGCCCGTGCTGATGTCTACTCCGCCGGAGTCGTCCTCGCCGAGATGGTGAGCCCCGATGGAATCACGAGCTACGAATCGCGTCAGAGCGTGTGGGAGGGCGTCCGCTCGGAACCCGCGCAGGTGCCCGACTCGCCGTGGGCGCCGGTGATCCAGCGCGCGGTGGCCCGCGACCGCGAACGCCGACAGAACTCCGCCCACATCCTGATCCGCGAACTCGAGGATGTCACCCTCCGCGTCGAGGGCGCGGAGGACCTCCACCCATACCCCGGCTTGGCGTCATTCACCGAAGGTGACGCCGAGTACTTCTTCGGCCGCGAGGCTGAGATCGAGCAGATGTGGCGCAAACTCGATGGGCCGCCGAGGCTTCTCGGGATCATTGGGCCGTCAGGTGCAGGTAAGACCTCGTTCATCAGAGCGGGTCTGACGCCAAAAGCCCCGCCCAGCTGGGTGATCATACGGTGCACTCCCGGAAACGCAGCTGTCGCCTCGCTGCGCGGCACACTCACTCCCGAGCTCACCCACCGCCCCGAGCTACTGCAAGCGCTGATGACCGATCCGGAAAACCCGGATGTGATCGCAGATGCCTTTGCGGGCTGGCGAAACGGAAACACCGGCGCCTTGATCATCGTCGATCAGTTCGAGGAGCTCTTCACGCTGAACTCGAGGGAAGACCAGCGTCGCTTTGCATTGCTGCTCGGGCGGCTTCCTCTCGAGGCTGACGTCCACGTCGTTGCATCGATGCGAGATGACTTCGCCTCCGCGTGCAGCGCGCACGAAGCTCTTCAGCCCGTCTTCCACGACCTCACCATGCTCAACCCACCGACGGGCGGCAACCTGCGGCGAGCCCTCGCCCAGCCCGCCACGAAGTGCGGCTACCGCTTTGAGGACGACAAGCTGGTGGACGAGATGCTGGCCGAGGTCGAGGGCGAGCGCGGCGCGCTGCCGATGCTGGCCTTCGCCCTCGCGCGGTTGTGGGAGAAACGCGATCGCGAAAATGGATCGCTGACTCGGCAGGTCTACCACGACATCGGCGGCGTCGGTGGGGCGCTCGCCCGTCACGCCGAGGCGACGGTGGATCGCATCGGGGTCGAGCAGATCCCGGTGGTGCGCGAGCTGTTCCGCAACCTAGTGACCGCCGAGGGAACCCGGGCAGTTCGCGAGTGGGGCGAGCTGTTGTCGGTGTTCGAGGGTGAGAAGGTCAGGAAGTCAGCGCTCCCTACGGTCGCTAGTGAAGGGTT
>Ga0209344_10004291_pt1 | contig 13182 bp, 12 predicted proteins | sample Cruoilmetagenom6_FD_187293 | JGI IMG/M metagenome (GOLD analysis project Ga0209344, IMG submission 187293) | Oil polluted marine microbial communities from Coal Oil Point, Santa Barbara, California, USA - Santa Barbara Oil Seep Sample 6 (SPAdes)... | ecosystem: Environmental > Aquatic > Marine...
CCGCCCAATCCGCCGCGCACCACCGCGCCTTGCAATTTGGCCGCTTCTTCCTTCATTTCCAGCATGGTATTGATCCCTTCCACCGCGATGAAAGTAACCAAGCCCAATATGCCAGCGATCAGAAAAGTTAGCGCGTCTTCTGGTGAGAGCATCGTCGATATGCCCCACAAAACAAGCAGCAGGATGGCAATTTCAGCAGCCGGAAGGGCGGCAAATTTGGCCAACTGCCGTTCAATCGCTTGGATCCAATGGATGTCCTTTTCTGAGTCGAAAAAGAACTTCAATCCGACCATTGCAAGGAATGCGCCACCAAACCCGGCAATGCCGACATGGGCAGAGCTGACGATGCGTTCGTATTCGTCAGGCTGATTTAGTGAAAGGTTGATCGTCTCGAGTGGACCAAGCCCTGCGGCAATAGCGACGATGGCCAACGGGAAAACAACCCGCATTCCGAATACGGCAAAGGCAATGCCCCATGTCAGGAAGCGTTTTTGCCACACTTCACTCATGTCCTTCAGGACCGAGGCGTTGACGACCGCATTGTCAAAGCTCAACGAAATTTCGAGAACTGACAGGACCACAACGATCCATATAAGCGAGAGTGTGCCAGTGATCGTTCCGGTACTGAACCACCCATACCAGGCTGCCAAGCCCAAACAGATCAGGGTAAAAACAAGCGAAAATGCGTAATAACGCAGCAGGGTTGTCATGGAGTGTTCTGGCTCACGATTTGGGTTGGTAGGTTTGTTCTTCGCCCGGGAAGCTGCGGTCATGCACTTCAGCGGCATAGGATGCCACGGTCTTTTCTATGATCGCGGCAATGTCTTCATAGCGTTTCACAAACCGCGGTACACGTTCAAACATGCCGAGCATATCTTCGGTCACCAGCACCTGCCCATCGCATTGAGCCGACGCACCGATACCGATTGTGGGGCAGGACACAGCTTGGGTGGCGGCAATCGCTATTGGCTCGACTACACCTTCGATTACAATGGCAAAGGCTCCGGCTTCGTCCAGCGCTTTGGCATCTTGCACGATCTTGTCCGCTTCTGCATCGCTGCGTCCGCGCGCTGCATATCCGCCCAGCACATTGACCGCCTGAGGGGTTAAGCCGACATGGCCCATCACTGGAATGCCGCGCTGGCTCAGGAATGCCACAGTTTCCGCCATCGCCTCGCCGCCTTCCAGTTTTACCGCTGCAGCGCCGCTTTCCTTCAGCAGCTGTGCTGCGCTTTCAAAGGCCTTTTCTTTGGATGCTTCGTAAGCTCCGAAGGGTAGATCCACGACCACCACCGAGTGGTACGAGCCTCGCACCACGGCAGCTGCATGATTGGCCATCATGTCCATCGTTACCGGAATGGTGGAGGGCAGACCATAGATCACCTGACCCAGCGAATCCCCTACCAGAAGCAGATCGCAATGGGTGTCCAGCAATTGGGCCTGACGCGCAGTGTATGCGGTCAGCATAACCAGTGGCTTTTCCGTCACGCCTTCCTTCTTACGGGCACGGATGCGGGGCACGGTTAGCCTGCGCATGGGTGCCGGAGTAGGGTTGGCGCGACTGGTCGATGTATCGAGTTGAAATGTTGTAGACATAGATCGCTTTTAGCGGAGCGGGGGATTTGCGCAAATGTTGGCTCGACTAAGTGTGCTTGGCAAGGCAGTAATAAATCAGATCACACTCAAACAAGAGTGAAAAAGGGGCAGGGAAACAATGGTAGCAGCATTAGGAAAAGTAGATGGCACGCAGCGTGATGGTTGGTCATCGCGCACCGCCTTTATCCTTGCTGCGATTGGTTCTGCAGTCGGACTAGGAAATTTGGTTCGATTCCCAGCCGAGGCTGGCGCGAATGGTGGCGGGGCATTTGTGCTTTTCTATATCCTCTGCATTGTGTTGATTGGCCTGCCGGTGCTGTTGGCTGAAACTTTGATTGGGCGGCATGGACAGTCCTCTGCGCCAGTTAGCTTTCGCAAGATGGCGGAAGAATCAGGTGCTTCAAAACAATGGGAATTTGTTGCTTCTCTGGGGGTTTTGACGGCTTTTCTTGTGCTCAGTTTTTACTGCGTTCTGGGTGGCTGGGTGCTTCATTATATAGGTACCTTTGCCAGTGATTTAGTGTCCTCAGGGGTTTCGGGACCGGCATTTGCAGGGGCCAGCTTTGAAGATGTTGAAGCGTTGTTTCCGGCCATGATATCGAACGGTCCGATTACAGTCGGACTTAATTTCGTATTTCTGATGGTCACCTTGTACTTTGTGTCGCGCGGTGTGTCGGGCGGGATTGAGAAGGTGGCAGTCTATTTGATGCCCATCTTCTTTGTCCTGCTGTTAGCGATCACAATTTACGGAGCCTTTGGTGGCGCCATGAAGGAAACGCTCAGCTATCTGTTCACCTTTGAGCCTTCTAAATTAACTGGTGAGGTCATGCTCGCAGCTGTCGGGCAAGCGTTCTTCTCGCTGTCGCTTGGTATGGCGGGCATGGTGACTTATGGCGCTTATGTCTCGCGTGATGTGAATCTGGCTAAGACATCGGGCATTATTGCGGCGGCAGATACATCGGTCGCTTTGATTGCAGGATTGTGCATCTTCCCCATCGTCTTTGCTGCTGGTTTGGCACCCAATGGCGGGCTTGGGCTGATGTTCCAGACTTTGCCTCATGCCTTTCAAGAAATTCCGGGTGGCGCGCTGATTGGCCTGGCCTTTTTCATTATGGTTGGTTTTGCGGCTTTGACTAGCTCGGTCGCGCTGATGGAAGTGCCATCGGCGTGGATCATCAATCGTTTTAAATTGTCGCGTCGTGCGGCGACTTTGGTGGTTACAGCCGGAGCATTGATCTTGGGTTCATTGTCCGCGCTTTCGACGGGAGCGATGTCCGGTTGGCACCCGCTTGGTTTCATCCCTTTGTTCGATGGAATGGGAATGCTGGATACTTTGGACACTTTGACCAGTAGATTGACGGCGCCGATTTGTGCGCTTTTGACCTCGGTCTTTATCGGTTGGATTGCAGAGAAACGTCTGGTGGATAGCGAGAATGGCCTAGAAGGCGGTTTGCATCGGTTTTGGCTGTTTTTGGTGCGGTGGCTGTGCCCCTTCACCTTGGCAGCGATCCTTTTGTTTGGTATTTTTGGATAAGACTTCGTTTGAATTTTTGACATGAATTGGGGCGGGAAGGGAGACTTTCCCGCCTTTTTTGCATGCTAAGAAGGTGGCGATTGCGAATCGGTGGCAAATAGAACATAATAAGAACATGCCCAATTCACTTCGATCCTGCTCTCTCCCCGGTTTTCCTTCCGTGGCCCAAATATGTGATGTTGCAGCATTGGCGGCTGGACAAGATAACCGCTGGCGACCGGGTGCGGCAGGATCTATGCATAACGAGGTATTTGCTTCTGCTTCTGAAGGGGCAGGAACAGGCATGGCATTGGCTTTGGCACGCGATGCGATGCGGGCTGTTTCCGATAAGCGCGGCATGGATGATGGCCGGATTATGTGGGTGCAGGATCGTGGGGCCGCGCGGCTTTCGGGCAAGCTCTATCGTCATGGTCTGCCGCCGCAGTGGCGTGATCGGCTGATCTATGTCGAAGCAGAAACCTGCAAGGATGCTCTGTTCGCATTGGAAGAGGGGCTGCGGTGCCGCGATCTTGCCTGTGTAATCGGTGAAATTGCTGGCAATCCGCGGGCGCTGACATTCACTGCCTCACGCCGTTTAAGCTTGGTGAGTGAGCGTTACGGGGTCCCATTGTGGTTGGTTCGGCTGAATGCGCGACCGGACCTCTCCTCAGCCCGCATGCGTTGGTCGGTTAAGTCTGCTCGCTCGCTGGCGTTACTATGGGATCGTCAGGCCCCTGGTATGCCTTCGTGGAAGGCGGAATTGTTCCGCGCACGCAGTTATGTGCCTGGGACTTGGAATTTATATGAGGATGCCGGTCAACTGAGGCAGTCAACGCGGAGACAGTCGCAAACAGGTGCGAAACAGCAGATGGTGGGCAATGCCTTTGTCCACAGAAGGCTGGTGGGGGTGAGTGCGATCCGAAACCAGACTCAACCCGCCCTGCTCAAGGCTGTTGGTTAGTTAAACTTAGTATTTGTTAACCAATATCTGGCATCACACCAGAATGGATCAGGATACAACTCGCTCATCCGTTCGTAAACCGCTCGATATTCTTGTCGAAGGACGCCTTCGTGCGCGACCAATTTGTGTCGAATTGATCGATGTTTCCGAAGGTGGTTGCAAAATTCGAGGACGCCATGGTTTCGCCACGGAAGGCGAGCATGTTACTTTGAAAGTTAACGGAATACGCGCGCCCTTGGGCTATGTCGTGTGGATTGATGGGAAGTATGCTGGCGTAAAGTTTTCTGGCAAAATGCACCCTGCGATTATTGATCATTTGTGTAAGGAAGAACTGGTCAAGAGGCGCGATCGCGGAGCCAGTGCTGGCTAATAGGTAGGGCCGGCCAACAGGCAGGGCCTGCGCAACACCTTCCAAAGACAGCGGGGTTGCCTACGCCGACCTCTCCTTATCAAAATAAATTATTAGCTGTCGTTTCTGGATGCCCCAGTTCCGGACATGGAAACGCAATCGCTCTTGTGTCCTCACCAATACTTGTTAGTTTGCGGCCCAATCCGGTGCTAAAAACAATAAACAGCCGGGTCGTTATCGGACCACGTAAATGCATGCGATTGATACGTGAAGGTATAGCGGCTGATGAGCGAACAGAATCACAGATCACCACAAATTCTTAATCCGGGCGCGGGCGACCGTGCTGCTGAATATGTGTATCCTGCTCGCTTGAGACGGGGTGTGAATGATGGAGTTTAACTTCTCCAAGCGGATCGGCCAATTTGGCTTTGACAGCCGTATTTTGGGTTGGCTTGTTGGCGCAGCGTTCTTGCTTGCCGGGTGGATGTATTTGCAGGCCTATCCGCAACATAATCCGCTTGCCCCCTTGAATATCAACGATCCTCCCGGCCTCGCGACATCGACAAAATTGCTCTCCGTTACAGAAGATCGCGGTGAATGCCGTGAGGCACTTGCGCGTAGCGGCGTGAAATTCCGACAATTACCAGCGCGGGGCGAGGGGCCTTGCGCACTGTTGGACAGAACCCAATTGATGGAAGCTGCTTTGGCCCCATCATCCCCGGTTATGACCTGCCCTGTTGCTGCTGCAATGGAGATTTGGGTCCGGCATGGGTTACAAGCTGCCGCACAAGAACATCTTGGAGCCACGGTGACGCAAATCGATCACATCGGGACAGTCAGCTGTCGCCGGATGAACAATCGGCGATCAGGACCATGGAGCGAGCACGCGCATGGCAATGCGATCGATATTCGCTCCTTTACTCTCAGTGATGGGCGTGTGGTCGATATAAAAGATGATTGGGGCCAAGGAGATGAGGGCGAATTTTTGAAGGCTGCCAGAGACGCGGCCTGCGTGAGTTTCAGGACAGTTTTGTCGGCAGATTACAATGCGTCGCACAGCAACCACTTTCATCTCGATCAAGGCACTCGCTGGGCGACCGTCTGCCGCTGAACTGACATATTGGTTCCACCATGCCGATGGTGTAATCTTGCTGCGATAGTAGGCAGGCGCAAATAGGTGGGCCAAGGTTATGGTATTTGAAATTGTAGCTGATGGCGGGTGCAAGTCCTATGTAGTTGGTTGTGAGGCAACGTGCAGTGCCGCCATAATCGATCCTAATTTGAATCAGCTTGATCGGTATAAAGGGATCGCCAACCGTGAAGGTTTGCGTATCCGTTACATTTTTGAAACGCACACCCACGCCGACCATTTTTCAGCGGCTGCCCATCTGGCAAAGCATTTTGGTGCCCGGGTGGTCATGCATAAGGAAAGTCCAGCCCCGCATGTCGATATTCATGTCGAAGACGGCCATTTGATACCCCTGGGGCAGTTGCGAATTCAGGTCATTCATACGCCGGGGCATACACGCGATTCTGTTTGTTATTATGTCGAGGACCGATTGTTCTCAGGAGACACTTTGTTGATAAATGGCACCGGTCGGTCCGATCTTCCAACAGGTGATCCGGCGCAATTATATTCAAGCCTATTCGACAAATTGTTGACGCTGCCGGGCGAAACGAAGGTCTATCCAGCGCATGATTACAAGGGTGCAGGTTCCTCGACCATCGGTGCCGAGATAGAGGGTAACAGGCGCTTGAAGCCTAGGTCCGAGGCCGAATTCATTGAGCTGATGGATGGCCTTAATTTGGCTGCACCAACGCATCTGACAGAGGCACTTCGGACCAATATTACCGGCGGAAAAACGGTTCAGCAATTGTTGGCTGAGGCTGCTGAAAGCGTTCCATTTATCTCTATGAAAGAGCTTAACGCGCGATTGGGGCAGCAGCGCAATGATCTGGTGATTTTGGACGTGCGAGAGCGCGATGCCTATTCCACCGCTCATATTCCCGGTGCGATGCATCTGGCGAGAGGACAGTTGGAATTGAAAGTGGACGAGACATTCCCTGATCCCGGTATCGAAATTATTACAGTTTGCACCGTTGGAAAAATCTCAACATTGGCGGCGGCAACCTTGCGAGAACTGGGCTTTGCCCGGGCGGTCGCTTTGGATGGCGGTATGAAGCAGTGGCGGGAACAGGGTTTCCCGATCGATAGCGGAGAAGATCCCGCATTGTTGATCTGACAGCTGCTCAGGTAACCTCAAACGAATAGCCAGCAGCGCGCACGGTTCGGATTGGATCAGCCAGTCCGTCCAGCATGATTGCTTTGCGCAGACGCCGAATGTGCACATCAACCGTGCGCAGTTCGATGTCGCTATCTGCGCCCCAAACCCCATCTAGTAATTGCCCGCGGCTAAACACCCGTCCAGGGCTTTCCATGAAGAATTTCAAGAGCCGATATTCTGTCGGACCAAGTTCCAATTGCTGGCCTTGGCGAACGACTTTGAATGCGATCGGGTCAAGCTGGATGTCGCCAACCTCGATGGTTTCGCCTGCCAGTACTGGGCGGATGCGCCGCATCACAGCGGCAACCCGGGCCAGCAGTTCGCGCGGGCTAAACGGCTTGGTCAGATAATCATCCGCACCGGTGTCCAATCCGCGTACTCTGTCATCTTCTGCCTCGCGCGCGGTCAGCATGATGATCGGGACATGCCCGCACTGTTTGCTGCGTCGCAATTGCCGGCAGACCTCGATCCCGCTGGTCCCCTCGATCATCCAGTCCAGGATAATGAGATCGGGAAGGTCTTCATGTGCCAATAACAAGGCTTCATCGCCGTCCGGCGTACAGCGAACCGAATAGCCTTCATTTTGAAAGCGGAACTCCAACAATTCAGACAGCGCTGGATCGTCTTCTACCAGCAACAGTTTCGTGGCTGACATGACTTACTCCTTCAATCGCCAAGCGCCACTAAGCATGGCGATTGTTGCAATTGTAAGACAGGTCGTTTCAGCTCTCATCATCTGGAGGGTAAACACCAGTCGCGGCAAAATGCACCATTTCGGCAACATTGGTCGCATGATCACCAATACGTTCAAGGTTTCGAGCCACAAACAGCAATTGTGCCGCGCTGGAAATTGTCGCGGGGTTTTCTACCATGTAGCTAACCAGATTGCGGAAGATGCTGTTGTAGAACGCATCGACCTTGTGATCTGTTGCAATAACTTCGCGGGCCAAATCGGGATCACGGGCAGAATAGGCGGTCAGCACATCATGCACCATTTCACCAGCAAGCTCTCCCATTGCGGGTAGCAATGTTAGTGGATCAAATTTCTGGCGTCCGTCAATCTGGCCAACTCGCTTGGCTATGTTTTTGGAATAATCGCCAATTCTTTCGACCACGCCGGCTATCTTCAACGCGGCGATAACTTCGCGTAGGTCGCCTGCCATTGGTGCGCGCAAAGCGATGATCCGCACAGCAAGTTTATCAACCTCGGTTTCCAAAGCATCAATTTTCTTGTCGCCATCGATAACCTTCTGCGCGAGCTCTTGGTCGCCCTTAACCAAGGCATCCAAAGCGCCCTGGATGGCCACTTCTGACAGGCCGCCCATTTCCGCAATCAGGCCGCGAAGCCGGGTGATGTCCTCGTCGAAGGCCTTAACCGTATGATCTGACATTAGCCGTAGCGTCCTGTGATATAATCTTGAGTGCGTTGCTCAATCGGGTTGGTGAAAATATCTGAAGTCTTGCCGTATTCTACCATTTTGCCAAGGTGGAAGAAAGCAGTCCGCTGAGAGACCCGAGCGGCTTGCTGCATAGAGTGGGTGACTATGACGATAGCATAGCGCCCGTTTAGATCATCGATCAGTTCTTCGATCTTGGCAGTGGCAATTGGATCCAGGGCTGAACATGGCTCGTCCATCAGGATGACTTCTGGGTCGACTGCGATAGCACGAGCGATACACAGCCGTTGTTGCTGGCCACCTGATAATGCTGTGCCGGAATCGCTCAGACGGTCTTTAACCTCTTCCCACAGACCTGCGCGGCGTAGCGAGCGTTCAACCACTTCGTCTACTTCGCTTTTCGATTCGGCCAATCCGTGGATGCGTGGGCCATAGGCGATGTTGTCATAAATCGATTTGGGGAAGGGGTTTGGTTTCTGAAACACCATTCCGACCCTTGCGCGCAATTGCACAACGTCCATCGCCGAAGTGTAAATGTTTTCACCATCCAGCTCGATCAGGCCTTCGACCCGGGCTGAGGGGATCGTGTCATTCATGCGGTTTAACGTCCGCAGAAACGTGGATTTGCCGCAACCCGATGGTCCAATGAATGCCGTGACGTATTCGGAAGGAATATCTATCGAGACTTCGTCGATGGCTTTTTTGTCGCCATAGTAAACAGACACATCGCTGGCGCGCATTTTGGCATCGGTTTGCTTCAAATTAGGATGGATTACGGTCACCAGGTTTTCTCAAATTTGTTGCGAAGATAGATAGCCAGGCCGTTCATCAACAAGAGGAACAACAACAGCACGATGATTGCGGCGCTTGTTCGTTCAACAAAGCCGCGGTCAATTTCGTCAGACCACAAGAATATCTGTACCGGCAGAACCGTTGCAGGGGCGGTAAAACCATCAGGAGGTGTCGCGACAAAGGCCCGCATGCCGATCATCAAAAGCGGGGCTGTTTCGCCCAATGCGCGGGCCATGCCAATGATTGTGCCGGTAAGAATGCCGGGCAGGGCAAGCGGCAGGACATGGTGGAACACAACTTGAATGGGTGAGGCGCCAACGGCAAGTGCGCCGTCACGGATAGACGGCGGAACCGCCTTAATAGCGTTGCGGCCACTGATAACGATCACTGGCATCGTCATCAGTGCAAGAGTCATCCCGCCGATCAAGGGCGCTGATCTATAATTTGGAAAAATCCACAAGAACACCGCCAAGCCCAATAGGCCGAAAATAATTGACGGCACGGCAGCCAGATTGTTGATCGAGACCTCTATGATGTCGGTCCAACGATTTTTTGGTGCGTATTCTTCCAGATACAATGCCGCCAGAACCCCAACCGGGAACGCCAACACCAATGTTACAATCATGGTCAGGATCGAACCCTTAAGCGCTCCCCATATCCCGGCCAGTTGAGGGTCAGTTGCATCAGACCTTTGCAAAAACCCAAAGTCGAAATTTTCCGACAGGACGCCTTGGCTAGCCAATTGGGCGGCCAGTGCCTGCATTTCCGGAGATCCCTCATTGTCCAACCCTGCGGCCAGATCGGGGCTGGCAGGCAGTTCGAAGGTTTGTGGACCGCTAGCAAGTTCGGGGTTGGCAATAACCTGCGCTGCGACATCGCGCCAAGCCTGAGAGCTAAGTTCACTAGCGCCTTCTTCGCCCAACGCAGCCTCAGCGGACATTTGCACAATGTCTGCCAATCCCTGCGCCTCGAGTGATTGTAAAGCGGTTGGCGATTTTAATTGGTCCGCAGTGGCGCTGATGCCATATTCGGACAGATCCATCGGGACAGACAATTCAGCACGTTGGAATCCACCCAAGCCGTTCAAGGCCATACTGCTGAGCAAGAAGATCAGCACAGCAACAGAAAACGCAATCGCGCCTAGCCCTGCCAACTTGAACATTCGCTCAGCGGCATAGCGCTTTTTCAGGCGCTTCGCGAACGCCTCGTTGCGGGTGGGGGGCGTGATATTATTCATAGGCTTCTCGGAACCTTTTAACGACACGCAGGGCCACAAAGTTCAAACCGAGTGTGACCATGAACAGCACAAATCCTAGTGCAAAGGCGCTAAGAGTTGCTGGGTGGTCAAAACTTCCTTCACCAGTCAGCATGGCAACAATCTGGAAAGTAACCGTGGTCATTGCTTCTAAGGGGTTGCCGGTAAGGTTTGCTGCAGCTCCAGCGGCCATAACCACAATCATTGTCTCGCCAATTGCGCGGCTGATGGCCAGCATCACACCGGCGACGATGCCGGGTAGGGCGGCTGGGACCAAAACTTTGCGAATGGTTTCGGATGTTGTTGCCCCCATTGCCAGGCTGCCATCTCGCATCGCGCTGGGAACAGCGGCGATAGAATCATCAGCCATGGACGAGACAAAGGGTATGATCATCACGCCCATCACCAAGCCTGCGGCTAAGGCGCTTTCGCTGGATGCGCTGGTAAAGCCGATCGAATAGGCCATATCGCGAATTGCTGGGGCCACGGTAAGGGCGGCAAAATAGCCATACACCACCGTTGGGACGCCAGCGAGTATCTCCAACGTCGGCTTAACCCATGCGCGGACCCTTGGGTGCGCGTATTGGGTCAGGTAGATCGCGCTCATCAGGCCCAACGGGATAGCTACAATCATCGCGATAATCGCGCCAATGTAGATTGTGCCCCAGAACAATGGAATGGCGCCATAACGCGTGCCATCTGGATTGTCCGGGTTGCTCATCGGGTCAGGGCCCCAGAATGTGCCGAACAGGAAGTCTATGGGATTGACCATGCCAAAGAATCGGAATGTTTCGAATACCAGGCTGGCAAAGATACCAAAGGTGGTCAGAATCGCTACCAATGAGGCCAAAAGCAAGAGCACCATCACGGTGCGCTCAACCCGTGTACGAGCGGTGAAATCAGGCCTTAGGCGCAAGAATGATGCTAGGCCGCAGCCAAATGCAATCACGACTGCAATCGCAATACCAATCAGGCGATAGCGGCCGATGGCGTCGCGAAAGGGCTCGATAAATTCCTGCGCTGCGGGGTTGAACACGGCTCCTGCGCTTCCGGTCGCTACCGCTCTGGCTTCGGAAAGAATCGAATCGCGCTGGAAACCAAATTCAGGAAGCAAGCTTGCAGCATCGCTGGCCATTACAGATTGCATGACCAATTGCGGTGCCGCCAGTGTCCATATCAACGTAAAGGTCAGCGTTGGGATAACGATCCACAAAGCAACATACCACGCGTGATAATTAGGGCGCGCGGCCAACCGTTTCGCCCCGGATTCCTGTTGAAAACTCCACGCCTTTGCGCGGGCTGCAAGCCATCCGGCCAGCCCCAAACCAAATGCGACAAGAAAGAGAGTTACCGGCGACATTGGTTAAAGTCTGATGCTTTCCAAGATTGCTTCCCCGAGACAGTCATAATTCAGTCTCCGATTCACTAACATTCAGCCGCCTACGTTTTGCAAGCTTGTCGATCAAGTGTCGACGGCTCTGTAAGCTCGAGGCTGGGGATATGTTTGCCGCTGTGATGTCTATATGTTCAAGCAATACGACAGTTTCATGACACAGACGTTGGTTCGGGTTCTGTTTCTTCCTCGATCAGCGGGAATCTGGCGCTGATGGTCGTGCCCACTCCAACATCGCTGGTGATATCCAAACGACCACGATGGCGTTCAACAATATGCTTCACAATCGCCAGGCCTAATCCAGTTCCGCCCGAGGCCCTGCTGCGTCCGGGATCGGTGCGATAAAACCGCCGGGTCAAATGAGGGATATGTTCAGCAGCAATGCCTTCGCCTTGATCTATGACTGACAGCCGAGCGTAATTATCAGCCGTGCGATCAATTTTGACCGCCACCTCAGCATCGTTGGCCCCATATTTGAATGCATTGTCGACCAGATTGCGTACCAATTGCTCCATCTGCTGGGTGTCCCCAGCAATCGTCACATTATCGGCAAGATTAAACTGGAGGCGGCGCGCGCGATCAGATCCAGCTGCGTCGCGGGCCGCAAGTTCAACCACAGCGCCCAAGTCAATTGGGTTGCTCGGCTGGTCATGCTTTTCTGCCTCCACCCGAGAAAGCGACATCAGATCGCTGACCAAGCTTTGCAGCCGCTTGGCTTCGCGCAGGATTGTTGCGAGAAATCTTTTCTCTGTGGCCTGGTCAATGTCATCTTCTGCTTCGTTGAGCGTTTCAACATACCCGATGATCGAGGCCAAGGGCGTGCGCAATTCGTGGCTGGCATTGGCAACAAAATCAGTGTGGGCGCGGCTAATGTCTTCTTCAGCGGTTCTGCTGACCAACTCTATTACAGATAGATTGTCAGAGATGATCTGGCGTTGCATGCGCCAAATATCACGCCTGCGCACCAGCCCGCGTACCATTGCGGTTCCATCACGCCCTTTGTCCAGCAAAGCAATCGCTTCGGGTTGGCGGAATGCCACGCGCACGTCCTGGCCAATGATATGCTTGCCCAGTATTTTTCTCGCTGCTCTATTTGCTTCAGCTATTTTGTTGCGTTCGGTCAGCAGCAAGGGCGTGGCGGCACGCTCGATCAATTCGCTCATATTGTCGCGTGACAAGGTTTTGTCAGGTTTGACCTCCTGACGTTCAGGCGCGCGCATTGTGGCCAGAAACAGCGTTCCGATCCACAATATCGCAACAGCAATTGCTAATGCAAAGTCCAACCCAGAGGCTAGCAGGAGGCCAAAAGTTCCCAGCGCTGCCATGACGCCGAACCAAGGAATCGGATTGCGTGTTTCCATCAAGGCTGGGCCATATCAGATACAGGTTCTCAGTGAAGCCGCAATCGCACCACATGCACGCCAAATTTGGCGCGCATGCTTCTATTTCATAGAAGAGGTGGTGACCCCTACGGGAATCGAACCCGTGTTTCAGCCGTGAAAGGGCCGCGTCCTAACCGCTAGACGAAGGGGCCATCGCAATCGCGAGAGCGCGCCTTTACGAGGCGCTTGGGTAGGGGTCAACCCCTGCTTTGCCTCAATCTGCAAAAGCTGCATCTTCCAGATGCAATTCTGCTTGCGG
>Ga0209344_10004292_pt1 | contig 13179 bp, 10 predicted proteins | sample Cruoilmetagenom6_FD_187293 | JGI IMG/M metagenome (GOLD analysis project Ga0209344, IMG submission 187293) | Oil polluted marine microbial communities from Coal Oil Point, Santa Barbara, California, USA - Santa Barbara Oil Seep Sample 6 (SPAdes)... | ecosystem: Environmental > Aquatic > Marine...
ATCGACAACTGCGCCGAGTTCGGGCAGAACATCGCGGCCGTGGATGAGATTGGCGTGTCCGTTGGTGTTGAGGCGAACCGTGGCTTCGGCCGCGCGAAAGATCGGGCTCGCGGTGAGGATCAGATCGAGGCGAATGGTCGGTTCGCCATACCCGCACCAGACGATCTCGCTGAAGCGGCCCGGTCCCCCTCGATCTTCGACTGTAGCCAGCAGTTCATCGAGATCGGGTTCATCGTTGCCCAGCAACATCCCATCACCGAGCCGCGCAGTCCGCGACCGGACGCAGAACGAGCACCGATTCGTGCACCGATTGGTGACGTTGAGATAGAGCGTCTCGGGATTGCGGTACTGATATGCCCAGTCCATGAGTGGCGAGTGTATCCCGGCCGAATGTGGCGCGGGCGTCTCGCTCATCTTAGGTTCTTATCAGTCGGCGTTGGCCACGAGGGCATTCGATCCTTTGGCGAGCGCTTCGATCATCAGATCCGGGTGATCGGTAAAGACGGCATCCACCCCCATGTCGATCAGGCGGAGCATCTCGTCGGGCTCATTGACGGTGTAGACGGCGACCGGGATGCTGTGGCGGTGGCAGCGCTCGACCATGGCAACCGTAAGTCGTTTGCCCGAGATGTTGAATTCGCGCGAGCCGACCTCCTGGATGATCTCCAGGGGGTCGAGGTCGGTGTGAAGCTCCTTGTTGAACAGCGTCGCGGTGATGACTGCTGGATCGACGGTCTTCATCTGTGTGAGGGCCTTGGGCGAGAATGACGACACGACAACTTGGTCGAGCATCTCGTGCTCGATAATCAACGCGGCGACCTTGGGAACCACACCGTGTTCCACGGCTTCGGATTTGATCTCGACGTTGATCAGGATTCGATCCTTCACCGTTTCGAGGGCCTCGGTCAAGGTCGGGATCCCCTCGCCTGCATACTCGGGCGCAAACCAGGAACCGGCGTCAAGTTTTCGGATTTCTTCCAGGGTCTTTGCAGTAGGCAAGCCCGCACTGTCGGTGGTGCGATCGAGGGTCTCGTCGTGGAGCAGGATGACGTGGCCGTCGGCGGTCACGGTCACATCGATCTCAACCATGTCGGCGCCGACCTCGATGGCCTGCCGGATGGCGATGAGGGTGTTCTCGGGCGCCTGCCCCGAGAAACCACGGTGGGCGATGACACGGATGGGGGCGTCGATGTCCATGAACTCCTTGATTGTGACGGGGCGTTCGTCGGCGATGGCGGGGAGCCCCACTGCGGCCAGAAGGATGAACACAGGGATTCGGATCAGACTCGTCATTTCGAGAGCATACTCGGTCGCAGGCGTGGAGGAGGGGATTCTCGGCAATCCACCATCGGCATCGGATTGGGCTTGAACCTTTGTCCACACCCGGGCAGACTGGCGCAATGACGGATCAACGGCAGTACGACTCCCTCGAGGCCTCGGAACTCTTCTGCGGAACCTGCAAACGGTCGCAACCGGTTCGGCAGCACCTGCTACTCGTGCTTCCAACCGGCAACAAGTATGAATACCGCTGCGCGGTCTGCGGGACGCAGGTGGGCGCCAAGGACGACAGCGACGCCTCTGAATTCAATTCGATCCTCTCGGGCCGGAAGCTGAAATGAGGGCCGCGTTCTACCGAGAATTCGGCGGACCGATCGAGGTCGGGTGCTACGACATGAAGAGCTTGTTGGTGGCGAACTTCGGGTCGCAGGTCAGGTTGACGCCGAGACGACGCAGGCCGCGCTCGTCTCCGGGAGTCGGCAGATGGGTCAGGTGGAGCTCGCAGCCCGAGAGCTTGGGCAGCTGCTGCATGGCCTGGAGCGCCGTCGGGTTGGTGGTCGAACTGATGCTCATTGCGATCAGTGTCTCCTCAAGATTGAGGCTGATGGAGTCGTGGCCGAGGAGGTCCTTGCGCAGGGTGCCGATGGACTCGATGACCGCCGGGCTGATCAGCGCGAGGTGATTCGGGATCTCGGCCAACTTTTTGATCGCGTTGAGCACGAGGGCCGATGAGGCGTGCATCAAGGGGCTGTTGTGTCCGGTGATGATATCGCCGGTGGAGAGCTCGACCGCGCCGCCGGAAAAGACTCCACGGTGGCCCTGGTCGTCCTCCTGTTCCGAGGACTTGGCGGCTGAGCGGGCCGGCACCACGACGCTGCGTTGCTCGGGTCTGAGATCGAATTCCTCCATGAGCGCTTCAATCCGGCGCACGGCGTCTCCGTCCTCGAGACCGAGGACCTCGTCGCACGCGTAGCGGAAATACCGCCTGACGATCTCGCATTTGCCCGCCTTCTGCGCAGCATCGTCGTCGATGATGGCGAATCCGGCTCGGTTGACCCCCATGTCGGTGGGGGACTGGTACATGGATTCACCGGTGATCTTTTGGAGGATGCGGCGGAGCAGAGGGAAGGCCTCGACATCACGGTTGTAGTTGACGGCTCGCTCGTCATGGGCCTCGAGATGAAATGGGTCGATGAGATTGACGTCGCGGAGCTCCGCGGTGGCGGCCTCGTAGGCGGCGTTGACCGGGTGTCTGAGCGGAAGGCTCCAGATTGGAAAGGTCTCGAACTTGGCGTAACCGGCGCGAACGCCGTTCAGGTGCTCGTGGTAGACCTGCGACAGACAGGTTCCCATCTTGCCGCTGTTGGGTCCGGGAGCGTTCACCACAACCAACGGCGCATCGGTCTCGATGTAGGGATTGGCGCCGAATCCTTCGTCGCTGACGATGCGGGCGACATCGGTCGGATAGCCGGGGATGGGGCGGTGGATGTGGACGTTGATTCCCCGTCGGTCGAGCTTGTTGGCGAAGGTCTCGGCCGCAGGTTGGTCTTCGTACCGGGTAATCACCACGCCGCGGACTTCGAGCCCGCGGTCCCGGAGGTCGTCGATCAGCTTGAAGGTGTCGGCGTCGTAGGTGATGCCGAAATCCGCCCGCACCTTTCGACGATCGATGTCACCGGCATAAACGCAGAGAATGATCTCGGTGTGGCTGGCGAGCTGTTGGAGGAGACGCATTTTGACATTGGGATCGAACCCGGGCAGCACACGCGAGGCGTGGTAGTCATAGAGCAGTTTGCCCCCGAACTCGAGATAGAGCTTGCCGCCCACCTGCTGCATCCGTTCGAGGATGGCCTCGCTCTGTTCCGCAAGATATCGCTCGTTGTCAAATGCGACCGCACCATTCGTGACTGCTGCCATGAACCCCCCGGATCTCGCAGATATCTCCCGTTCCGCAGGCAGGATAACAGGGCATTCTCAACACGATCGGCATGTGAATCGCAAGTCGGATGCGCGTCGAACGAGTATCGCGTTGCCTGATCGGGATATGGCTTCACCAGACTCAATGACCACCGGCACGCCCGAACTGATCGCGGTGTGGCGCGATCCGGACTTTGACGCCGATCTGCCGGCGGTCTACTACGCCCGAGTGCTCGAGATTCCGACCCCGAGGTGGACGGCGTATGAGCAAGTGCGCTTTGGTATCACCTTGCCGGCAGAGGCCGAAATGACGATCCAGGAGAGGGCTTATACGAGCCCGATTTGGTATACGCCTTAGTCGTAAGTCGTAAGTCGTAAGTCGTAAGTCGTGAGTCGTAAGTCGTGAGTCGTGAGTCGTAAGTCGTAAGTCGTGAGTCGTAAGTCGTAAGTCGTAAGTCGTGAGTCGTGAGTCGTAAGTCGTAAGTCGTGAGTCGTAAGTCGTAAGTCGTAAGTGGTTGGCGAGTTCAGTGAGTGATTCGCTGCCTTTTCGAGATTCGGTTCGGCAGGATTCAACGAACGCCGATGGGAAGTCTTCGTACCATTCCGGAAACCAAGGAACGACTTACGACTAACGACTCACAACTTACGAATCACCCATGTGTCGCGGGTGAAGGACGGCAAGGTCTCGGCATTACAGAACTACGCCGACACCCTCCAGGTCACGAGGACCGTCAATGGGCTAAGCCTTTTCGGGCTGTGGCGCCTCGATGGACGCCACCGCGTCCTCGATGAGTTCGACCATTTCCTGGAACTCGTGCGGTTCGTAGCCCTGGGATTGGTAAAGAACCTCGCCGTCTGGGCCGATGACGAAGTTCCGTGGGATGAACCTTGTTGCGTACTGCGAATAGGCGATCATTTCGGGATCACCCGCGAAGGGCACTGTGTAGCCGTGCTTGTCGACGAACGGTTGGATGATCGCGTCGTCCTCTTCGCGACCGATGATCACGACCGCCAGCTTCTCCGGATCGAAGGCCTGGAAGATCTGTTTCTCGAGATAGGGGAGCTCTTCACGGCATGGCGGGCACCAGGTGGCGAAGAAGTTGATCAGCACGACCTTGCCCCGATGGGCTTCGAGATTGAAGATCTCACCGGCCAGGGTCGTCAGTTCGAAACCGGGGGCGATGTCGCCGACAGCCACGAGTACGGTCTCCTGCGGGGTCGGCTCGACCTCGACCTCTTGAGCGCATCCGGTCAAGACGATCATCAGGATTGACGCATACACCGGAGTCAGGAATCTCATGGTTCCTCCCATTTCAGGGTGTGGATGTTATCCGATCCAGGGAAGATCGACGATGCCAATCCTTGCCAAACTTGACCAAATATGAGAGGGTGTCTCGTCTGCTCTCTACGACGACCCCCGTCGGTTCAGCAGACAGCAGACAGATTACAGGGCCTCCCCGGCCCGGACGGCAGCCTCCCCGGCAAGTCTCTCGTTTCCCCCAATCAGCCGGAAAGTATCCCCGCGGACGAACCGCTTCGGCGGACGTGCGTCTGCAGAAAGAACGCATCGTTTTGAAATTTACCGATATGACCTTCCACCCCGCCATCCAGCGCGGAATCCGGGACATGGGCTTCACCCAAGCCACTCCCATCCAGGAGAAGTCGATCCCACCGGCCCTCGAGGGCCGTGACGTCCTCGCGTGCGCCATGACCGGTAGCGGCAAGACCGCCGCCTTCGTCCTGCCTATGCTCCAAAGCATGGCCGACACTCAGGGTCGCCGCACCCGCGTGCTGATCCTGACCCCAACCCGCGAGCTGGCATCGCAGATTCACGAACACATCGAGGTTCTCGCGCGCCACACGCCGCTCAAGTCGGCGACGGTCTTCGGCGGTGTCAAACCCGCCGCTCAGGAACGCGCGCTGAAGGCCGGGGTCGACATCGTCGTCGCCACTCCCGGTCGTCTGCTCGACCTCATGCAGCACCCCTGGGCGAACTTCTCGGATCTTGAGTTCCTGGTCCTCGACGAGGGCGACCGGATGCTCGACATGGGCTTTTTGCCCGATGTCCGCAGGATCCTCGCCCAGTTGCCCAAAAAGCGGCAGACCATGCTTTTCTCGGCCACCTTGCCGAGGCAGATCGTTCAGTTGAGCCGCGATTTCCTCAACGATCCCGCACGGATCGATGTCGAGCGGCAGTCAAAGCCGGCGGTGGGCATCACCCAGGCCATCCTCCCGGTGCCCGAACACCTCAAGACCGATCTCCTGAAAGAGATGATCGCCAAAGGGTACGTCGAAACGGCGCTGGTCTTCACCCGTACCAAGCACCGCGCCAACCGTCTGTGGCAGAAACTGGACAAAGCCGGTATCGCGTGTGAGCGCATCCACGGCAACCGTAGCCAGCCCCAGCGCGAGAAGGCGCTCGCGGCCTTCAAGCACGGAAAGATCAGGATCTTGGTGGCGACCGACATCGCCGCCCGCGGCATCGATGTCGAGGCACTGCCCCACGTCATCAACTTCGACGTGCCCGTGCAGGCCGAGGACTACATCCACCGGGTCGGACGCACCGCCCGCGCCGGAAAGATCGGCGACGCACTGACCTTTGCCGCGCCTGCCGAGCAGTCCAAGGTCAACGCCATCGAGCGCGCCGTCGGTCACCGACTCGAGCGACGCACCATTGACGGGTTCAACTACAAGGCCCAGGCCCAGGGTCGATTCGAGGTCCCGGTGGGGGAGCGGATTGCCGCTCACCGTGCCCGTCGCTCCGAGGAGCGGTCGCGCACGGGCTCGAAGGGTCGTCGCGGGACGCCACCCCCGGGAAGGCGTTCGTCCAATCGGAGATCGCGTCCTTCCAGATAGCACGCTGAGACAACCAGAACCACCGACGAGCGGGGCCCGGCCCCGCTCGTTTTTTCTTTACCGTCTCCGGCCAAGATGCAAAGGATGTGAAAGCTCAGGCAGTTGTGAGATTCAGCGTCTCCGCGGTAGGGGATAAACCCCTCCCCTACGGTTCTTGTTGTAGGGGAGGGGTTTATCCCCTCCCGGATCGACCGTGGTTGGACCGATCGGTTGTGACAGAGGAGGTCTTAGAAAGGCCGGGCTCACCGATCCTGAGGGGGCTCGGACCCGATCCACCAAACCGGACTGCCATCCGTCCGTAGATCTGTTCGGTTGCGCAATCAGCGCAATCTCGAGAAGGAGGATCAAAATGAGAGTTCTGCGCGGATCGTGGTTGGTGGCGATGGTGGCGGTGATGATGGCATTTCCGTCGTTGGCGGAGGAACCGTGTATGGCCCGTGGTCCTTTCTTCGGCGCGATGCCCACCGAGGGTGTTTCGCTCTTTGCTCCCGGTGTGGCATCCACCCAATGGCATGACGACTGGCCGCCGGTCTTCTCACCAGATGGACAGGAGGTGGTGCTGAGGGTCCTGGGCTTTGTCGAGGATGAGCGCCGTGGAATCCTCTTCGGGAGCCAGATGGATGAAACAGGGTGCTGGAGCCGTCCCGAACCGGATGACGACGGTGCCCAACCGGCTCGAGCGGTCGTTCGAGGCCGGTCTGGCCGACCCGGACTGGATGCGTGACGACTCGGATCTCGACAATGTTCAAAACCACCCACGATACGAGGCACTGTCGGAGCGGATGGAGGCGAACGGCTGACCCCAGGCCGGGGTACACTTGCCGGGTCCGGAGGGTGCTGATGAAAAGACCATGGCTGGGTGTCGGAATCGTTGTGTTGTGCGTGGTCGGAATCTCGATGACCGGTGCGGCGGAGACGCCCAAGGTCGAATCGCCGAATCTCGATGACGCTGCACTGATTGTCATCGATGTCCAGGCCTTCTATTTCCCCGAAGGAATGGTCCCGTTGAGTGGGCCGGAAGCGGCAGCCTCCCAGACCGCGAGAGTGATCGCGGTGTTCAGAGCCGTCGGTCGGCCTGTGATCCACGTCCAGCACCTGCCGAAGGATGTCGACACCCCCGATCCCACCGGAATCCAGGTGCAGTATCGAATCTACCCCGAAGTCTTGCCCAAGGACGGTGAGACGGTGATCGGAAAGCACCACGCCAACTCCTTCCGCGACACCGACCTCCTTACGATCCTCCGGAAACAGGGCATCAAGAAGCTCGTGGTGACCGGGATGCAGACCCACATGTGCGTCGAAGCAGCGGTCCGGGCGGCCGCCGACTATGGATTCGAGGTGACGGTGATTCACGACGCTTGTGCGACGCGGGATCTGGAGTTCGACGGCACGATCGTGCCGGCGGACCAGGTCCATGCCGGGGCCCTGGCGGCCATGAACGGGAACTACGCCAAGGTGGTCTCCGCCGATGAGTTTTGCGGGGAGGGGAAATGAAGCGCCTGCTGCTGATCGTCGCGCTGGTAGCCATGGTTGGCCCCGCGACCGCCGAAGAGGCGACGTTGGACGAGGCATCGGTGGAGAACTTCGCCGGGCTGGCGCTTGCCTGTGTTCACGAGGAGTACCCCAACAAGATCGGCCACGTGATGAACTCCGATGACGATGTGGATCCTCCGCGCAAACTGACGCCGAGCTTCTACGGGTGCTTCGACTGGCACAGCTCGGTGCACGGTCACTGGCTGTTGACTCGGTTGACCAAGCTCTATCCCGACGCGGAGTTCTCACCTGCGGCCCGCGCAGCGCTGGCCGAGAGTTTGACCGAGGCAAGGATCGCGGGTGAGATGGCCTACTTCCTTGGCGACGGTCGCACATCGACGGAGCGTCCCTACGGTCTCGCCTGGCTGCTCTGTCTTGCCGATGAGCTCCACACCTGGGATGACGAACAGGCGCAGGAGTGGAGCCAGGCTCTCGCACCGCTCGAGGCGCTGGCGGCCGATCGGTATCGTGACTGGCTGCCCAAACTCCACTACCCGATCCGGACCGGCGAGCACAGCCAGACCGCGTTCGCGTTCGGGCTGGTCATGGATTGGGCCGAGGCCGTGGGCGATGAGGCCATGATCGCACTGGTCGCCGAACGATCCCGGAGTTACTACCTGGACGATGTGAATTGCCCGCTGGGCTATGAACCGTCGGGGCAGGATTTTCTATCGCCGTGCATCGCCGAGGCCGATCTCATGCGGCGGGTTTTGCCCGAGCCTGACTTCAGCGACTGGCTGACTGGTTTTCTGCCGTCGATTCCGACCACCGGGGGAGCGGACTGGCTGCCCCTGGGCGTCGTCACCGATCGTACCGATGGCAAGTTGGCTCACCTCGATGGACTCAACATCTCGCGCGCCTGGATGCTCGAGGGGATCGCGTCCGGTCTGCCGGAGGGCGATTCGCGAAGACCCGCCCTGTTGGCGGCGGCCGCTGAACACCGCGCTTCCGGCCTGACCTCGGTGACGGGCGACCACTACGAAGGGGGCCACTGGCTCGGCTCCTTCGCAACCTATCTTGTGACCGAGAAAGGGCTCTAGGGCGTTGACCGCAACCTGGCAGATCTGGATCGATACCGGAGGGACGTTCACGGACTGTATCGCCATTGACCCCGATGGCCGGACCCATGTCTGCAAGGTGCTCTCGAGTGGGGCGCTGCGGGATGTCGTGGAGACCGTCGACGAGGACGGACGGGTCTACCTCAGGGGCGGCGCGCATCTGCCCGATGGCTTTCTCACGGGTTACCGGCTCGTGGTTCTCGGTGGTGATCTCGAGATCGAGGTTCTCGGCCACGAGGAACTCACCGGCGCGTTGGTCCTGGCTGGATCCGGAATCGCACTCGAGGTCGGGCAGGCAGTCGAACTGAGATCCGGTGAGGAGGCGCCGCTCCTGGCGACTCGGCTGATCACGGGGACTCCACTGGGGAAAAGGGTGCCACCGGTCGCCATGCGGTTGGCAACCACTCGTGGAACCAACGCGCTTCTCGAGCGTCGGGGTGCGAGGACGGCCCACTTCACAACCGTGGGGTTCGAGGATCTCCTCACCATCGGCAACCAGACCCGACCAGATCTCTTCGCCCTTCGAATCGACCGCTTGGCGCCGCTGCCCGAGACCGTTGTCGGGGTCAAGGAACGTCTGTCGGCCGATGGTTTTGTCATCGACGGGATGCACCGAAGGGCGACCGCGGAGAAAATCACCGAACTCCGTGAGACCGGGTTGACCAGTGCCAGCATCGCACTGCTCCACGGCCACCGGAACTCGCAGCACGAAGAGGCGTTGGAGGAGATGCTGCGATCCGCGGGTTTCGACCACGTCTCGCGTTCGAGTTCGCTGAGCCCGTTTCAGGGGCTGCTGAAGCGGTCACAGACCGCAGCCACCGACGCCTATCTCGGGCCGGTGATCGCAGGCTATCTCGGGGCCGTGAAGGAAGGTCTCGGCGCCGGCGCCGAGAGTCTCCACGTCATGACCAGCGCAGGTGGTCTGGTGGACACCGGCTGTTTCAGGGCCATGGACAGTCTTCTCAGCGGACCTGCCGGGGGTGTCGTCGGTGCGGCCATGTCGGGAACTCGTGCCGGGACGTCGAAGGTCATTGCGTTTGACATGGGTGGCACGAGCACCGATGTGTCGAGGTATGACGAAGACTTCGAGTATGTCTTCGGTCACCGGGTCGGACCGGTGGAGCTCGCAGCGCCTGCGCTGGCCATCGAGACCGTCGCTGCCGGCGGTGGCTCGATCTGCAGAGTGGAACAGGGTCGACTGGCGGTTGGGCCGCAGAGTGCCGGCGCCGACCCCGGACCGGCTTCCTACGGCGCGGGTGGTCCGCTCACGGCCACCGATGTCAATCTGCTCCTCGGCCGGCTGGTCTCGTCGAAGTTCCCGATTCCCATCGATCTGGAGGCCGCTCGACACCGTTTCTCCGAGCTCCGTGAAGCCCTCGGAGAGGACGAAACGGGAAGCGATGAAGAGATTCTCGAAGGACTTCTTCGGATCGCCGACGAACGAATGGCCGAGGCCATTCGCCATATTTCGGTGCGCAAGGGCATCGACCCCGCGGGCTATACCTTAGTCGCCTTTGGTGGCGCCGGTGGGCAACACGCCTGCCGAGTTGCCGAACTCCTCGGGATGGGAGACGTCATCCTGCCGGGAGACGCGGGCCTGCTCAGCGCCAAGGGCCTCGGTCACGCGGTCTTGGAGCGTTTTGCTCAGCGAGAGGTGCTTCAGCCGCTGCATCGCGTGCGTCAGTCATTGGATCTCTGGTTCAACGGACTCGAGGAGGAAGCGGCGGCCGATCTCCGTCACGAGGGCGTCGGCCCCATGGAGATGGATCGACCGCGCCGTATGGTCGAGCTGAGATACATGGGTCAGGACGCGGTGCTCGAGATCGAGCCTCCGGCCGACGGCGATCTCGGAACCGCGTTCGAGAGCCGCTACTACGAGCTCTTTTCCTATCGACCCACCGATCTGGAGATCGAGGTCGTGTCCATGCGGGTCGTCATGCGAAGCCATCGGGATCCGGTGGATGAGGTCAGTTTCGATGAGTCCGCGGCGGTCACCGCGCCGGCATCGTCGACCCACCAGAAGTGCTATCTCGATGGCGAATGGTGCGATGTTCCCTGTCACGGGGCGGCGGACCTGGAGCCGGGATCGGTTGTGGATGGCCCCGTCCTGGTTCATCAGGCTCACAGCGTTCTGGTTGTTCCGTCGGGGTGGAGAGTTTTCGGGTTGGGCGACGGAGGGGTCCGAGTCCGCGCCGTTGAAGATGATTCGGCCTCGTCGAAGCCGATCACCCGGCGAGAGGCCTCACAGGCCGTCGAACTCGAACTCATGAGCCACCGATTCGCGAGTATCGCCGGCGAGATGGGTGAGATGCTCCAACGGACCGCGATTTCCACAAATATCAAAGAGCGGGAAGACTTCTCTTGCACCCTGCTCGATGCTGAGGGTCGACTGGTGGTCAACGCACCGCACATACCGGTTCACCTGGGGGCCATGGGTCTGTGTGTTCGTCAGCTCCTCGATTACCGCGCCATGGGCTTCGGGGATGTCGTGGTGACCAACCATCCCGCGTTCGGTGGTTCGCATCTCCCGGATGTGACGCTGGCCGCTCCTGTCCACGTCGGCGATCGGATCCTGGGCTATGTGGCGTGCCGCGCCCACCATGCCGAGATCGGCGGGATCCGACCGGGTTCGGTGCCACCGGACGCCGAATCGCTGGCCGAGGAGGGTGTCGTCATCCCGCCGACATGGCTCGTCGAGGGGGGCGAACCACACTGGGATCGGGTGGAGAGTTTGCTGACCTCGGGTCCGTATCCTACCCGAATGCTCTCCGACAACCTTGCCGATCTTCGGGCCATGCTTGCGGCCATATTCCGCGGCCGCGAGGCGCTTTCCCGACTCGCCGAGGCGGTGGGTTTCGATCACGTCGTCGATTACATGGATGCCCTTCGTCAGGTGGCTGCGCAACAGGTTCGGGACGCGGTGGTTCGGCTGCCGGACGGCGTCCACCAGGGTCACCAGTTCCTTGATGACGGATCGCCCCTGGTGGCGGCCATGACCATCGAGGGTGATCGGGCGGTGCTCGACTTCGCCGGGAGCGCCGGCGTCCACCCCGGAAATCTCAACGCAACCCCGGCCATCGTCCACAGCGTCGTGATGTATGTCATGCGGTTGCTCGTGGAGGTGGATCTGCCCCTCAACGAAGGACTCCTCGAACCCATCGAGATCCGGATCCCCGAAGGCAGCATCCTTGACCCGTCCTACGATGCCGATCCCGAACACTGTCCGGCGGTGGTGGGCGGCAACGTCGAGACCAGTCAACGGCTCGTGGACACCCTGATTGAGGCGCTCCAGCTTGCCGGTTGCAGCCAGGGGACCATGAACAACCTCAGCTTTGGTGACGAGAGCTTCGGCTACTACGAGACCGTGGCGGGTGGAAGCGGGGCGGGGGATGGCTTTGACGGCACCGATGGTGTCCACACGCACATGACCAACACTCGGATCACCGACCCGGAGGTCATCGAACACCGCTACCCGGTACGGCTGCACCGCTTCGCCATCCGGCAAGGATCGGGAGGTCGCGGTCGTTGGAACGGCGGGGATGGACTGATCCGCGAGATCGAGTTCCTCGTACCGCTCCAGTTTTCCATCCTGAGTCAGCATCGGGGGAGCCCGCCGTTCGGGATGGCCGGCGGAGGCGATGGACAACCGGGGCGGCAGACCATCCGACGACCCGATGGTTCCTTCAGAGAGCTTGCCGGTGTCGACGGCTACCCGGTGGAGGCCGGTGATCGGGTGATTCTGGAAACGCCGGGAGGCGGCGGTTTCGGCGAAGTGGATTCATGAAGCGGATTCTGGACCTCCTGTTCTGGTCGGTGATCGCTGCGGCGTTCATCGGACCCGGAACGGTGACAACGGCGGCGCGAGCGGGAAGCGATTTCGGTTTCGCGCTGGCCTGGGCGCTCTTGTTCTCGACCATCGCGTGCCTGGTTCTACAGGAGGCATCGGGCCGAATCACCGTTCTCACGGGGAAGGAACTCGGAGAGGCTGTCCGGGCACGTTTCGCCTCCTCTTCGTGGGCCCGTTGGGTGCCGGGCGTCCTTGCAGCCGGTGTGATTTTGGGTTGCGCCGCCTATGAGGCGGGAAATCTCCTCGGAGGGGTCGCGGGGCTGCGGCTGGCGGTGGATGTCTCACCGGCCTTGGCGACCATCGTCTGCGGGGTCGTCGCAGCCGCGCTCCTGGCTACCGGGAACACACGCTGGATCGCGAGGAGCCTCGGTGCGCTGGTGGCCCTCATGGGGATCGCATTTCTGCTCACCGCGATCCGCCTCGGACCCGATCTCGGGGCACTGTTCACCGGTCTCTTTGTGCCTCGGATTCCATCGGGTTCCATGGTGCTCGTCCTCGGTCTCGTTGGGACCACCGTGGTGCCCTACAACCTTTTCCTCGGTTCGGCCCTGGCTCGTGATCACGGTCTGGGAGAGATGCGTTGGGGGCTCGCGCTCGCCATCGGTGGCGGTGGGCTTATTTCGTTGGGGGTTCTGGTTGTTGGAAGCGCCCTCGGTGGCGGTCTCGAATTCGAGCGGTTGGCTGCGGTTC
>Ga0209344_10004293_pt1 | contig 13176 bp, 14 predicted proteins | sample Cruoilmetagenom6_FD_187293 | JGI IMG/M metagenome (GOLD analysis project Ga0209344, IMG submission 187293) | Oil polluted marine microbial communities from Coal Oil Point, Santa Barbara, California, USA - Santa Barbara Oil Seep Sample 6 (SPAdes)... | ecosystem: Environmental > Aquatic > Marine...
GCTCAATGGCGCGTGATATTTCGGAAAGCTACGAAAAACTGGTACGCGAGTAATATCTATAGGGTGTGCGGTTTGCGCATATCCTAACCCAAAACAGGGGGGTGTTTTTGTGGGTATTGCGTGGTTTCGTGATATACATGTCCCACTCTTAAAACCTGCGCATCCCGCCCGCGCTTCCCGATCAGTTGCAACCCCATCGGCAGCCCCCCGCCGCCAAATCCAACAGGTACACATAGTGCCGGTAGGCCGATCAGGGACGCAGGCACAACCACCTCCATCCAACGGTGATAGGTGTCCATCGTGCGCCCTGCGACCTGTTTGGGCCAATGCAATTTTGCATCAAACGGAAACATCTGCGCAGACGGCAAGGCAAGCATATCTGTATCCATCGTGGCAATCGTGCGAAACCATTGTGAACTTATCAGGCTTGCTTCATGCACATCGCGTGCTGAAAGTGCCAAGCCGCGTTCGATTTCCCACTGCATTTCAGGTTTCAGCAAATCACGCGTTGCAGGGTTTTCAAATAAGTTCGCATAGTTTGATGCTATCGCGAAATTACGTAATGTAACCCATGCCTGCCAAATATCTTCTGGCGCAAATGGCGGGGTCACGGGGGATATATCACACCCAAGATCAGACAAGGTATCCAGCCCGTTGATGCAAAGTTCCAGCACACCGTCCTCAGTCGGATAATATCCGTTCCAATCACTTACCCAGCCGATTTTAGTACCCTTAATCGGTTTATCCCCCATTCCGGTAAACGGGTTGGTGGCATGGGGCAATCGCGCATCGGGCACCCCGATAACCTGCAACATCAAATCCAGATCCTTTACCGTGCGCGCCATCGGGCCGCTGGTAGAAAGCTGGTGCAGAAAACTATCCCCTGCAGGTTCATCGGGGACTAACCCGTAACTGGGGCGAAACCCGTAAACATTGTTCCAACCCGCAGGATTGCGCAGCGAACCCATCATATCGGACCCATCCGCTATCGGCAGCATTCCCGCTGCCAATGCCGCCGCCGCCCCACCGGACGATCCCCCCGCCGATCGGGTTATATCATAGGGATTAACAGTGACACCATGCACAGGATTATAACTGTGCGAGCCAAGGCCAAATTCCGGTGTATTGGTTTTTCCGATAATCAGTGCCCCCGCTGCACGCAGGCGCGCCACCATTAGGCAATCTTTTGCCGGCACGTTATCTTTGTAAATCGGCGACCCATAAGTCGTGGCAATATCTTTGGTTTCCCCCAAATCCTTGATTGCAATCGGCAGACCATGCAGCAGCCCGTGTTCGTCAGAATTTTGCATGTCTTGTGCTTCAGTCAGTATACTCGCCCTTGATCGCATTGATATAATCGCATTGATCCTAGGGTTCACCGCCTCAATCCGGTCAAGATAAGCCATCGCAATTTCGGGAACAGAAACCTTTCCCTGTCGCTGCGCATCACAAAGTTCCGTAGCACTTATACTTTTTATACTATCTATCAAATCGACCACCAAGTTACGTTTTCATATATTTTTTCATCTTACCCCTTTTTTTGTGCCTGTAGTTAAACTATCTTCTTAATAGGAAGCGCGTCTCGTATCTTGCTCCGACGCACTTTTCTAACGAAGTTCGAAAAAATTCGATAATAGGGAAGGAAACTAATTCTATGAGCAAACGTGATGATCTGATCGCACAATATGCAGGCGATCTACGCGATAAATGCGGCATTGAACCTGATATGGATCTGCTGACAAAGGTAACAATCGGCTGTGGGCCGGCAATTTACAATGCCGATGCTTCTACGGTCGCAGGAACGCAGGAAGGTGAACTGGAAACAGTCAAAAACAATTTCCTAATGAAAAAACTTGGCCTGCCTGACGGCCCGGAATTGATGGACGCGATTAACTCTGTCCTGACAACATACGGCCAGTCAAATCGCAACAAATATCGTGCTGTTGTATATTACATGCTGGCAAAACATTTCGGCAAAGAGTCTGTTTACGGATAAACCCCGTATGACACTGACAAAAGGGCGCCTGTTTTGGCGCCTTTTTTATACCTAAGCTTTAAGCGGCAATCCCAAAATATCCCGCGCTTGCTGCCAGTTTGCCACAGGGCGTTCGTATTTTTCGCACAGTTCTGCCGCCCGCACCACAAGTGCCGCATTTGAAGGGGCAAGTGTGTGACGATCAATCCGCATATTATCTTCCAGCCCCGTGCGGGTATGCCCACCCGCTGCAATCGACCATTCGTTTAAAACGACTTGGTTGGCCGCGACCCCTGCACCGCACCATGTAGCATCGGGGGCAATGCGTTTAACGGTCTTGACGTAAAAATCAAAAACATCGCGGTCAACGGGCATCGCGTTTTTCACACCCATCACAAACTGAATATGAAGCGGCCCTTTCAGACGGCCATCCGCCTGCATTTTCACGGCCTGAAAGATATGTGACAGATCAAACGCCTCAATCTCGGGCTTTACATCATATTTGATCATTTCGGACGCCAGCCAATCCACCAGATCAGGTTGGTTTTCATAAACCCGTGTCGGAAAATTGTTCGAACCAACCGATAAAGACGCCATGTCAGGGGCCAGTGACAGCATACCGCCGCGTTCATGCCCGGCACCGGAGCGCCCGCCTGTGGACAATTGCACAATCATGCCCGGGCAGTGTTTCTTGATCCCCTCTTGCAAGGCTGCAAATCTTTCCGGATCGGAACTGGGTGTTTGATCCTCGTTGCGCACATGGCAATGGGCAATTGCAGCACCCGCCTCAAAAGCCGCATGGGTACTTTCAATCTGTTCCGCAACCGTTGTCGGCACCGCCGGATTATGCGCTTTTGTCGGAACCGAACCGGTGATGGCGACACATATGATACAAGGGTTATTCTTCATTATTTTATCCTTTGTAGTCACCCAAATCGCAAATAATCTGCCATTCGGTTTCAGTTACGGGTTGTACAGACAGCCGTGAGTTTCTGACCAAAATCATATCGGTCAATCGCGGGTCCGCCTTGATTTGTTCCAGCGTCACCGGTTTCGGCATATCACCCACCGCACGAATATCAACGCATTCCCAGCGCGGATCATCCGTTGTGGTGTCCGAATGGCATTCGGCGCTGACCTCAATGACCCCGACAATGCGCTTTTCATTCACTGAATGGTAAAAAAAACCCAGGTCACCAACCGCCATTTGGCGCATGAAATTGCGCGCCTGATAGTTGCGCACCCCGTCCCATTCTTCACCGATCGCACCCTTGGCGACCTGTTTGTCCCAGCCCCAGGTATTCGGTTCCGATTTAAACAACCAATAGGCCATTCTATACCTCTCGTTTCAAAGGTCTCGACATTAACTGTTTCAGTGCATCCTCAACAGATACCTGCTTTTGTAATACAGTGGACACAGCGGTGCAAATCGGCATTTCAACCTTGTACTGATCCGCCAATGTCCCGACCGCCAATGCGGTTGCAATACCTTCCACAGTTTTGGTTTGGCCGAAATCAGCAGAGACACCAACCTGATGACCAAAGGCAAAATTTCGTGACTGCAGCGATGTACAGCTTAACACCATATCGCCAAAACCAGACAGACCCGACAGGGTTTCTGGCTTTGCCCCCATTTTGGCGGCAAGGTTTTTCAGCTCTGCAAACCCGCGCGTCAGCAAAGCTGCCTGTGCGCTTTCACCTAAATTTGCACCCCGCACAATCCCACAAGCGATGGCATAAACGTTCTTTAATGCACCCCCCAACTGCACGCCTTTTACATCATCCGACAGATACATCCGCAAAGATGCAGTCGACAGCATTGCTTGCAAATCTGCCCCCAAAGACGGCTCATTCACTGCAAGCGTCAACGCGGTTGGCTTGCCGGCCGCTATTTCCCCCGCAAACCCAGGGCCGGACACGGCGCCGGAAATATGCTGTGGCAATTCTGCGTTCAAAATATCCGTCTGACTGCACGACGTACCCAGTTCAATCCCCTTTGCGCACATCAGAATAGGGCAGACGATGTCGGCAAAGCTCTTGGATTTTAAAACAGCCCGCGTAACTTGCGCAGGCACAACCATCAGTACAGCTTCCGATCCGCCAAGGTCAGATAAATTGCCCGTCGTCTTTAACGCAGCAGGCAATGTTATATCGGGCAAGTAAGGTGTTCGGTATGTTTTACCGATCTGATCCATCAGCCCTTCATCACGCCCCCAAAGGGTCACGTTATGACCACCGCTTGCCAGCACACTTGCCAAGGCAGTACCGAACGCACCTGCACCGATTACGCCGATATTACTCATGCTTTAGCCCCTTTCTTACCCGACCCCAACATCGGTTTAGCCGATTGATCCAACGGCCAGCGCGGGCGTGCGGCCATTGCCATGGTGCTGAAATCTTCTGCGCGATACTTTTCGACACCCACCCATGCAATCATTGCAGCATTGTCTGTGCAATATTTCAAAGGGGGTGCCAGAAAATCAAAGCCTTGCACCTTGCAAAGCTCTTGCAACCCTGCCCGAATTGCCGTGTTGGCAGCAACCCCGCCTGCAACCGCAAGCATTGGGTTGGATGCATTTGTCTCATCCATAAACGCCAGACAGGCGCGGCGGGTTTTTTCAACCAGCGTTTCGGCCACAGCTGCCTGAAATCCCGCACACAGGTCAGCGCGATCCTGCACCGTCAGCCCGCCTTTTTCATCAACGATAAGGTCACGCGCACGGCGCAACGCGGTTTTCAGACCGGAAAAAGACATATCGCACCCAGCACGATCCAACAAAGGCCGTGGCAGTTTAAAGCGTACCGCATCCCCCTGAACCGCCTCTTGTTCCACCAACGGCCCACCGGGGTTGCCCAAACCTAACAGCTTTGCGGTTTTGTCAAAAGCTTCACCGGGCGCATCATCAATCGTGCCACCCAGCCGTGTAAAACGATCCGCGGCATGCACAATCAAAAACTGACAATGCCCACCGCTGACCAAAAGCATCAAATACGGAAACACGGCGTCATCCGTCATACGCGGTGTCAACGCGTGGCCCGCCAAATGGTTAACGCTGATCAACGGCTTGCCTGCACCTGCTGCCAAGCCTTTGGCACACATCACACCGCTTAACACGCCACCGATCAGTCCGGGGCCGGATGTAACTGCAATTGCATCAACTTCTGTCAGGCTAAGAGATGCTTGCTTCAACGCGGCTTCAGCACAAATATCCAGCCGTTCCGCATGCGCACGCGCTGCAATTTCAGGCACGACCCCGCCAAAATCGGCATGCAACGCATGTTGATCAAACACAATCGACGACAGAATTTCAGCTGGCATGCCCGCTACATGGCGCACCACGGATGCCGCTGTATCATCACAGCTGCTTTCCAAACCCAGAATTGTAACGGTTTCAGACATTGCCAAAATGCGCCTTACGTGTTCATTTACAGCTGAGTTATCACCTGACCTCAAGGCAAGCAATGTTAACAGGCCCTAAAACTGTGCTGATGATCCGCGCCTATGATCAGGCGGTAGATTTTGTGTCTGATCTGGCTGTGGCCAACCCCGTCACCTTTGCCCCGATGGTGTTTATTGAACCATTGAATACAGACCAAACCTTACCATCCTTTGAACGCATAATTTTCACCTCGTCAAATGCCGTGCGCCTTTTTGCGAACAAAACGAAAAACCGCAGTATGGATGTTGCCTGTGTCGGGTCTGTGACCGCCCGGGCTGCGACAGAATTCGGCTTTAAGGCCCCGCAATTATTTGAAACCGCCGCACAATTGGTTGCATCATTTCAACGTGAAACACATGACGGGGCGCACATTTTGTACCCAAGGGCGGAAACAGTTTCAATGGACATAGCAGGCGAATTGGCCCGAACGGGCTATGATGTGACCGACATGGTTATCTACCGCCAAACATTCAAACCATTATCGCGTGACGCCATAGATTTAATCGAATCATCAAGTGTTGTTGTCCCTATTTTTTCGATGGAAATCGCAAAATGCTTCCATGCGGCCATCGTTTCAATAAAACCGTGCGATTTGACACTGGTTTGCATTAGCACCCCCGTTGCCGCTGTTTTTGACGGTTTCAACGTTGAAATCGCACCAAAGCCCACGCGCGCAGCTTTAATCGCACGGATAAAAACATGCCTATCTGCGAAGAAACCGGAACAAAGCCTTTAAGATCATAAAACCACGGCTTATATTCAAACTGTCAGATAAAAGGTATCCCCCGTGGCAGACAAAGACAACGAAAACGCAGAAGTTGAACCGCTTGCAGAAGATCACGCGATTTTGGACGCGGATGAAAGCATATCTGATGAAGATATTGTGGAAGATGAAGTAGAACACGAAGATGAACATATTAATCTGTCTTCACGCATTCTACGCATTCTGGCAGTCTTGGTAATAGGTGCCGTCGGCGCACTTTGGGCCGGCCCTAAACTTGCCCCGATGTTGCCCGCAGGGCTAAAACCCGTGGCAGATTTTCTGTCGCCACAGGCAAATATTTCAGCAGAAATCACTGCGCTACAAACAAATTTTGAAGCCCGTATCGCAAAGATCGAATCCACTAATGATGAACAAGATTCTATGGCGCATATCACCCCCGCGCTTGACCAGCTTAAAAGCAGTGACGCCGAACTGGCTGCAAGTATCGATACACTGTTACAAACCGGTAAAACTTTGGAAGAAGCAGTTTCATCATTACAGGCAGAGGTAACTAAGATTGTAGCACGTCAAGCCTTGAGAACACAAAACGGTCAGGTTTCTAATGAAGCATTGCAACAGTTCGAAACCCGTCTGGCCACCATTACCGCTGCACAACAAGAACTGTCCCAAAGCCAGACAATGGCGGTAGAAGCGCAACAGGATGCCAAAGGAAAATTACGTTTGGCCGGGGCAACACATGCTTTAGCGCAAATCTCTGACGCGCTGGATATGGGAAAACCGTTTCAAGAATCATTAGCGCAGTTTTCAGATGTGACTGGTATTGCAGCACCTGCAGAGTTGCTGGATATTGCTACAAATGGTACCCCGTCCCTGTTTGCCTTGAAACAGCAATTGCCATCGCTTGCCCGTCTTGCATTGCGCAATGATGCCGCTGCAAATATCGACCAAACTGCGTTTGGAAAGTTTTCCTCGTTTCTGAAATCACAAGTCGGCACACGTTCATTAGAACCACAGACAGGCGATGGGCTGGATGCGGTATTGTCCCGTATCGAAGCCGCATTAGAAGCCGGTGACCCAGACAATGCGCTAACGCAAACAAATACGCTTGGTGATCTCGCACTGCAAATAATGGGGAATTGGGTTGCATCGCTTGCCCGATTAAACAACGCAACAAGTGCCGTTCAGACACTGCAACAGCAACTGATGGCAAACCAGGCGGGGCAATAAAATGATTTGGTCACTTGTAAGAATTATTCTGTTTATCAGTGCCATTGCTTTGGTCACTTTCGGCATTGTTTTCGTAATCGATACAGGCGGCGAAGTACGCATATCCATTGCTGCAATGGAATACAGTTTCAGCCCATTGATGGCGATGATTGCCGTCATATTGCTGCTTGTCGCGGTTTGGATCACTATTATTCTACTGGGCTTGATCATAGCCGTGCTTCATTTCTTTAACGGTGATGAAACCGCCCTTACCCGCTATTTTAACCGTAACCGCGAAAAACGCGGTTTTGATGCACTGGCCGAAGGCATGGTTGCATTGGCGTCTGGCGAAGGTAAAGCCGCACTTGCGCAAGTGTCCAAGGCAGAAAAATTATTGGGCCGCCCGGAGTTGACAAATCTGGTCAACGCACAGGCCGCTGAAATGACGGGCGACACCAAAAAAGCCCTGAAATACTATAAAAGCCTTTTGAAAAACGATCGCACCCGCTTTGTCGGGGTGCGCGGTTTGATGAAGCAAAAACTGGCAGAGGGCGATACGGCAACAGCCATGAAACTGGCCGAAAAAGCCTTTGCTTTACGCCCCGCGCATGAAGACACTCAAAACCTGTTGTTTGAAATGCAATCGGATGCTGGCGATTGGTCAGGAGCGCGTGACACGCTTGTGACTAAAGTACAAAAAGGCGCATTACCCAAAGATGTCGGGCGGCGACGTGAGGCCCTTTTGGCTTTGGCGGATGCAAAAGATAAGTTGGATGCAGATGATATAGAGGCTGGCCGCATTGCAGCGCTGAACGCCAACAAACTGGCACCCACCTTGATCCCTGCTGCGGTTTTGGCCGCTGAAATGCAAATCCTGTCAGGGCATAAATCTACCGCGGCCAAAATTCTGAAAAAAGCATGGGCAGGTAATCCGCACCCTGAGCTGGCTGCCGCCTTTGCCACGATTGAAGAAGATGAAACCCCAACCCAGCGGTTGAAACGGTTTCTGGCGCTTACAAAAGTTAATTCGGACAATCCGGAAACGCGATTATTAAAAGCCGAACTTGCACTGGCTGACGATGATTTTCCCGCTTCCCGTCGCGCATTGGGCGACTTGTATGAAACCGATCCAACCGCACGATCCTTATCCATCATGGCTGCTATTCATCGCGGTGAAGGGGCGGGTGATGAAGTTGTGCGCGGCTGGCTAAACAAGGCACTTGTCGCTTCGCGGGGGCCACAATGGATTTGTTCATCATGCAATAACATACACGATGTCTGGGCTCCAAAATGTGACAACTGCAAAACCTTCGATAGCATGGATTGGAAATCTCCACCGGCCAGCGACACAGTCACACAAACAACACGCGTGTTGCCGTTTGTGGACAGTGTTCTGACCGTATCGGACGGTTCAAAAGAAGCGTAGGCTTATGCCTCACGCCATTTTTGCAAAATCAGTTTTGCCGTCATCAAATCCAGATGCGCCCCGCCACCGTTTTTGAACAGCGTTATTTCAGCCTCGTTTTTTTTGGAAAAACCCCCTGTCACAATATCATAATAATCCGCAATTATATCACTTTCAGAAATCGCACCGCTTGCAATCGGCAGCATTAATTCACCGATATGATTGATTGTTGTATCACGGCTATCGACAAAAATACGCGCCCTTTGCAAAGCTAAATCATTCACTTCACGCATGTCGGGCCGATAGGCCCCGATCAGGTTTAAATGCTGGCCATCTTGCAACCATGCGCCATCAATTACGGGCATGCTCGACATCGTGGCACAAGTGATAATATCAGCCCGCTTAACAGCTGCTTCCAAATCATCAACCTGTGAAATCTCAAAATCGCCGGACAATTCTGCCACCATGTTCTTTGCGTTTTCCGGACTGCGATTCCAAACCGTGAAACGCGCACCTGGAAAAGCACCAGCATAGGCCGATACCATGTTGCGCGAAACTGTACCCGCACCAACAATCAAAATATCCTTACTGTCGGGGCGTGCCAATAACTTTGCCCCCAGTAAACTATCGCCGGCAGTTTTCCATTTCGTTACCAGATGAAAATCAACCAATGCTTCCAGCTGCCCGGTTTCATCGTCAAACAGCATCACCCCGCCATTAACCATCGGAATATCTTTTGCGGTGTTCGCAGGGACAATCGTGGCACTTTTTACCAGCACCCCCAATCCGTCAATCCAGGCAGATCTGGATAACAGCGTATCGTCCCCTCGATAAGCAAGCCCATCCGAAATGCTGGCTTTTGGCAAGCTGTGACCGGCAAGTATTGCCTCCGCAACATCACCCCATTTCAGGGTCTTGTCCATCTCGTCAAACCCGATGAAAGGCACTGTCATTTATTTATCTCCCTAAATCCGAACGTTCCAACAACCCGTGATCAACCAAACAATCGACCCACCCTTCAGGCCCTTCAAACAAATGGGTATTCCACCCCCGATCACCGGCCGCGTCAATGTTTTCAGAACGGTCATCTGTAAATAGCAAAGCTTCAGGCGCCAACCCACAACCATCTTCCAACAATTGATAAATCTGTTTTGCAGGCTTGATCACACCCATGTACCCAGAGATATAACATTGGTCAAAAACACCCAGTTCTGGGTACTTTGTTTTTGCATAAGCGAAGCTGTCGATACCAAAATTGGACAATGCAAAAACGGAAACATCTTTAGCTTGCAACGCCCGCAAGCTGGCCCATGACAAATCAATCGGGGGTGCTGCCATTTCAATCCAATGATCATACCACATACGGATTTCCGCACGAAATTCCGGGTATTTTTCAGCCCATGTGTAAATGGTTTTTTGAAACGGACCACCACTGTCAATCACATCATTCATGCCGTGCAAATCAATGTTATCAAACATTTTTTTACGTTTCTCTATACCGATTTTAGCATCATAAAACCGCTCCGGCTGCCATTCGATTAAAACGTTGCCTATATCAAATATTACTGCTTTTATTTCAGTCATTTGCGATGCTTTCTTATAGCAATTTGCATTTCACGTTCCAACATATCCAAAAATCGCGATTTATCCGCTTTGGAAAATGGCTTGCCGCCACCTTGGCGAAATGGATCAGCCGCACGCAAGTCCGCCATTAAATCACGGGTGGCTAAACGATTGCCGATGTTACCCTTGGTAAAAACCTCACCGTTATGCTGGATCACTTGTGCGTCTGCTTCAATACATTTCGCGGCCAACGGAATATCGGATGTTACCACAACGTCACCCAAACTTGCACGTTCCGCAATCCACATGTCAGCCACATCAGGGCCATCCGGCACAATCACATTTTCGACCAAAGGATGCGGGTTGGGCCGCAGACCCCCATTCGAAACAATAAACACATTTACACCATGACGTTCTGCCACGCGAACGGCTTCGTCCTTAACGGGGCAAGCATCGGCATCTACGAATATACGGGTCATTTATCGCTTTTGGCAACCTTCGGCTTGACCTTGAACTCTTCGGGGATAGGCATCCTGTTGAACGCGTCCAGCCCAGCGACTTTATAGGCTTCAGCCAAGGTCGGGTAGTTGAACGTATTTTCCACAAAATAGTCCACCGTCCCCTTCAAGTTCAAAACCGCCTGCGCAATATGGATCAGTTCTGTTGCGCCTTCACCGACAATTTGCACCCCCAGTAAACGCCGTGTTTTCAGTGATACCAGCATTTTCAACATACCGCGATCCAGCCCCATAATATGCCCGCGCGAAGTTTCAGAAAACCGTGCGACACCCACTTCATAGGGGATACCAAGTTCGTTCACCTCTTCCTCGGACATGCCGACAGTGGACATTTCAGGTACGGAATAAACCCCATAAGGAAACCATGGGCTTTCGGGTAATGTCGGTATTTCCAACGCATGACACGCCGCAATCCGCCCTTGCTGCAATGACGTCGATGCAAGGCTTGGATGGCCGATCACATCACCCGCTGCATAAATATGCGGCACCGATGTTTGATAGGTTTTACGGTTCACGTCAAATCGGCCCCGGTTATCCGTTTTCAACCCGACAGCATCCAGATTCAAACTTTGTGTGCTGCCCATGCGCCCGGCAGCAAACAGCAACATTTCAGCGCGTACATGACGACCATTCGCCATGGAAATTTCTACAAAACCGCCTTTATCTTCTACTTTTTCAACCGCAGAACCCAGACGTATATCAACGCCATTAGTGCGGATTTGTTGGGTAAATTCTGCGATCAGTGTTTTGTCGATAAAATCCAGAAAAGTCGCGCGCGGCTCCACCAAGGTGACCCGCACATCCAACGCGCTGAACATGGTTGCATATTCAACCCCGATCACGCCCGCACCGATCACGATCAGGCTACGCGGGATGTTTTCCAGATTCAGCAAATCGTCACCGTCGACAATGGTTGTCTTGTTGAAGGGGATATAATCGGGGCGATATGTGTGGGTACCTGTCGCTATCAAAAACTTGTCGGCGGTCAGATGACAGTTTTCATCGCCGGCAACGTCAACTGCCACCTCATTCAAGCCAACAAAGCTTGCATCCCCCGTCATGCTTTCTACGTGATTACGAACAAATTGATGCTCCATAATATCCACTTCGTGATCCAGCGTTTTGTGCAAACGCTCTTTTAGATCACTGGCCTTAATCTCTTGTTTGGCGCGATATGAGCGACCGTAAAAACTGCGTTCCCGCCAACCGGACAGATTCATCACGGTTTCGCGTAGCGTTTTTGACGGAATGGTTCCTGTATGCACCGAAACGCCGCCCATCCGCGGATTGCGTTCAATGACCAAAACACGACGTTGCAACTTGGCTGCTTGTATCGCGGCGGCACGCCCCGCAGGCCCACTGCCGATAACGATTAAATCATAATGTTCCATTCATATCCCTTACGTCTTCTGTATATTCAGCAACCATACCTCGGCGCACAGGCACACAAAACACTTATCTTTACAACCATTTGTGCATTACCAAAGCATCCACATAACCATCTTTCGGATGATTGAAAGCATCAGGTATTTGGCCAATAACCACAAATCCGTATTTTTCCCAAATCTTCACAGCACGGACGTTTGAGGCCAAAACAAAGTTGAACTGCATTGCCAGAAATCCCATATCGATTGCAGCACTTAGGCTATGTTCCAGCATGGCACGCGCAATGCCTTTGCCCTGCGCGACATCATGTGTTGCAAACCCGCAATTGCAGATATGCCCACCATTTCCACCCTTATTGGGGCAAATGTAATAGGTGCCTAAAATGCGGCCCGCCTGTTCGGCTACAAAAGCGACGTGGTTGCCATCGCACCAGAATGCCAATGCATCCACTTCAGAAATATCTGCATCAACCGCATAGGTTTCACCTGCACGAAATATCGGTTTCAGGATCGCCCAGATAGCTGCGCGATCCTTTTTTTCAGCTTTTCGGATAATTGTGCCCAAATGTAACTTAAAACTCCACAACCGCCCGAATTGATTTACCTTCGTGCATCAGATCAAAACCTTTGTTGATGTCTTCCAACGGCATCTTATGGGTGATCATCGGATCAATTTCAATTTTGCCGCCCATGTACCAATCAACGATTTTCGGTACATCGGTGCGCCCGCGCGCTCCACCAAATGCAGTACCCCGCCAAACCCGGCCCGTGACCAGTTGAAAGGGCCGTGTGCTGATTTCGGCACCCGCAGGCGCCACACCGATGATCACACTTTCGCCCCAACCTTTGTGGGCCGCTTCAAGTGCTGTACGCATCACGCCGACATTCCCCGTTGCATCAAACGTATAATCACCACCGCCACCAGTCAGATCAACCAGGTGGTTAACAAGATCACCGTCA
>Ga0209344_10004294_pt1 | contig 13171 bp, 12 predicted proteins | sample Cruoilmetagenom6_FD_187293 | JGI IMG/M metagenome (GOLD analysis project Ga0209344, IMG submission 187293) | Oil polluted marine microbial communities from Coal Oil Point, Santa Barbara, California, USA - Santa Barbara Oil Seep Sample 6 (SPAdes)... | ecosystem: Environmental > Aquatic > Marine...
CGATCTCTCGTCGGCAATAGCGCCTAATACAATTGTCATAGGTTGCATCCGTTATCAGGGGTCAGGGAGTGGCGGCTTTCATGCGAGCGCGTTTAATCAGTGGCGAGATAATCGTCACTGCCAACAGTAGTGCTGCAATGGCCAGTAAGGTGGCGCTGATGGGGCGGGTAAAGAAGATCGATATATCTCCCTGGGACATCGACAACGCACGGCGCAGCTCGCTCTCTGCAATGGGGCCTAGTACTAGGCCTAGGATGATCGAAACCAGCGGGAATTTTAGTTTTTCCAGCAGGTAGCCCATGACGCCAAAGCCAAGCATCAACCACACATCAAACATAGAGTTGCGCACCGAGTAGGTACCCACGATGCAACACATAAGAATGATCGGGCCGAGCGCCGAGTAGGGCACATTCAATAGCTTGGTGAACAGGGTGATAAATGGCTTGGAGAACAACAAAATCATAAAGTTGACGATAAACAGACCCGCGAACACGGCATAGATTAGGCTGCTGTGGGTCATCATAAACATTGGGCCAGGCTGCAGGCCGTGCATGATAAATGCCCCAAGAATGACCGCTGTGGTGCCACTACCTGGAATGCCCAGGGCAAACAACGGTACTAAGGCGCCCATGGCAGCGGCATTGTTCGCCGACTCTGGCGCTGCAATACCTTCCGGGGCCCCTTTACCAAATTTCTCGGGATGCTTAGACCAACGCACTGTTTCGCTATAGCTCACCATGGCAGCGGTACTAGCGCCAATGCCCGGTAAGATGCCAATGATTACGCCAATAATAGAAGAGCGCGTAAGCGTTGTGCCGATTTGGCGCAAGATAGGTAGATCAAAGATTTTAACTTTTACTTTCGTAATCGGCTGATGGCTGTCTTGATCTAGGGAGCGTTTCATCACTTCAGAAACGGCGAACAGCCCCACAATCATAGGTATCAGTCCCACCCCTTCCATAAGGTTCAGGTTATCGAAGGTATAGCGGCTGGTGCCTGTCAGTGGGTCAATACCAACGGTGGCGATAAACAAGCCAAGAGTGGCGCCAATCAGTCCGTAGATCAGGCGGCCTCCTAAAGAGGCAACAACGGTTAAGCCAAGCACGGCAAGGGCAAAATACTCGGGGGAGGAGAACCTTAGCGCCATTGTGGCCAACATGGGGGTAAAGATAATCAGCGCAATGGTACCCACTAAGCCGCCAATCGCGGAGCTTAGTACGCCAATGCCCAGTGCTTTACCTGCCTGGCCCTGCTGGGTCATCGGGTAGCCATCGAAGGCAGTCATTACCGCCTCTGGCGTCCCGGGGGCACGGTAGAGAATAGCGGTGATCAAACCAGAAAAAACAGTCGCGCCGTAGATGGCAGTCAGCAACATAAAGGCAGTCGTGGAGTCCATGCCATAGGTAACGGGTAGCAGGATAACCACCAGAATAACGCCGCTGATGCCGGGTAACGCACCACCGATAAATCCGATAAAAACGGCTGAAGTAAGTAGTAGCAGGTTGAGTGGCTGCATCACTACAGCCAGCCCGCCTAGAAAATTCTCTAGCATCATCAACTCCTAAACAGGTAGCAGTAGCGGTTATCGGCAAGCTTCTTAACAACAAGTGTCATAGCGGGATGCCAAGCAGCATGACGAAGACACCCTGCATCAGCAGCGTGGCAACCACCACGGTAATTAGAATCGTGCGCCAGGAGCGAGCCCCAAGCAGCAGCGTACCTACCAATGTGAAAGCGATACTGGCGATTAAGAAGCCCACTATGCTGATTAACCAGGTGTAGATAACGGTGGCGGCAATCAGCCACCAGTGTCGCGTGGACACTAGGGCAAAGCGTTGAGCCGTTACGGGATCGTTCTGAGGACGAGAAGCTTCTTCCGGTTCATCGTCATAAATTTTGCCTCGCCGCACATCACGCCAAGTGATCAGTAGTAGTGCGCTACCCAACCCAAAAAGCACAATTACTAGCGTCAGAGGCCATACGCGAGGGCCGATAAAGGTAGAAACCTCAGCGGAACTGGGAAACTGCAGTGTGGGCACTAAACTGACCAGTGCAAGCAGCACCACCGCGAATGCGAAGAGAGAAATCCTGGCGTGCATGATAAACCCCGAAGGGAACGTGGCAGGGCCTACCTGAGAAAAATAGTCCCAGCCAGTGAGTTAAAAGGCAGGCAAATTTATTGCCTGCCTTCACTTAGCACTTAATTCGATTTTTATTGATCGTTATTAAGTAGGCGCGAATAGAGTTCATAGTTATTTTCTAGGCGCTGACGATATTCGTCGCTGCCCATCCAGCCTTCACGATAAGTAAGGTTTACTCGCTCGGCGTATGTCTGGTACTCCTCAGAGTCGTAAACCTTTTTGAAAGTATCTTCTAAGCGTTTCAGAAGCGGTTCAGGTGTATCGGCATGGACAAAAATTGCACGGTCGTTGCCATCGGTTAGATCCCACTCGTATTCAGCTGTAGTTGGAACATCAGGATAATCGGCCAAACGCTCATCGCTGAATACCAGGATTGGCATCATTTGGCCCGCTTCCATATAGCTCAGCAAAGGGCTAAGTGACGTGGTAGTCGCGTCGATATTGTTGCCCAGAACATTAGCGGTGGCATTGCCTGTGCTGTCGTAAGGAATGAAATTCATATCCAGGCCTGATGCATCACGCAACGACAGAAATGAAACGTGGTCAGGGCTAGCGGTGTGGGTGCCGCCCACAGTGACTTCGCCTGGGTTTTCCTTGGCGTATTCCAAGAACGATTCAAAATCCGGGTAACGCTCTGGATTGACGAATAATGCCATTACATCTGACTGCATCCGTGCCACTGGCGTGAGCTGATCTAAGCCGATTGGGTTTTGTCCCGCTGCTAAAGACGTCACTAGGGTGGTGGAAGCGAAATCAAGGGTATGGCCGTCAGCTGCGCCAGTAGCGGTGCGCTGGTGAGCTAATGCACCAGAGGCGGAGGGCAGGTTAATAACTGTAATATTTGCGCCGCCCAGGGCTTCTTCAAACATCGGGCGAACCACACGAGCGAAGTTATCCGTGCCGCCACCAGCGCCTGCCGCTACCAAAAACTGGATAGTCTTTGTCGGATAATCCGCTGCATCATCAGCGTTGACAGCTGTGGCGACGCTAACCAGCGCGACGCCGAGCGTTGCCATTTTGAGAGTGGATTTAGTGAGCATAGTGTTTCTCCTATCTGATTGTTATTGCTTTTAATTCCCGTTAGGGAAGTTTAATTTAGCGCGCTGTCGATAGCGGCTTTAGGAACTAAGGTATTTTGTTGAAACAACTGATCCTGCTTCTCACGAAGCTGTTTTAAGGTTGATTCAGGCAGTGCCACATCCGCTAAGGTAATGGGCTGATTGGGGGCAATGTCTCGGATCACTTGAGCGCCTGGCAGTAGATAAAAAGGCACTTTTGCTTCTGGTGCTAGCGCCGCGGCGGGATGCAGCTCTGGACGTAGCCCTTCGATGTGCCTGTGGTGGCCGCGCATTTCGAGGTGCTGGCCCGCTTTCATGTGCTGGGTTGCCCGCGCTGTTAGGTCAAACCTGGGTGTCGTGGCGTGACCACCGCCGGAGGTTTGACCATTGATGACTACATCGAGAAGTGAAATTGGTGCTTCTAGGCCAAGCAAGTGGCGAGGCAGATAAATCATCGCACTACTGCCGCTGTGGCTAAGTACATGGCCTTTATCCCTCAGTAGGGACCAAACATGCGCATCTTCGCAGCGCACTACCACAAAAACGCCTCCTGCAAAGCTCAGTTCATCTGGTCGGCGTAGGCAATTAAACACTTCCAAGCGCTCAAGCCCTTGCAGTACCCCACCTTGATTTTGAATGTCCAACAGGGTCGGTACTTCCGTGGTGCGCAGCACCATGGCATGAAACTCAGGGCGATCCGGACTTAGCCCCGTGGCGTTGGCTACGTTGACCATTTCGCACAGATCAGGCACTGAAATTTGAGGAATCGCAGCGAGTAGCTTGCCACGCGCTTCCACTACATCGCGTTCGCGGCCTGCCGGTAATTCCCAAAGTCCGCTCAAGCCAGGGGCAGGAAATGCGGTACCGTTGCAAGTAACGGTCTGGTTTGCCTCATCCCAGATAAAGTCGTATTCGCTGCTTTTACCTGCTGCAATAATCTCAAAACCAAGGGTGCGGGCCCAAGTAAGTAGGCCAATAAGCAGGCTAGGCTGGTCACCATCCAAAGGAGTGAAGAGGCGACCCTGTTGATAGGCAAGGCTAGTCAAATAGGGGCCAACCACAGATTCCGTCTCTTTGGTGGCAATGCCAACGTGTTTACCTGCGAGCAGAGCGGCTTCTGCATAGCGCGCTCCTGCGTCAGGTATGCCAGTAGATTCCACTAAAATATCGAAAGGCAGGGCTTGGATAGTTTCAAAGGCAGTCGTAGCGATAAATAATCCTTTTTGCCAAGCTTTTTCAGCATCATTTTGAGAATGGCATACCATTATCTGATCGTTAGGGATGCCAGCATGACGCAGCGCTTCAGCTGCTTTTTCAGGATTAATGTCGATTGCAATACGTGCTGATAGTTTTTCCATTTGGCGCGCTTGTCGCAAAACGCCACGCCCAAAGTCACCAGCGCCCGCGATGCAGGCCTCAACAACCTTGCCTTTTTCAAAATGTTGTAAGTAGTTCATAAGGTGTTGGTATTCCCTTTACTGGTAAAACTGCTGCGATGACATTTTCTATCGTCATGGCGCTAAAGAGGTGAGCCTTTCAGAAATCCTATGAATGAAATGTAGTGGTATACCATTTTGGGGGTCAATTGGCTGATGTTAATACTTTGGTATTGAGTAGCTCTTTTTTTTATTTATGGTATTGATAAATATGGATTTAAAAAATAATCGTTTTAACGTAATTTGTTTGAAAGGATTTTTTTGGTATGCCATTCTTGGTGTTCGCTTACTATGTGAACATGCCAATGGAAGAAGTCGCTCAGCCAAATCAGCCCGGACTTGTGGAGAAAGTCGCGAATTATTTACGTGAACATATCGTGATGGATCATTTTCAGCCTGGCCAACGTTTGCCCGAGCGAACATTGGCGGTTGAGCTTCAAGTATCGCGTACCCCGTTACGCGAGGCCTTGAAGATACTTGCTGCGGAAGGTCTGGTGGTGATATTGCCAAACCGGGGGGCCGTGGTGGCGGATGTAAGTCCCGCCGATATGAAAGAGAAAGCGTATGTATTGAGTGTGCTTGAGCAGGCCGCAGCAGAGCTAACGTGCGCCAACGCCAGTGATGATGATATTGCGGAGTTGCAGGCGCTTCACTATGAAATGAAGGCTTCATTCTTACGACGTGACCGGCAGAACTATTTTCGCCTAAACCAAGATATCCACAACCGGATTGTGGCACTGTCGGGAAATGCGACGCTGATTGATATGCACGCCAACCTCAGCCGTCAGCTATATCGTGTCCGCTACCTTTCAAATCAAAAAAATGAAAAGTGGGCAACGGCGATGGAAGAGCACGAAGCTATTCTTGCTGCTTTGGAAGCGCGGGATGGTGAACGTGTAGGCCACGAGCTACGCAATCATCTGGGCAAGACGTGGGTTAAGTATGCTAATGGGGAGGCTTTGCCTTAGGTACTCGCACAACGTTTTCTATTTTTTGTAATCAGCCAGAGGCAAACTAAGTAAAAAAGCTCAGGTGCTTTCTCTTACGATTAGCTTGATGCCTAAATCAATCCTCTTTTCTGGGTTACCTCCCTTGAGCCGATCAAGTAGCAATCTCGCGATATGCTCGCCAATTGCTTGTCGCGGAGGCTCCACCGTGGTCATTGGCGGCACTGTGCTGTCAGTGAAGTCTTGGTTGCCGAATCCCACAATAGCCAAACGCTCGGGTATCGCCCAGCCTTGTCGTTGGCATTCAAGCATTGCGCCTAGGGCAACCATGTCATTGGAGCAGAACACTGCTTGAATCTCAGGATGGTCGTTGACAAGAGTGCATAGCAATTGGCCAGCCTCTGCGGTATTGCTTCGCCCGGTAAGTTCTCGAACTAGCACCGAGCCGCCAGTGGCGGCGATCGCGTCGTGAAAGCCCTGATAGCGTTCGTTGGCACGGATGTCGCGCTGGAAGTTGGTGCTCAAAAAAGCCATGTGCTGATACCCGCTACGCATGAGGTGTTCCGCCACCAGTCGCCCACAAGTGCGGTGCGAAAAGCCCACAACCATGTCCAATCCGTCCTGACCGTAATCCCACATTTCAATAATTGGGATATCGCTATTGCTCAGCAGTGAGACTGACTTTCGGCTATGCGAAAAACCAGTTAATACGAGTCCCGAAGGATTCCAGCTTAGGATTGAGCGGATCAGTTCCTCCTCACGCGAAGCATCGAACTCGGTGTTGCCTATTAATAGTTGGTAGCCGGCTGCGCGAAGGTTTCTTTCCAGTGTCTCTAGCGTCTCCGAAAAGAAGGAGAAGGTTATCGTGGGAACGATCACACCAATGATATTGGAGCGTGATGAGGCCAAACCACCAGCCATCGTGTTAGGTAGATAGCTCAGCTTATCAATCGCCATTTGGATCCGCTCGGCCCTACGAGTAGAGACCTCATCGGGACGACGCAAATACAGCGATACGGTACTTGGAGAAACATCCGCGAGCTGTGCGACTTCGCTCATGGTGGCTCGTTGTGAACTTCGTTTGCGTTTTTTCACTTTCCCTCTCTACCCGTTTTCTTTTCGAAACAGATCCTTGCATGCTTTCGATTAGGCTGAACAGTTATCTCATAACGTTGAATTCATAATTGATCATGCTGGATAAAGCGCGTGCTGGTAGCGGTATTAGCGCAGACCTTGAGTGATAACCCGATAGCTAGCTATTCGACCAATGGACAATCAGTTCATCATTGACCTCCCATATCGTAGCGCTACGATTAAAGCGTGGAAAGTACGCAAATGATATAGATTGAAGTTAAATTCAAAATAAAAGCATCAGCTATGAAAAATTTCGTAGCGATACGAAAAGGAGATTACAATAATGAAGCCTATACGCCACTCCCTGGCTCTGATGGTTCTCGTCGGGGCCTCACATACCGTTCAAGCCCAAGAGACCTTAGAAATCGTTGTCCCATTCGCGGCGGGCGGCGCTACGGATATCGTCGCACGTAGTTTCGAACCGATTTTCTCCGAGAAGCTTGGCGTCACCTCGGTCGTTCGCAACCTTGCCGGCGCCAGCGCCACGGTTGGCACCAGCGAGGTCGCCAAGAGTGAAGGGCAACCCCAACATAATCGGCTACGAACCGGCTGGCGCGCTCAGCATCCAGCCCTCCTTGAAAGACCTTTCCTACGGGCCGGAAAGCTTTACCTATATCTGCCGAACCACATCCAACCCGATGTTCCTGATGGTGTCGAAGTCTTCTGATATCGAGAACTTCGATCAGCTCGTTGCCGCCTCCCAGGAGGAACCGCTGTTCTATGGCTCATCCGGCCCCGGCACCTTGCCCCAGCTGGCGGTTGCCGCCCTGGTAAGCGAAAGCGATCTTGATGCTGCACATATCCCCTATAGCGGTTCCGGCCCGGCCATGAACGCGCTGGCGGGTAATGAAATCCAGATCTTCGCGGACACCGAGACCGTACTCACCAATTACGACCTCCGGCCTCTGGCGGTATTCGCTGAGCAACGCCTGGAAGGCTACGACGATGTGCCGACCATCGGCGAACTCGAGGGTGTGCCGGACATGGACTTCTCCGTTTGGCAGGGTGTCGTGGCGCCTAAGGGCATCAGCCAGGAGCGTGCCGATCAGTTTACTCAGGCATGCAAGGCCACCATGGAGTCCGATGAGTTCAAGAGCTTTGCCGAACGGGCCAACGTCAACATTGCCTACCTCGGGCCGGACGACTTCGAGTCGTTCGTGAAGGAACGCTTCGAGGCCAACAAGCAGGTGCTGCGTGATGCAGGCCTGCTTGATTGAAACGACCAAGGCATAACGATTTAGCGAGGTAAGCATCATGGTTGCGAGATTGGCCCACCCCAGGGTATTGCTGGCTCTGGGGCTGTTCCTGATCGGTGTCGTGCTAGCGTTCCATGCCTGGAGCGGTCCCGCCGATGCCATGCTGGTTCCGCGCATTGTCTTGACCTTGTGGTGCGTGATCGCCCTGGCGATCACGCTCGTAGAGCTTTCACGTGTATCGGGGATGGGCAGCGGGTCGCTGTCGACACTCCCCGTATTGATGGCGGCCTTACTCATCGCTGCCATCGCCGTGGCGAGCCTGGGGTTTCTGATCCCCTCGCTGCCGCTCGTCGCCTTGACTCTCTGGATGTTTCGCCTGCGTCGCCCACTGCCGTTGGCGGTGGGTACGCTGGTGATCGCCGGTGGTCTGTGGTTCCTGTTTCACCATGTGTTGTTGATTCGATTGCCGACACTCTTAAACAGCGGGGCGCTGTGACATGGATATCATTCTTGCCGCGGTGAGTGATGCCTTCACTTGGCAGGCGTTGCTCGCCATTGTCATCGGTACCTGGGCGGGGATAATCATCGGTGGTCTGCCTGGCCTCGGATCAGTGGTGGGGCTGACCATCTTCCTTCCTTTTACCTTTGGCATGGACACCATTACCAGTATGGCGCTGTTGATCGGTGTTTACTGCGGCTCGGTCTATGGTGGGTCGATTACCGCTATTCTCATCAACACCCCTGGCACGCCCCAGTCGGCAGCGACGACCTTTGACGGCTACCCTATGACACAGCAAGGGCGTGTCGACGAAGCACTGGGTTGGGCGACGTTCGCGTCCTTCTTTGGCGGTGTATTCTCCTGCGTAATTTTGATTTTCTGCGCGCCGCAACTCGCTAAATTCGCCGTCAACTTCGGTTCGATAGAAGTCTTCGCGCTCATCTGCCTGGCGATGATGTGCATCGTGGGCGTGTCCAAGGGTAGCGTCATGAAGGGGCTGGTTTGTGGCATGGTCGGCTTTTTTCTTTCCATGGTGGGATCGGATCCCATCACCGGAGCCGACCGCTTCACCTTTGGCAGCTACGCCCTGTCTTCGGGGCTGACGCTGATTCCGGTAGTGGTTGGTGCGTTCGCACTCTCGGAAATCTTCATGCGCTTTGCCACGCGAGACGACCCCAGTGCGAAGATCCCTGAGGCCACCTTGCGCTTTCCCAAGCTAAGTGAGTGGTTCAAGCGCTTGGTGGAGTTGGTACGTGGTTCGTTGATCGGCAGCTTTATCGGCGCACTGCCGGGCACCGGGGCGGCCGCTGCAGCGTTTATCAGCTATGCCACAGCGCAAAAGCTGTCCCCACGCCGCGATCGCCTGGGCAAAGGTGAGCCGGATGGCATCATTGCTTCAGAGTCGTCCAACAACGCGGTGACCGGCAGCTCGTTCATTCCCACGCTGGCGCTAGGCATTCCCGGAGATGTCGTCACGGCGATGATGATGGGCGCGATGGTGATCCATGGCATAACGCCAGGTGTGCGGTTGATGGTCGATCAAGCACAGACGGTTTACTCCCTGTTCATCGTGCTGATCATCGTCAACGTCGCCATGCTGATCCTTAGCAAACCCTCCATTGGCCTGTTTCGCTACCTGTTCCGGCTGCATCAGGGCTACATCATGGCCGCCATCGTGATCTTCAGCTTCATCGGTGCCGCGACGGTGCGCGGCAATCCGCTCGATCTAGTGGTAGCCGCTATGACCGGCATCCTGGCTTACGCCCTGCGCCGCGCTGATTATCCGATGGCACCACTTGTAATAGGTATGGTGCTGGGCCCAGAGCTGGAAAGTTCGTTGCGTCGCGGCCTGCTGATCAAGCGCGGCGACTTCCTGGAATTTTTCACCCATAGCGGGATTTCCATGACGCTGTTTTCGTTGCTCGCGCTGTTTATCGTCTGGACCGTGTGGTCGAGCATCGCCCAGCAGCGCCAGGCATCGACCGCCTCCCGGCACGCCGAGAGCAACTCAGCCAAGTAAGGCCCTTTTCGAATTCGTTACTGGATACGCCACATGATCATTACCGACATCAAAACACACGTGCTTTCCGCCCCGCTCGAACAACCCTTCGCCTTCTCGCAAGGGTGGGTTCATCAGCGCACTGCCATGCTGGTTGAGGTTCATACAGAAGATGGTCTGATCGGCTGGGGTGAGTCGATCAATCATGGCCTTCAGCCGCCGCAGGTCGCCCAGGCCGTCGTGGAGTATGCTTTAAAACCTTTGCTGATGGGGCGCTCGGTGTTCGATCACGAGGTGCTTTGGGAGGAGATGTATAACCACACTCGGCCCTATGGGCAGAAAGGGGCGGCGCTGTTTGGCATAGCGGCGATAGACATTGCCCTATGGGATCTTTTCGGCAAGGCGTTGGGGCAGCCGATTCATCGGCTCATGGGCGGCGCGTTTCGGCGAGAGATCTGTCCCTATGCGACCGGCTTCTATCGCCGCAAAGACGGATGCTACCCCGAGGATATTGTGGAAGAGGCATTGCGCCACCAAGCCAACGGCTATCGGGCAATGAAGATCAAGACCGGCTTTGGTGTCGACTCGGACATTCGTGACATGCGCGCGGTGAGGGAAGCGGTCGGTGACGATGTCCAGCTGATGATGGATGCCAACTGCGCCTATAACGTGCCGGCGGCACGGCGCATCCTCATGGAGCTCGAAGATACGCGGGTGCACTTCTTCGAGGAACCGCTCAGCCCCGAGAATCGTCATGGTTACCGCGAGCTCAAGGGCGTGTCGCGCACTTACGTGGCTGCTGGTGAGAACGAGTATACCAAGTTTGGCTATCGCGAGCTGATCAGCGAGGGCGCGCTGGATATTATCCAGCCTGACCTAGGAGCCGCCGGCGGATTCACGGAGTGCCGCAAGATCGCCGCGCTAGCCCAGGCCTGGCACGTGCCGCTAATTCCACACGTGTGGGGCACCGGCATCGGCCTCGCCGCTGCCGTGCAATTCATTGCCACACTGCCGCCACAGCCGCTGTCGCTGAACCCGGACGAACCGATGCTCGAGTACGACCAATCAGCGCACCCCTTCCGTCAGGAACTGATTGGTGGTGAGTTCGCGCTCAACGCACGGGGTTATGTTGAGATCCCCGACAAACCTGGGCTGGGTATCGAGATCGACCGAAATGTCATCGACCGTTATCGACTCTGAAGCACGCATGTTCTAGCCAAGGGAGCAATGTATGTACAACGCGAAAAAAGTATTGGTGCTGGGCGTCGACGGTCTGATTCCCGAGTTGGTCGATAGGTTTTGCCATGAAGGTGTACTTCCCCATATTGATCGATTGCGTCGCGAGGGTGGAACAACCCGGCTTATGCCCTATATCTCGACCTGGGGAGACACCAACTTCGTCAACTTCTTGACCGGGCAGGCACCAGGGAACAGCTGGGTCGGGCAGCGCATCTCTCCTAGTGGTACGCGGCACTTGTTGGAGTTGATGACCGAAGCAGGACAAAATTGTGCGCTGGTGCACTTCCCCGAGTCACTCAAGCCCACCGGCAAGAACGATCTCTGTCTGGCGCCGTTCTGGAGCGGTAAAGGCCCGGCCCCCATGGAGATGGCCCCGGCCGGCGTGCATAGCACGGATCTTTCCCAGTGGCCCAACGTTGCCCAGAACGAGGCGCTGGGCTGGCCACCCAGCGGTAGCCTAGCCCATCACCAGAAGCACAACCGCCACGCAATCGAGCGCTCGGAGGATGGCTATCACGCCTTAATCCGGCTCAATGCCGGCGCTAGTCTGGCAGTGACCTTGAGCCCAGTGGCCGACACGCGGCTCCGACTGACGCTAAACGAGTGTGCGGCGACACTGGGCGTCGGCGAATGGAGTGACTGGTTGCCCATCGAGGCCGGAGACGAGCGGGGGCATGTGCGCTTCAAGCTGCTGGCCTACGATGCCGAGCGGAGGCACGTGGATCTGCTGCAATCACAGATCACCATGCCCGAACGGCTGGGCAACCACCTGGCCCTGGCCGAGAAGCTGACACAACGCCACGGGCCATTCATCTCCAAGTGGGCCGTGTCAGCGGATCCCGACACGCCCTATTTCGAGACCAGCTTCGAAGAGGGTCGCTACCAACTGGATTGGCTCGTCGATAGTGCCCTGACCTTGCTGAACGAGGAGGACTTTCACCTGTTTGCCACGGTGTTCCGTCTCAATGACGAAACCCATCATACCTGTCTGGCCTATTGCGACCCGGAATCCCCATTCTTCACTTCCGATGGGCAGGAACGTTACTTGAACACCATCCGTACTGCGTACCAAGTGCTCGACGATGCAGTGGGCCGCCTGCTGGCCGGGCGCCGCGAGGACACCGTGATCGTGCTCGCTTCGGATCATGGTGACGTGCCGAACCATTACCTGTGTGATATCCACCGGCGACTGGCTGCGTTCGGGCTCTGTACACTCGATGAAAATGGCCGACCAATACGTCAGCGTAGCCAGGCCTTCCTTAAGGATGAGCGCGGTGGCCTGGAGGTCTTTGTCAATCGAGACGTCCTGGACGAGGGAATCGTTTCCGAGGCTGATGTGGCCGAGGTGCAGACACGCATCCTCAAGGCGTTGAGCACGTGGTATATCGATACCCCGCAAGGCGAGAGTAACGTGGTCGCTTTCGCTCTCAAGAAGCAGGATGCCAGTGTATTGGGGTACTGGGGTGAAAACGCCGGGGATGTAATGTTCGCCTATGCCTCCGGGTTCGTATGGGGTGTCAATAGACGTGGTGATACCGTGGCTGCCGTTGAAAGCGCCGGAGCTAACCACGGCCCTCAGGTACCGTCCGCCAGCACCGCATTCGCCTCCAATCATGGTTTGGCGATCCTGCACGGTGAGGGAATACTGCCCGGCTCCAGGTTACCCTTCGATACCCAACGCGGCATCCAGCGAATGGACAATGCCGGGGCCACGTTTGCACGCTTGCTGGGGCTAGACACCGCCACTCTTGATGGCATGCCGCTGAATGCGCTATTAAATGAAGACGTTAGATAGCAGGCCGCTGCCGCGAAATGTTAGGCGTTAACAGCGCAGAATTTTGTAGCGTTAAAGCCGTGTTAGCCACCACTGCCAAGCTTTACTCATTAGAAGACGAAGGCTCTGGCCGAGTAGCCAGCCAAACGGCAATCAGCATTAGTAGAGCGATCACGCCCCAGCGTGTCCAGCCGGGGCCGAGCGACCAAGCCGTGATCAGTGCACTCAATGCGATCATGCTAACAGCCG
>Ga0209344_10004295_pt1 | contig 13170 bp, 8 predicted proteins | sample Cruoilmetagenom6_FD_187293 | JGI IMG/M metagenome (GOLD analysis project Ga0209344, IMG submission 187293) | Oil polluted marine microbial communities from Coal Oil Point, Santa Barbara, California, USA - Santa Barbara Oil Seep Sample 6 (SPAdes)... | ecosystem: Environmental > Aquatic > Marine >...
GTGGACATCTATTTTGTTTTTGGTGGGATAAAAGTAATGATTTGTTCTAAAATTCGTCAATCTTACCGTAGATTGTTCCTAGGTTTTTTATTTATATTAGTGAAACTCAATATTGGGAAGTCGGTAAGACGCACTTAAAATTGCAAGTTGAACTAATCCCGCCTTTTTCGGCGGAATCTAGGTTCAATACCTCGACCCTAGGGTCGATTCCCATTATTGGGTTCAGGGCCTGCCTATGTCGGCAGACAGGCCTGCCTATGTCGTCAGACAGGCCTGCCCTGAGGTTTAATATCTTTTATTTGATTAATTCAATTATTCTACAAACTATCTATGATGAACACAATTGTGCTTATTTGTCTTACATTGTTATCTGTGTTTGGTCTGCGGGCACAGAATGGGGGAGAGGAGATGGTGAAAAATACCATTGATTCCTTTTTTTTTAGCATTTCACCAGCAGGATTCAGTAGCCTTAAGGGAATCGGTTTCCAAGGATATTGTCTTACAGACCATTGGCAAGAATGCCGAGGGTACAGAGGTGGTCAAAACCGAAAATTTTGATCATTTTCTAAAATCGATCGTATCCATTCCCTCCACTACCAAATTTGAGGAAAGGATACTGACCTATAATATCCAAATAGATGGCCCAATGGCCAATGCATGGACCAACTACGAATTTTGGGTGAACGATAGCTTTAGCCATTGTGGCGTAAATTCGTTTCAATTGTTCAATGACCAAGGCAGCTGGAAGATTATTTATTTGATAGATACAAGAAGAAAAGAAGGTTGTGATTAATTGGGGTTAATGGTTTTTCAGGGAGCTAATAAATTTGATCAAGGCTTCAATAATTCTTAACGGCCATGCCATCTCCACGACGGAAGCAGAACGACCAAACCATAGACCTTGATGTCAATGCCCAAAGTTATTTAATAACGGAAAATGACTTATCCCCACATGAAGGTTGACGCAACGTAAGGACCGGCCTATTTTCAATTTACTTAAGTGGTTATTATTGTTTTTTATAGGTTTTCGTGAATCTTCGATTTCGTCTTAAATCAAGTGGTTTTCACATTGTAAGGTGGAAGGCGTCCATAGAGCATTTCACCCAAGTGAAAGCAGCCTGGACGCCGGGGCCGTGGAAAGTGCGTAGATTTAAAGAAATTTAAAATCAGCCTGCCTAGGCTACAGCTGGCTCCTCCTAACCACAAGGTACCCCGCACCTTGGTTATTCGGCCCTGGTCGTTTTTTATTCATCGGCTAGTCTATTGATCTTTAATGGTATTCATGAATGCTACGCATTTGGGCGATGCAAAAAATGAACAGGACACAAAAATGAGATAGTAGATTATTTCTTTTTCTAATTCACACACAACTTTTGGGATTGATCTCAACAATTGGTCATGATCCATCCAAATACCCAGAAATTGTTCTTGATCCATAAAGTGAGCCTTTTTCAAATTTTTGGCAAAACAAAAAAGGCTCCCAATTTCTTGGAAGCCTTATCTTTGTTACTGTGGGCCCTACTGGGTTCGAACCAGTGACCCCCTGCTTGTAAGGCAGGTGCTCTGAACCAGCTGAGCTAAGAGCCCTAATTAATCAGTATTTAAAATCGCTTCCTTATTTCTTTGGAAGCTAGCCTGCCTAACGGTAGGCGGGTGCAAATATAGAATAGTTTTTAATTTCCCCAAAGGAAAAAATAGAAAAATTTATACGATTTCTGCAACGACAAAAGTACTGCCCCCAACAAACACAAAATCGGTTTTATCCGCTAACCTCAAAGCCGCATTAACCGATTCATTTACAGAAGAATAAGCATCACCCTTCAAACCAAATTCCAAGGCCTTGGCTTTCAAGACAAGTTCATCCAAACCTCTTGGTATATTAGGTCTACAAAAATAATAATGTGCGTTCTTTGGAAAAAGTGGCAAAATCTGCTCTAAATTCTTGTCTTTTACAAATCCGATGATCATATGAAGATCTTTATATCCCTGTTGCTTTATTTGATCCAGGACAATGGACAGACCCTCTGTATTGTGGGCCGTATCACAAACAACTGTTGGGTTTTCGCCAATATATTGCCATCTACCCAGTAATCCCGTGTTGGCGGAAACATTCAACAGGCCATCCACTATATGCTTCTCCTTAAGGTCAAAACCCTTTAATTCCTTAATGGTAGCTACAACGCCCTTAACGTTTTTGGACTGGTAACTCCCCAACAAAGAGGTTTTATAGACTGCAGGTATTTTCTCCCCTGCAAAGATTATTTTAGCGCCTCTTTCGTTGGCTATATTGTTAAAAACCGTTACCGTCTCTTCCTGAAACTCACTTATTACCACAGGTACCCCAGGCTTAACGATTCCCGCTTTCTCAAAAGCAATTTTAGCAATGGTATCGCCCAACATCTCCACATGATCGTATCCTATATTGGTAATCAATGACACTTCGGGAGTAATTATATTGGTAGAATCCAAACGACCTCCCAATCCGACCTCCACAATGGCGATATCAATTTTTTCCTTTTCAAAATACTGAAAGGCCATCCCTACTGTCATTTCAAAAAACGATAGGTCATGTGCCTCAAAAAAAAGTTTGTTTTTCTTTATAAAATCGACTACATATTTTTTGCTGACCGGTTTTCCATTGATCCTGATCCGCTCCCTAAAATCTTTCAGATGTGGAGAAGTATACAATCCCACCCTATAACCGGCCTCTTGCAAAATAGAGGCCAACATATGACTACAGGAACCTTTGCCATTGGTACCTGCCACATGTATACTTTTAAATTTTCGTTCGGGATGGCCTAAATAATTGGAGAGGGCCTGTATATTATCCAACTTGCCCTTAAATGCAGAAATTCCCTTTTGTTGGTACATGGGCAGTTGGGCGAACATCCATTCCAAAGTTTCCTGGTAGGTCATTTATAGTCGTCTGTTGTAGTTAGAACATGGTGCCGTTGCAATACCTTCTATTAATCTAATTAATAAGTAAATGAAATTGCAAAATTACTTTGGGAAAATTGTTTTAGGGCAAGGTGGGAAGAATTTATTCTCCCAATTTAAAATTCACTACCACAAAACCAACTTGTTGACTAGGGGCATTGGAATCCAAATTCCATCGATGCATAAAGGCTGTTTTCTTTGCGGGTTCCAATAAGCAGGGATGGGTATTGGTAGTCCCCCTTACCCCTGGGGTAGCGCTAACCACTTTACCATTTCGGTCCACAACAATTTTCACTACAACCCTTCCTTCCTCGTTGCATTCCTGTTGTACCTTGCCCTTGTTCACCAAAGATCTCCCGTTGAGTCCATAGCCTCCCGTGCCACTACCAGATCCTGGGCTTCCATAATAACTTGTTGCATAGGGATCCCCGTCCGGCTGGCCTTTATCCCCAGCCTTATTATCATCGCCTTCACCACCAGAAGTGGTTCCTTCGGATTTATTTATTCCTCCGATAAGCTCATCCAACTTGTTCTTTTTTGCTTGTTGCTCCTTCCTGACCTTTTCTTCGGCCTCCTTCTTTTCACGAGCGATGCGTTCCGCTTCGGCTTGAGCCTTTTTTGCCGCCTCGTCAGCTTTGCGCTTTGCCTCTTGCTGTTGTTTTATTTTTATGGATTCCTCACTTTCCTGGGTAAGTAATTTTTCGGCAGGTTTCTCCTTGGCCACTTTTTCCTCGGGCACCTCTTCCACCACTTCTTCCACCTTTTCCTCCTGAACCTTCGGCTCTTTTATGGGAGTGTTAAGAGGTTCCGATTTTATCTTCTCTTTGGGCTGTACCCTTCCGCTACCAAAATCGGTTGTACCAAAGTTTACCGAAATACCATTTTCTATTGGAGGGTCCATATAAGTAAGCCCAATATAAAAAAGCAACAGCAATAGTACACTCAACAGAATTGTGGTAAGTGTAAATGATTTTTTCTCGTGTCTCGTGTTAAGTAATGACATTAATTTGGTCGCACTGCCAAAATAACCTTGTAATTATTCCTATTGGCAATATCCATTACGTTCACCGCCTCTTTGATGGCAACGCTCTCTTCTGCCCTTAGAATAATAGTAGGTTTCTCCTGCCCTTTTAGTGCCTTTTTTAATTCAATTTCTATATATTGTCCGTTAATCTTCTCGTTGTTCACAAAATATTCCAGATTCTTATTAATGCTCACCGATACGTTTTGGGTATTTGTAGACTTGCCCTTGGCCTTTGGCAACAACAAATCCAATGCATTGGGCGAATTTGCAGTTAGCATAAAGAAGATAAGCAATAGGAACACTATGTCCGTCATAGAGGACATGCTAAAATCTGGACTAACTTTATTTCTACCTTTTAGTTTCATTTGTTATGTTCTAAAGAGGTTCGTTCAATAAATCTAAAAATTCCACCGCATTGGCTTCCATTTTATGCACTACCTTATCCGTCCTGTTTACCAAATGGTTATACCCTATATAGGCAATAATACCTACGATAAGTCCGGCTACTGTAGTGGTCATTGCCGTATATATACCAGAGGCCAAAGAACCCATTTCAGCCTGTCCACCACTGGTTGCCATTTGATGGAATGCCAAAATCATGCCAATTACAGTTCCTAAAAACCCGATCATGGGAGCGGCTCCGGCAACGGTGGCCAATACACTCACATTTTTTTCCAACTTATACACCTCAAGGGTACCTGCATTTTCTATTGCCGTATTAATATCGTCCAAGGGCTTCCCTATTCTAGATATTCCTTTTTCCGTTAACCTAGCTACTGGTGAATCTGTCTGCGCGCACAATATTTTGGCCGCATCCAATTTACCATTGGTAACATGGTCCCGTATCTGGTTCATAAAATTACTATCTATTTGTGAAGCTGCCTTAATCGCAAAAATCCGTTCAAAATAAATATATAGCGCCACAAAAAGCATTACAAACAAGACACTTATGATCAAGATACTTCCTGTACCGCCATTTACTATTAAATCTATTACTGAAAGTGTCTTTTCCTCGGACACAACTCCCTCTAATCCTGCCTCTTGAGCCAGGTCTTGTATCAATAACATATATTTTCTTTATTTAAGTTGCCTTAATAACGGTCTTTTATCGATTAAATTATGCGTTCAACACTAAATTTCTAATTAATATAAATCCAATGGCACCTGCAGCAAATCCTAGGAAAGCCAACCATGCAATTTTCTTCAAATACCAGAAGAAATCTATTTTTTCCATTCCCATGGCCACTACCCCTGCCGCAGAACCAATAATCAACATACTACCACCAGTTCCAGCGGAATAGGCAATAAAATGCCAAACAGGATCATCCATTCCTACTGAGAACATTCCAATACTGGCAGCTACCAAAGGCACATTATCAATTACCGCAGAACCGATTCCAAGGAACAGAACCACCAAATCCGATACCAATTCCCCTCCAGACTCGGTACCCAACATGGGCATTACCTCATCCAAAGTTCCCGCAAAATGGAACAACATCCCTAAAGATTCCAAAGCTGCTACGGCCATTAAGATCCCCAAAAAGAAAAGTATACTTGGCAATTCAATTTTGGATAGGGATTTATGCACAGGGCTGTGATGTGATTCTGCTTCACTTTCACCGTCGATATTGGAAATACTGAATTTGGAACTACTATATACTTCGGCAAATGTAGCAACCAAGGCCAAAGAAAGCATCATACCTACGTAAGGAGGCAAATGGGTAATGGTTTTGAAAAAGGGAACAAATATAATAGCCCCTAACCCCAAATAGAGCATAGTAGCACCGTATCTGGACTTTTTGGGCTCCTCATCATCCATATCGGCATCGATATTTCCGGAAAACGCCTTGTATCTACTTGCAATAAAAGTAGGCACAACCATACATATTATAGAGGGCAACAGGACGTGTTCTATCAATTGGGCCGCAGATACCTTATTGGCTATCCATAGCATAGTAGTGGTAACATCCCCAATTGGAGACCAAGCTCCACCAGCATTGGCGGCTATAATTATCATACCGGCAAACCAAAGTCTGGTCTCCCTATCGTTGATTACCTTCTGCAGAATGGTAATCAAAACAATGGTAGCGGTAAGGTTATCGATAATGGCCGAAAGTATAAAGGCCAAAATGGAGAACAACCACAATAATTTCCTTTTACTCTTTGTTTTTATAAAACCTTTGATGGTTGCAAAGCCATCGAAGTAATCTATTATTTCCACAATGGTCATTGCCCCTAGAAGGAAAACCAATATTTCTGCCGTTTTCCCGAGATGATGCAGCAAAATCTCATCTATATGGGTTGCCTCCAACTCCCGGAGCTCGGCATTCACCTCAAAAACCGGCATATGGGCCAAAGCAATTACCGCCCATAATAGAGCCATCATAGCCAAGGCGGGGATTAATTTGTCTATTTTCAGGTTATGCTCCAAGGTTATTGCCAAATAACCGGCAACGAATAAAATAATAATAATGGTCTCCATGCTATTATTGGTTAAATTTAAATTAATTGTTTCAAAGCAATCTCAAATCCGGTTTTACTGAGATTAACTTTTGATTTATTTTGATCAAATATATTTAAAATTGCGTTCCTAATGGTATTCGAAGTATCATTAAAAATAAGTTCATCATCCATTGCCACCCTTCCTTCCATAAAATACGCAAAGACCCGGGCCATTCCACAGTTGGATATAAAGTCGGGAATTAGACTTACGCGTTCGTCCGTAAATTCCATTATAGGCCCAAAAAATATTTCTTTATCGGCAAAGGGCACATTGGCCCCACAGCTGATCACCCGTAACCCTGCATGTATCATTTTAGATATCTGCTCCTCCGTCACCAGGCGTGATGCCGCACAGGGCACAAAAATCTCGGCGGGCAAATTCCATATCCTATCGTTCATTTCTGAAAACGGAATAATTTTATCCGCAAAAAGCTCATTTCCTTTTTTGTTAAGAAAGAATGTTCTTATTTCCTCCAAGGTGTATCCCTTCTCATTGATCACCCCTCCGGCCCGGTCGATAATCCCCACCACTTTTGCTCCCATTTTGGCCAAATAAAAGGCCGCTGCGGAACCTACATTGCCAAAACCCTGCACAATGGCCCTTTTACCTATAACAGACCCCCCGTGTATATCATAATAATGTTTTACCGCTTCCGCCACCCCAAAACCGGTTATCATATCCGCTACCGTAAATTTTCTGGCCACCGAAGGTGAATAGTCTTCTCTCTCCAAAACCTTGACAACTCCCAACCTCAATTGACCTATCCTATTGATTTTGTCTGCTTCGGTCGGCTTAAAGTGACCGTTAAAAACACCCTCTTGCGGGTGCCAAACACCAGCGTCTTCCGTAATAGGGATAACCTCATGGATTTCATCCACATTTAAATCGCCACCGGTACCGTAATAACTTTTCAACAATGGCGCTACCGCGTGGTACCACCTTTTGAGCACCCCGGATTTTCTAGGATCGTTGGGGTCAAAATTAATTCCGGATTTTGCACCTCCAATGGGGGGTCCGGAAACTGTAAATTTCACCTCCATTGTTTTTGCCAAAGATAAGACCTCGTTCATATCCAATCCTTCCCTCATTCTGGTGCCACCACCGGCAGCCCCACCGCGAAGGGAATTTATTACCGTCCACCCTTCCGCTTCCGTCTCGGGATCTTTCCAGTTAAAAACAATTTCAGGGGGTTTATTCTCATATATTTTTAATAACTCTTTCATTACACCTTACAATTAATTCATTGATACCATTTGCCACTTAAGGGGATAATCCATCTCCATTGGAGTATTATTCCTGCCTAGCTAATGTTGCCTCATAATTGTTAAGTCCTTTTACAGATAAAAAAGTATACAACCGAACAAATATAAAAATATAGATTAGGTTTTAATGTTTTTATTGCCCATTATTATTCCATTCTATACTCGTATATTTGTATTATTCTCATAATATTTTTCTAACAAATGGATTTTACACTTTCGGAAGAACAGTTGATGATACAGCAGGCAGCAAGGGATTTTGCCCAAAACGAATTATTACCCGGGGTCATTGAAAGGGATGACGCCCAGATGTTCCCTGCAGAACAAGTAAAAAAAATGGGGGAACTAGGGTTCATGGGAATGATGGTAGACCCGAAGTATGGAGGAAGTGGCCTGGACACTATTTCATATGCCCTGGTAATGGAAGAACTCTCCAAAGTGGACGCCTCTGCCTCGGTAATCGTATCCGTGAACAATTCTTTGGTATGTTGGGGCCTGGAAGCCTTTGGCACCGAGGAACAAAAAGAAAAATATTTAACCCGTTTGTCTACCGGACAAAGTATTGGCGCATTCTGTCTCTCCGAGCCCGAGGCGGGCAGCGATGCCACATCGCAAAAAACCACGGCCGTGGACCAAGGGGACCACTATATTCTAAATGGCACCAAAAACTGGATAACCAACGGAAATTCAGCCGACATCTATTTGGTAATTGCACAGACCGATGTTTCAAAGGGACATAAGGGAATAAACGCCCTAATTGTAGAAAAGGGGATGCCCGGTTTTGTAATAGGCCCCAAGGAAAATAAATTGGGGATAAGGGGCAGTGATACCCACTCATTAATCTTTAATGATGTAATGGTGCCCAAAGAAAACAGAATTGGCGACGATGGATTTGGTTTTAAATTCGCTATGAAAACACTTTCGGGCGGCCGAATCGGCATTGCATCCCAAGCCTTGGGAATTGCAGCAGGAGCCTACGAGTTGGCCCTAAAATATTCCAAAGAAAGAAAAGCCTTTGGCACAGAAATAAGCAACCATCAGGCCATAGCCTTTAAATTGGCCGATATGCACGTACAAATAGAGGCGGCACGACATTTGGTTTACAAGGCCGCATGGGACAAGGACAATGGCCATGACTATGACCTATCAAGCGCAATGGCCAAATTATACGCTTCCCAGGTGGCTATGGATACAACCGTGGAAGCAGTGCAAATACATGGAGGAAATGGTTTTGTAAAGGACTATCACGTGGAAAGGATGATGAGGGACGCCAAGATAACCCAGATCTACGAAGGCACCTCCGAAATTCAGAAAATTGTCATTTCCCGTAGTATTTTAAAAAAATAAAATAGATAAATTAGTTTTACCCCATATTTTTTTATGGGGTAATGCTTAAAATATTAAATTTATCAACAACAACCCCCAAACTAGTTGAGGGTGATTAACCAAAATCAACCAATTTTATATTGTTAACCCCCTGTTAAAAGGAAAAAATCAATATATAAACCTTAATATTGAGGAAATCCCAATTTAATGGGCTCAAATATCGGAATATGCATTTTTTTTAACGTTGAATTATAAACGTTGAATTTCTTTCGTGCTAATTAAGATTGCACTGCATTAAATGTAAATATTTTGATATTTTTGAATAAATATGATAATTTATGAAGCTGAGAAAACAAGGATTGTACCTTCCGGAATTTGAACATGACAACTGTGGCGCAGGATTTATTTGTAGTCTGAAAGGAAAAAAGTCGAATGATATTATACATAAGGCTTTGGAAATATTGGAAAGACTGGAGCACAGGGGAGCGGTAAGTTCGGATGGAAAAACTGGAGATGGTGCCGGAATCCTTATAGATATTCCACATGATTTTTTTCAGGACGTATGTAGCTTTGAGCTTCCTGAACCAGGTAGTTATGCAGTAGGCAACGTTTTTCTACCTCAAAAGGAAAACCAACGGGACTATTGTATAGACGTTTTTGAATCCAACATTAAAAAACAAGGATTAAAATTATTGGGATGGAGGGAAGTTCCTGTGAACAAATCCATTCCGGGAAGAATAGCCGCGGAGACCGAACCTTTCGTTAAGCAGGTTTTTGTTGCACGAGAAAATGATGAGCAAGACTTCTTTCATTTTAATTTAAAACTGTTCATCGCCAGGAAGGTTACGGAACATACCGTAAATGCTTCCAAATTATCGGAAAGCAAATTCTTTTATGTTCCGAGTCTTTCCACCAAAATAATAATCTTCAAAGGGCTTTTGATGCCGGAAGATATTAGCTTATACTATAAAGACCTTATGGACCCACGGGTAGTCACTAGGTTGGCATTGGTGCACCAGCGTTTTTCCACCAATACATTCCCTACTTGGGATTTGGCCCAGCCTTTCCGCTATATGTGCCATAACGGGGAAATAAACACCCTTAGGGGCAATGTCTCAAGAATGCGTTCCAGGGAGGAATTAATGAAAAGTGATTGGTTTGGGGAAGAAATTAAAAATATCATCCCTGTAATACTACCTGGAAAGTCGGATTCTGCCACCATGGACATGGTTGTTGAACTTCTGCTAATGACAGGAAGGTCACTTCCTGAAGTTATGATGATCTTGGTACCCGAAGCATGGGAAAAGAACAATGAAATGTCTGAAGCAAAAAAGGCGTTCTATGAGTACCACTCATGTTTAATGGAACCGTGGGACGGACCTGCATCCATCCCTTTTACCGACGGAAACTACATTGGCGCCGTATTGGACAGAAATGGATTGCGTCCGTCTCGGTATTCAGTAACCAAGGATGGTTATGTTATTATGTCATCGGAGGTAGGGGTTGTAGAGATTGAACCCGAAAACATTGAATTGCACGGAAGATTGGAGCCAGGAAAAATGTTCTTGGTAAATATGGAAGAAGGGCGCATTATCAATGACGAAGAAATAAAAGAAGAAATTGCAGTAAGATACCCGTACAAAAAATGGCTGAACAAGAACTTGGTACATCTTAAGGATATCCCTTACAACGACTGTCCACTTTTCTTAAACGAAGCGTCTGTACAAAAGAGAAAAGCTGTATTTGGATATACCCTGGAAGATATAAACACCATTATTCTCCCCATGGGAAAAACGGCTAAAGAACCGCTCGGATCAATGGGATCGGACACGCCAATCGCTATCTTATCCGATCGTCCCCAATTGATTTACAATTACTTTAAGCAACTGTTCGCACAGGTTACCAACCCTCCTTTGGACGGTATTCGAGAGGAGTTGATTACAGATATTAGTCTAACCCTTGGAAGCGATCATAATATTTTTGAATTTTCAGAGCTACATTGCCGAAAATTAAAAATTAAAAATCCAGTAATATCCAAGGAAGATTTGGATAAAATAAAGAACTATGACGCAAGTCCTGACTATAAGGTAGTTTCCATTGCGATGCTTTATGATATTGAAAAGGGACATAACGGCCTTGAAGATGCTTTGGAATCCATTCTAAATCAGGCCGAACAGGCTATTGATGAAGGTGCCAACATAATTATTCTTTCAGATAGAAACGTTAGTAAGGAAAAAGCCCCTATTCCAGCCTTGTTGGCTTGTTCATTTGTGAACAGCGGACTTCAAAGGTTGGGCAAACGCTCCAAACTAAGTGTAATTATTGAATCTGCAGAGCCTAGGGAAGTACACCATTTTGCCCTGCTTTTTGGATTTGGCGCAAGTGCCATCAACCCTTATTTGGTGAACGAAATTATTGCAGAACAAATTGAAGAGCACGATATCACCGAGTACACTTTTGAAGAAGCCATTAACAACTACAACAAAGCTGTTGGCAAGGGTATCCTTAAGGTAATGAACAAAATCGGAATTTCCACCCTTAATTCATACCGTGGATCGCAATTGTTCGAATGTATTGGAATAAACACTTCCACCGTAGACAAATACTTCCCCAACACCCCCACTAGAATTCAAGGGATAGGGCTTTATGAAATAGAGAAAGAAATTGCAAAGCGTCATCACAGAGCTTACATTGATAAAGATATAGCTGCAAATTTGGATTTGGAAATCGGTGGACAATACCGCTGGAGAAGGGATGGTGAAAAACACCTTTTCAATCCCTTAAGTATTGCCAAACTACAAAAATCGGTTAGAAACAACGAACCGGAATCCTATAAGGAATTTGCCAAAATGGTGAACGAGCAATCCAAGGATTTGATGACCATACGCGGACTTTTTGAATTCTCCAACTATGACCCTATTCCATTGGATGAAGTGGAACCATGGACAGAAATAGTAAAACGCTTTAAAACAGGCGCAATGTCCTATGGGTCCATCAGTAAGGAAGCCCATGAAAATTTGGCCATTGCCATGAACAGGATAGGCGGAAAAAGTAATTCCGGTGAAGGTGGGGAAGATGCCGAACGTTTTTACAAGAACCAAACCGGGGATTGGAAAAACAGTGCCATAAAGCAAGTTGCTTCTGGTAGATTTGGGGTTACTTCCAATTATTTGACCAGCGCAAAAGAAATTCAGATTAAAATGGCACAAGGGGCCAAACCTGGCGAGGGAGGGCAATTACCCGGACCAAAAGTAAATCCGTCCATAGCCAAAACCAGAAATTCCACGCCATATGTGGGTTTGATTTCACCTCCACCCCATCATGACATATACTCAATAGAGGATTTATCCCAATTGATTTTCGATTTAAAATCGGCCAATCGCAAGGCTAGGATCAATGTTAAATTGGTTTCTGAAGTGGGCGTTGGTACGGTAGCAGCAGGGGTTTCCAAGGCAAAGGCCGATGTTATTCTCATATCCGGCCATGATGGTGGCACAGGGGCTTCCCCCTTAACCTCATTAAAGCACGCCGGGCTTCCATGGGAATTGGGAATTGCCGAAGCACAACAAACCCTGGTACTAAACGACCTAAGAAACAGGATTGTCCTGGAATGCGATGGCCAGTTAAAAACCGGAAGGGATGTAGCCATAGCCTGTTTGTTGGGAGCAGAAGAGTTTGGATTTGCCACAGCTCCCTTGGTCGCCTCAGGATGTATCATGATGCGTGTATGTCATTTAAACACCTGCCCTGTAGGTATTGCCACGCAAAATCCTGAACTGCGCAAGAAGTTTGAAGGCAAACCGGAACACGTCGTTAACTATATGTATTTCGTGGCCCAGGAACTTAGGGAAATAATGGCCCAGTTAGGGTTCAGAACTATAGAGCAAATGGTTGGGCAAGTACAAAAACTGGACCGCAAAAAAGCTTTGGAACACTACAAGGCTGCAGGTATAGACCTTACACCAATTTTATATCAAGTTGATGTCCCAAAAGGAACCAAGTTTTACAATACCCAAAAGCAACAACACGATATTGAAAAATCCATTGAGTTTGAAATTTTGGAAAAAGCGCATCCAGCCTTGTTCAGAAAAGAAAAAATCTCTTTGGATTTCCCAATCCAC
>Ga0209344_10004296_pt1 | contig 13169 bp, 13 predicted proteins | sample Cruoilmetagenom6_FD_187293 | JGI IMG/M metagenome (GOLD analysis project Ga0209344, IMG submission 187293) | Oil polluted marine microbial communities from Coal Oil Point, Santa Barbara, California, USA - Santa Barbara Oil Seep Sample 6 (SPAdes)... | ecosystem: Environmental > Aquatic > Marine...
CTCCATAATAAAGACAAATGTGCTCCAGCACTTGCACCTATAAAAGCAAAATCGTTATCAATAACATAGAAATTCTGATTTGTTTTCAAATGATTAATAATCGTTGTAATATCGTTTATTTGCATAGGATAAGCCTGGTTGTTTTCGTCTGCGAGTCTGTAATTTATGTTAACGATTCCCATATTAGGAAATTCACTTCGAATGAAATCTTTAAAACCATTCATATCGCTTTTATCACCTGCAGACCAGCCTCCACCATGAACTAAAATCATAATTTCGGTTTCTAAAGTTCTATTGGCAGGTAAGTAGATGTCGAAAGTTTGGTCACTATCAGTTCCATAAGACACATTGAATTCTTGATAATATTCTATTGGATTTAAGTTATTATCAGCAATTGTATTATTCTCGTTGTCTTCAGATGAACAAGAAACGATAGTAATGATACATATTAAAAGGAATAAGTAGCTTTTAAGAAGCTTCATAAATAATATAATTGGTTACTTTTGTATAAGTTAACGATTTTTTAAGACATATAGTATGGCTGAATTTATTAAAATATATGAAGAAAACCCAAACCCTAAAGAAATTGCTAAGGTTGTAAAGGTCTTAAAATCTGGAGGGTTAATTATTTATCCAACAGATACAGTTTATGGATTAGGTTGCGACATTAATAATATGAAAGCTTTAGAACGTGTTGCAAGAATTAAAAATGTCAAGCTTGAAAAGTCTAATTTTTCATTTATTTGCGAAGATTTAAGTAATCTTAGTGATTATGTGAAGCAAATAGATACTTCAACTTTTAAGATTTTAAAGAGAGCGCTTCCAGGTCCTTATACATTTATTCTTCCAGGAGCAAAGTCTTTACCACATCCTTTTAAAAAGAAAAAAACAGTTGGTATTCGTGTGCCTGATAATAGAATTGCTGTTGAAATTGTAAAACAATTGGGAAATCCAATTATATCAACCTCTATTCATGATGAAGATGAAGTGTTAGAATATACTACAGATCCAGAACTTATTTATGAAAAATGGAATGATTTGGTAGAGTTAGTTATTGATGCAGGTTATGGAGATAATCATGCATCCACAGTTATTGATTTATCTGAAGAAGAACCAATTATTATTAGAGAAGGTAAAGGGAGTTTAGAGATTTTCTAATTAGAGAAAGTAGAGAAAAACAAAGCATAAAAAAGCCCAATCGAAAGATTGGGCTTTTACTTTTATATGTTTTGACTACTATTTACCGTCTGCAGCAAGGTTTTTCATTTCCTTGTCAATCATGTCGTAAAATTCATCAATTTTTGGTAATACAATAATTCTAGTACGTCTGTTTTTTGCTCTGTTTTCAGCAGTATCATTCTCAACTAGAGGTTGAAATTCTGCACGACCAGCAGCAATAAGTTGTTTAGGTGCTACACCTAAATCTTCTAATACACGAACAACAGAGGTTGCACGTTTAACACTTAAATCCCAGTTATCAATAAGTGGTGGTTTGTTGTAAGGAACAGGATCTGTGTGTGCTTCTACCATACACTCAAATGAAGGTTTAGCCTTAACAACAGTTGCAACCTTTCCTAAAATTTCCTTAGCTCTAGTAGATACGTTGTAGCTACCACTTTGGAATAATACTTTATCTGCAATTGAAATAAATACAACACCTTTTTCAACATTCACTTGAATGTCTGGGTCGTTAATTCCAACTTCTTTCTTTAAACTAGTAACCAACGCTAACATAACACTATCTTTTTTAGAAACAGCATCTTGCAAACGAGAAATTCTTAAATCTTTTTCTTTTAAGCTCTCAAGAGATTTTTCAACATTACTGGCTCCTTTAGTAGTAAGCATGGTTAAAGACTCATTACTTTGAATTAGGTTTTCATTAGATCTTCTTAAATCAGCAATTCTATCTTCTAAACCTTTTGCACGTGCTTCAGCTGATGCTTTATCAGATAAACAAGAATTAAGTTTTACTGTTGCTGTGTTTAATAAATCTTTTGTCTCTTTTTGTTTTGCTTCTAACGCTGCATATTCTTTCTTAGATACACAAGAACCTAGAAGTAATAAGGCAAACGAGCCTAGTATTAATATTTTTTTCATAATTGTTTTTAGTTTTTAGATGTTATTAATTAACATTCCAAAATTATACAAAAGAAGAATAGCTTAGATACGTATTAACAAAAATTTTAACAATTTTATAAACAATTAAAATACTTGTGCTTTCTTATAAAATAAAGCCATACAATTGATTTCTTATGATAGTAATTATCACTCTTTGCACTTTCTTTGCGTAGCTTTAATAAGCTTGGTAAATGAGCGTAAAAACTAAAATGAGCTTTAATAATTGAGAAGGTATGTTCAAGTTTAAATTCAAGTAGAAATTTAACTCCTGCAATCCCATCTAAAAGCAATCTTGTTAATATTAATGGGAAGATGGTACCATTAGCATTTTTAACTAAAGTGAAGAGGCTATTTCTAAAATTTAAATAGGTTTTTTTTGGATTGGTGTTCTTTAAAGTAGCTCCACCAACATGATATACGGTTGAGGTGCCTATATACTTTGTTATATATCCATGGTTATAGGCTCTCCAACAAAAATCTATTTCTTCCATGTGAGCAAAAAAAGATTCGTCGAATCCATTTAATGTATTGAAAATGTCTTTTCTAACAAAAAAACAGGCTCCAGAAGCCCAGAAGATATTTATAGTATCATTGTATTGATTTTGATCTTTTTCAATGGTGTTAAAAATGCGTCCACGACAGAATGGATAACCAAATTTATCTATAAAACCACCTGCAGCTCCAGCATACTCAAAATAATCTTTGTTTTTGTAATCTAATATTTTGGGCTGAATGATTGCAGTTTCAGGATGTTGTTTAAATTCATCTAAAATAGGTGTCAACCAATTTTCAGTGACTTTTACATCGCTATTAAGTAAACAATAAAGATCCTCATCTATTTGTTTTAAAGCATCATTATATCCTTTAGCATAACCACCATTTTCTTGATTTTGAATGATTTTTATTGAAGGGAAATTGTTTTTCAAAAAAGTAATAGAATCATCAGTCGAGGCATTGTCAGCCACATAAATTGTTGCTTGCTGAGAGTGTTTTATAACTGAAGGCAAGAATTGCTGTAATAATTCTTTTCCATTCCAGTTTAATATGACGATGGCTAGTTTCAATATTAATTTTTTGCTTTGTTTTTAAATAGTTAAACTTTTAAATAGATTCTTCACGATGTTCTGAATAACATTATTTTGTGTATTCTGGAATATCTTTAAGAAATTGATAACATTCGTTTTTAAAATCCATCTGACAATAATAATGATTTATTCCATTTGTAACCATTAAATAAGTCGCGTTTAAAACAAGATTATAACGAGCAATCTGGTCGAAAGCTTCTTGATTTATAGTTATTTGTGGCGCTTTACATTCCACAATAAGGTGAATGCTACCATCTGGATTAAACACTACTATATCGTATCGTTTGCTTAATTTATTTACTTTTAACTCCTTTTCAACATTGATTAATGAAATGGGATAATTTTTTTCTTGTATCAAAAACTGAATGCAATGTTGTCTAACCCATTCTTCAGGTTGTAAAATCACAAATTTTTTACGAATACAATCGAAAATAGAAATTTTATTTTCGCTATTTTTGAATCGAAACGTATATGTAGGAAAGTTTAACTTTTGCACTACACAAATTTATAATTATAATGTCACTTCGAGTGATTTTCTTAGAAAATATTATCGAGAAGTTCTCGATACTTCGGCAAAAGCCTCAACTCGAACTGACAATAATTTTTAATAGAATTAATTTTGGAAGAAGTCAGACAACTAGTTACAGATATTAAAAATGGTAAGTTGCATCCTATTTATTTTTTAATGGGAGAGGAATCTTATTATATAGATAAAATTTCAAAATTTATTGAGACTTCAATTCTTTCTGAAGAAGAAAAAGGCTTTAACCAAATGGTTTTGTATGGACGCGATGTCTCTGTTGAAGATATTGTAGGTCAAGCAAAACGCTATCCAATGATGGCAGAACATCAAGTAGTTATCGTTAAAGAAGCACAAGACTTATCTAGAACGATCGAAAAATTAGTTGATTATGTCGAGCAGCCTCAGCCTACAACAATTCTAGTAATTAATTATAAGTATAAAACGATAGATAAACGTAAGAAACTTTATAAAGCACTAAAAAAAGCAGGTGTTATTTTTGAAAGTAAAAAGTTGTACGACAACCAAATAGCAGATTGGATAAGACGTGTGCTCTCTGGAAATAATTACACCATTTCTCCAAAAGCAGCACAAATGCTTGCTGAGTTTTTAGGAACCGATTTAAGTAAAATTTCCAATGAGTTGGATAAACTTAAAATTATTCTACCTGAAGGCACGCAAATAACACCAGAGCATATAGAACAAAATATTGGTATTAGTAAGGACTATAATAATTTTGAGTTGCAAAAGGCAGTTGGAGCAAAAGATGTTTTAAAGGCCAACCAGATTATTAAATATTTTGGTGAAAACCCAAAAGATAATCCAATGGTTGTTACAGTATCTTTATTATATAGTTTTTTCTCTAAGCTTTTACACTTGCATGGTTTACACGATAAATCTCCAAGAAGTGTGGCTTCTTCATTAAAAATAAATCCCTATTTCGCGAACGAATATATTGCAGCAACTAGAAATTACCCAATGAAAAAGGTAAGTGGCATCATAGCAACCTTAAGAGAGTTTGATGTAAAAAGTAAAGGTGTAGGATCTAATGCTGTTAAACAAGGAGATTTACTGAAAGAAATGATTGTGAGGATTATGAGTTAATACTCTGAATTTTCTTACTGAGTTTTTTGTTTGCCTTTCATTATTTATTGACTTTTTTTGCAAACTATAGATTGTCTAATTTCTCCAAAAGCTGATTTGTAAGCACAAGTATTTCACCATAAATGAGGTACATGTTATAATGTGAGATATACAACTTTTTATAAGCTAGATAAAATTTTTCGTTTTGGAATAAGTCGTTAAAATCTGATTGGAATGGGACATTGTCAAAATCCATAGGCATTGGAACTAATTCATTTTCAAAATATGCTTTTAAATCCTCTGGAGACGTTTCCTCAAAGCTTTTAATATAGTATTCTTTAGAAAGATACGTATTTATTAGGCATTACTTCAAATATAAGTTCTTTGCCTTTTCTAAAATAGCTTTCTTCATGTCTTTTTATGTCTATAAGCTTGGCATCTACTTTTTCAACATAGGAAACAATGTCATTTTTAATCTCATAAGAGCTTAGTAAATCTATTTTCCCAGAACTAATAAGAGATCTTGCTGTTCCTAATATTGGGCTATAAATTCGGGTAATTCCAGGTATTTCTATATACTTCGAGATGGAATCTGGTGGTGTTTCAGTTTTCCAAAAGGAACGAAGCACTATAGCGCATGCCTCTGTTCTTCCTCGATAAACATCGATTATTTCTTCTAACTCTATTTGCGATTTTTTTAAATCGTTTTGAAGTTGTGTTAATACAATTTCTTTAGCTTTAGCCTGATGACGTTGGTTACTCCATTCATTAACTTGAAGAGCAATGAGAATTCCAATAACCACAAGAATAATTTCTCCTATGGCATATTTTAGGTACTTGCCAGATTTGCCAGCCCGACTAGACTGTTCTGGCGGGTTTTTCTCCATAAGGTCTTTTCGTATATGTCTAAAAAATTTTATCATGGGTTGTTTGGTTATATTTAAAGACTCACTAATTTTCTAACTCTTCCAATACTAAATTATAATCGTATTGTAAATCTTCATGAAGTGTCGCCACTATTTTATTAATCATTAGAATCTGTCTTTCATAAATATTTGTAAGTGTGACATTTCTTTTTATAGATGGCTCAAAATCTTTCAATCTATTACAGAAATAGAGTAGGAGTTCTACTTCGGTTTCCTTTTTAAGAGAATATCTAGCATACTTTTTTAAGTTTCTTAGAATCTTTCTAACACTTTTCTTTATATAGAAGTAGCTATTTGTATTTATGTTTTCAAACTGTTCGTCTAATTCTTGTTTTACAGTTTCTATATAACCAGATTCATCATGAGACTCAAATAACAAATAGGTGAGGAGTTCTTTGTTCTCCTTTTTAAATTTAGCTAAACGCAAACAAAGTGCCATCAATTCTTCAGAGGAACGATGTTGTAATTCTTTCTTTATGGTAACTACAGAAACTGCTTTCATAGATGTTTTACTTGTAAATTCACATGTTTTTGTTTTAAACTTTATAGTGCTTTCTAATTAATTTTCTAACGTAAATTAATCTAATAACCCCTATCAATAATATCACTGGCGAAATAATAACTAGTATAATACCAAACGATTTAAGTTCGGTAAATATCTCAAGCTTTAAAATGGTTATTCCAGTTCCTAGAAGGACAATAAAGGTTCTAAAGTAGGCTAGAAAGGTGCGTTCGTTAGCTAATTTGGTTCGCTCTATAGCTAGCCAATCTCTAGTAATTAATGTGGTATTTTTATCTTCAGACATTTAATGTTATCTACTTTTTGTTATCAATAGCATATTTTCCTGGACCTGCTAGAATAATGACTATAAAGCAAACTAGATATAAAAGCGCTTTTTCTTTAGTGCCAAAATCATCATTTAAATGCACTACAAAGGCAGCTACAAACATGGTTATTGCAGCAGGAATAGCGGCTAGTTTCGTTTTAAATCCGATAATAATAAGAATAGGAGCAACAACTTCTCCAATTAATGCAAGAATTAAAGAAAGCGTTGGACCAACACCAATTGGATCTCCAAATTCTATAGGACTTGAAAAAAGACGTTCTATTTTTGGAACGCCGTGAACAAGCATCATTCCTGAAATGGAAATTCTAAAAAAGGCTAGTGCTAAATCTGTGAAATTTTTAGTCATGTTTTTATTATTTATTTATTTATTGGTTCCTTTTAATAAATTAATACTTACTGTTGCCAAATCAGTATTTGGAAATCTTGAAAAATAACGTTCATCTGGTTCTAAACCAGCTTCTTTAGCAATGTTTTTAAAAACATCTACTTCCAGAATATATTGATCGCTAAAACCATGTGTGCCATCGTAAGCAGTTGCAGCTGTTTTCCCTAGATTATTTGCTGTTAATTCTGGATTTATAGTGTGTAATTCAATAATTAATAAGCCAAATTGTTCCACATAAGGTTTCCATTTTTGTAGATGTTCTAAAAGGGAATCTTCAATTAAATTATTATTTAATCTTTTTCCTTGTGATGCATAAGCTCCTGTAGAATTGCTAATTCTGTTTGTTGTAGTTTTTGGTTTTTCCCAAATACGATTATGGTCTAGAAACGTTCTTACATTCAATAAATCTTTTAAGTCGATATTGTAATCTTCGTTCAAGTCTTTTGCTAATAAATCTGGTCTACCAATATCTCCCCAAATAACTTTTGCCCAGATATCTGCTTTAATTAGATTGGCTCTGGTAACTTTTAAAGCTGCTTGATTAAAGTCTGCTCCAACCAATAATAACGGATGTTCTTCAAGCATTTCACCTCTAGATGTTTGGTGTTCAATAACATCGAAAATATGTTGAATAAAAGCGCCATTACCACAACCCATATCTAAAATACCTTTAGGTTGCTCGTCTATCGGTTTATTGAAAAGTTCAATAACCACCTGATCTACAATTTTAAAGTAGGTGGTGTGTGCTCCACCAGAACCCCAAACATTCATTTCGCGATGGACGTGTTTTTCTGTGTCATTTGGCGATTCTGTTTTTAGAACTAAAGGGTTTCCAAATAATAAATCGTCTAGAGCTAAAAATGTAGGTAAATAAGAAACAGTTACACCATAAGCTGAAGCTCGTTTCGCAAAAAACAAACCTTCATCTGTAAATTGATACGTGTTTTTCTTCTTTTTAAACCATCCTAAATGAGAAAAGAAATCTAATATTTTTTTAAAACTTTCTGGGTTTTTATGATACTCTTCAGCTGTAAAAGAGGCTTCCATGAAATATTTATGGAATAAGCCATTAACACCAAGTAACACAATAATTGGTGCTACAATACAGCCTTCAATATGCTTTAAAATTTGTTGTTCAATTACAGTGTTATCAGTTAAACCAAAGCTCTTTTCAAATTTTTTAAAAATTCGTTCCAAAGCAATAAAAGCATCACTACCAATACGTTCTTCAGGAAAAGTAACAGAATAATTGAGGAGTTTTACGGCATCTTCGTATAATGGAACAAGTTTAAAAGCTTCCTGACTGTTTTTATTTATTTCATAAGAAATGGAATCTGAACGATTATCAATATGCTGAATTAGCCAGCCTTGAGAACACAATATTCTTAAAGCCACATTTAAATAACCTTCATTGGCTTTAAAAACAGAAACTATTTCTGTTAGAGAGACTTTTTTATTTTTTAGTAAGTAATCTAAAACCCCTTTTTTGTGAAGTGAATACGCAGTAGTAGCTGTTGCTAAACCGTCTAGGTGTCTAAAAATGGAACCACGAAGTTGTACTTTATCTTGCTTTGTAAGCATGTGTTTTCTGTTTGCTTATAAATATAAGAAAAAAAGACCTCACAGTTTTTTAAACTTTTGAGGTCTTAAAGTATTTTTAAAATAATTTTATCTCAATTTCGGATAATCTGTAGGGTTTGAATCGTGCATTACATTGTAAACAGCTTCAAACACATCTTCAACTGAAGGTTTAGAGAAATAATCGCCATCTGTTCCGTAAGCAGGTCTATGTTGTTGTGCAGTTAGTGTTTGTGGTCTGCTATCTAAATGTTTGTAAGCATTTTGTGTGTTTAAAACTTCGTTTAAAATATATGCCGAAGCGCCTCCAGGAACATCTTCATCAATCACCATCAAACGATTTGTTTTAGCCACACTTTTTACGATGTCGTGATTTAAATCGAAAGGCAATAAGGATTGAATATCTATAATTTCAGCATCAATACCTACTTCTTGCAATTCTTTAGCAGCTTGTTCAATAATTCTTAAAGTTGAACCATAAGAAACCAATGTGATATCGTTTCCTTCTCTAATAGTTTCAACCACACCAATAGGTGTTTTAAACTCTCCAATATTAGTAGGCATTTTTTCTTTTAGTCTGTAGCCATTTAAACTTCTACTATTAAAGCAGGTTCATCGCTTTCTAGAAGCGTGTTATAAAAACCAGCAGCTTTAGTCATGTTTCTTGGAACCAACACGTGAATACCACGAATGAGGTTGATAACACCTCCCATTTGCGAGCCAGAATGCCAAATACCTTCAAGTCTATGTCCACGTGTTCTGATAATTAATGGTGCTTTTTGACGACCATTCGTTCTATACTGAAGTGTAGCCAAATCGTCGCTCATTATTTGCAGCGCATATAAAATATAGTCTAAATATTGAATTTCGGCAATAGGACGTAAGCCTCTTAAAGCCATACCAATTCCTTGTCCAAGAATGGTTGCTTCACGAATACCTACATCTGAGACACGAAGTTCGCCATATTTTTCCTGCATGCCTTCCAAGCCTTGATTGACATCTCCAATATGCCCTGCATCTTCACCAAAAACTAATGCTTCAGGATATTTGCTGAAAAGAGCATCGAAATTATCTCTAATAACCAATCTGGCATCAACATCTTCGCTATCTGCATTATATGTTGGCTTCACTTCTTGAATGTTTAAAGCCGATTTTGGCGATTCGCTATATAAATGTGAACTGTATTTAGGTTGAATTTTTTCTATATATGAATTAATCCAACTAACTAATTGATTTTTTTCTGCTGAAGATTCGCTAACCACATAACGTAATATTTTTCTAGCAGTAGAAAGAATGTCTTTTCTAATAGGTTCTTTAATATCAGCTAAATCGTTTTTAAGCTTTGTAATAAAAACCTTGTTATCGCTAGAATTAGCAACGTTTTCTAATATGCCAAGAAGTTCTTGTTGTTCTTGTTTTAAAGGTTGAACAAAAGCAGTCCAAGCAGCTTTTTTACCATCTCGAACCTCTTTTTTAATAGTGTTTTCAATCTCTTTTAACTCGTCGTCTGTTGCCATGCCATTGGCAACCATCCATTCGCGAAGTTTTACATTACAATCGAATGCAGCTTCCCAAGCCAAACGATCAGCATCTTTATAACGTTCATGAGAACCAGATGTTGAATGACCTTGAGGTTGCGTTAATTCGTTAACATGAATTAAAACTGGCACATGTTCTTCTCTGGCTATTTTTGAAGCTGTTTGATAAGTTTCCACCAAAGCAGGATAATCCCAACCATTTACACGAAGAATTTCGTAACCTTTATTTTCGTCGTCTCGTTGAAATCCCTTTAAGATTTCAGAGATGTTTTCTTTTGTTGTTTGATGCCTAGCGTGAACCGAAATACCATACTCATCGTCCCAAACACTCATAACCATTGGTACTTGTAAAACACCAGCAGCATTAATGGTTTCGAAAAACAAACCTTCACTTGTACTTGCATTTCCAATAGTTCCCCAAGCAACTTCATTTCCTTTTTCTGAGAAATTAGTGGTATCAATGCCTTTTACTTGTCTGTATATTTTTGAAGCTTGGGCTAAACCTAGAAGACGTGGCATTTGCCCAGCAGTAGGAGAGATGTCTGCACTGGAATTCTTCTGTTTGGTTAAATCTTTCCAGTTGCCTTTTTCGTCCAAACTATGCGTAGCAAAATGTCCTCCCATTTGTCTTCCTGCAGACATTGGATCGTGTGCAATATCTGGATGACCATATAAACCTGCAAAAAACTGTTGGATGTTTAGCTCGCCAATTGCCATCATAAAGGTTTGGTCTCTATAATAACCAGAACGGAAATCACCATTTTTAAATGCTTTAGCTAAAGCTAATTGAGGCACTTCTTTACCATCTCCAAAAATTCCAAACTTTGCTTTTCCAGTAAGAACTTCTCTACGACCTAAAAGACTGCACTCGCGAGAGGTGACAGCAATTTTATAATCGTTTAAAACTTCTGCTTTAAAGTCTTCGAAAGAAAGGTCTTTTTTTACGTCTGGATTTGTCTGCATGGTTCTTATTTTAATGGCACAAATTTAGTCAATATTTGTGTGTTTTGCAATCTGATAGATAGTTAAAGAATTAACAAATTATCAGTGTTTAGAGTAAAATATAGCAAAATATTGAAAGATTGTTAGTTATTTTAGAAATTGTTAGAAATATGTTATTGGAACTCACTAATTGAGTTGTTTAATAAAACAGATATTATAAAAATGCTATTTCTACTTAAATTAGTGCTTTACTTCACTACATTCAGTATTGTAATAATCAACAACCTTTTTTATATCTTCTTTACTAAATCCTTTTTCACCTTTTTTAATTTTTGATGCTAATTCTATGCAATCTGAAAAATATTCACTCCCTTGGCTTTTAAAACTATCTGCTATAGTTACAAAAGATACTGAAGTGTCTTTATTGCCGAGTATGGTTACAAAAGTTTCATTATTCCTTTTAACTCCATAAATGGTGACTGTTTTTCTAGTTCCTACAGGAACAGGTGTTGTACCAAAAGAACTACTATTTGAAGGTAACCAAATCATTGAGTAATCACCATATTTACTTAATTTATATAAATTCACTTTACCCTTTTTAACCAAATCATAAACTTGAAAATTTTTATCATTTTTATCAGTAGGAAAGATATAAGCCATTTTTGGTTTCAGATCTTTACGTTTAGAACGTGGGTTGATATAGCTAGATATGGAATCTAATTGGTCATAATTAATTTTTTCCTTTTTATCTTTTTTGTTTTCTTGAAATTTAATTTCCTTTTTCTTAAAAGTAATATAACCAGTTTTTGAAGTTCCGTCTTTATAAAACAACACAGATTTTGTTTGTGCTAAACATTGAATATTATAAGTAATTACTACTAAAACCAGGGCTGTTTTAAATAAATTATACATCTGTAAATTTTTATTTTAAAGATATTAATTAATTTAAACTATGCATTAATAAATTCTATAATATTGTTTTTTATAGTTATTAAAATGTCCAGGAATTTTCTATATTCACTCCAAGTTATAATGGTATCATTTTCTTTTGATATTTTCTAATACCAACGTCTGCTAAACAATCCAAAAAGCGTTTTAAAATCTAGAGTGACTACAAAACGGATTTTTTCAGCATATTGAGATTGAGCCACTTCCCAACCTAAATTTGAATATACAGGGAAATATAATTCAAAGTAATCTGGAATTAAACTTAGACGAATTCCAGAATCGTAAACAAATTGTGCTTCTTGACCATGGTTTTTTAAGAGACCCATATCTCCATAAGCAAGAATGTATTTCCATAAGGTTGTACTACCATTAATGGTTCCTATCCACTCGTTAGCATAAGGTGTATCGAGTTTCGATTTAAAACCACCTTCTGCAATTATTATTTGCTGACTAAAAAGTCCTGAATCTTCAGATCGACCATAATAGTTATAATCGAATAAATAATCTGTAGGTCTATCTAGAGCAAAACTAAAATAGTCTGATGTTTTGTAACTATCGTTGTATATAAAGGCTCCAACAAATAATCTTAGATTATATTGTCGGCTTTTCTCTGTTAGTTTTCTGTATTCAAAGTTAAAGGCTACTTTACCGAATTTTTTTGAGAATTGCACATCAGAAAACCAAGAAACATAATCTTCTAAACCTTTGTTAATGTTGTTATATCTTAAATCTAAGACACTATAATTTGGTTCTGTTTCGTCTTCATTGGTAAGGCTTAAATCTTGATCTCTATGAATGTCTACATAACGCATAGTAACGTATTGCTTTTTATTAGACATTAAATTTGATTTATCTCTAAAAAGAAAGGAAACTCCTGGCGTTAATTTTCTAACGAATAGATCTTCGGCATAACTTGAATAACTGGCAGAAACACCATAATTGATACTAAATAAATTAATATCATCATTCTCTATATATTGGTTGTAATTAAGAGTTACACCTCCAGTTAATGAATTGGACCTAGTTCCATATTGAGGAGAGATTTTATAATAAAATGCTTTTTTCAAGACCGTTTTATTATAAGCTTTTACACCAAGGACAATTCCATCATAAATATTATCGAATTCTATTATAGGCATAAAAAACACCTGATTATAAGATGGGTCTTCAATGTCTTTAAAAAGTCTGAATTGAATTG
>Ga0209344_10004298_pt1 | contig 13167 bp, 11 predicted proteins | sample Cruoilmetagenom6_FD_187293 | JGI IMG/M metagenome (GOLD analysis project Ga0209344, IMG submission 187293) | Oil polluted marine microbial communities from Coal Oil Point, Santa Barbara, California, USA - Santa Barbara Oil Seep Sample 6 (SPAdes)... | ecosystem: Environmental > Aquatic > Marine...
TCTTAGGTGTAGATGTTTGCGCCGATGATAACTTCCACACTAAGAAATATTTAAAATTCTGTCAAGATTTTGCTAAAGACGTCGTACTTCCTGCTGAAGACAAAAAAGAAGAAGTATTATTTATGAACCGTGCTGTAAACCATTTTGCTAAAAATGATCAGTTTGAAGAAACGGCATTCATGAATGACGTGATTGAAAATCCAGCGCTAATCCCTGAATTTGCTCATTACAAGCAAGAAAAAGCTCCAAAGTACAGTATTGAAGATCTAACTACTTTTCCTATTGCTAACACTGCTGTTACCGCGGCACGAAAGAAAATCAAAAATGTTATTAATCTAGATACCAATATCCAGATCAAGTTAGATTTTGTGAACGCAGAAAGTGCCGATAAATTTGTTGAAAAAGGCTGGGACGAAGAAAAGCAGATGTATTACTATCTTGTCTACTTTAACAAGGAAGAAAAAAGCTAAGCAAAAAACAAGCAACTTTCTTAAACGATAAACAGACCTAATATTTTTTAGCGTTCGTGTTATTCTCTAAATATTCACTAAGTTTTATATTTGGTGTAACAAAAGTCACCCTATTTCGTCATACTTATAACCAACCACCAAAATAAGTTTTTGTGAATACTATACTCACGATTAACAATCTAACTAAAAAATTTGGCCCCATCACTGCGGTCAAAAATCTTTCCTTTACCATTGAAAAAGGAAATGTTTACGGCATCTTAGGTCCTAACGGAAGTGGAAAATCAACCACACTGGGTATCGTATTGAACGTTGTCAATAAAACCTCTGGAGATTTCCATTGGTTCGACGGTAGTGGCTCGACACATCAAGCATTGAAGAAGGTGGGCGCCATTATTGAACGCCCTAACTTCTATCCGTATATGACGGCGTACCAGAATTTAGCTTTGGTGTGTAAGATCAAAGAAGTACCTACGCTAAAAATACAGGAAAAACTTAGTATTGTTGGTCTGGAAGAACGCATGCATAGCAAGTTCAGCACCTTTTCTTTAGGTATGAAACAACGTCTAGCGATTGCTTCTGCTCTCTTAAATGATCCCGAAATTTTAATTTTAGACGAGCCTACCAACGGCCTCGACCCGCAAGGGATTCATCAAATTAGAGAGATCATTAAAAAAATCGCTTCCGAAGGAACAACGATCCTATTGGCGTCGCACCTTCTAGACGAAGTTGAAAAAGTATGTACGCATGTGGTTATTCTTCGGAAAGGTGAAAGCCTCTACACAGGTAGCGTAGATAATATGAACGCTAGTCACGGTTTCTTTATTTTACGAAGCGCAGACATGGTAGCTTTACAAGCGGCTTTGGAAGGTCACAGCTCCTTCGGAAATTTAAAAAAAGAAGGAGACACTTTAGTAGCCTACCTCAATGAGCCCATGGATGCTTCCGAAGTAAACAAACTGATGTTCAACCAAGGAATTATTCTTTCACACCTTGTGAAACGAAAAGAAAGCCTTGAAGAACAATTCCTTGAACTGACCAAAACCAAATAAGATGCTTAGACTACTCAACATAGAACTTCAAAAACTGAAGTACAATCGGTCGGCCAAAGTTATCTCGATCGTTTATTTCGCGCTTATCGGCTTTACAGCATTTATTGTTTCCATCGAATTCAATTTTGGCGGTGTCAATTTTCGCGTAGCAGATCAAGGCATTTTCAATTTTCCTTTTATTTGGCATTTTAACACTTGGGTGGTTGCCTGGCTCAAGATCTTTTTTGCGATCGTTATCGTTTCCATCGTTTCCAACGAATACAGTTATCGAACGATTAAACAAAACCTTATTGACGGTCTCAGCAAACGCGAGTTTCTTACGTCGAAGTTTATCACAGTAGTTCTATTTACGGTGATCTCAACGATCGCTCTGTTTCTTGTTTCGTTGATACTCGGACTCATATTCTCAGACTATACAGAATTCTCGATCATCTTTAGCGATATGCAATATATCTTTGCTTATTTTTTAAAGCTACTGACTTTCTTTAGCTTCTGCATGTTCTTAGGTTTTTGGATCAAACGATCTGCTTTTGCCTTAGGGTTTTTAGGGCTTTGGCAAGTGATCGAAGGTCTTATCGCCATTCTGTTTCAGTATATCAAAATAAAAACAGACGTCAATCTCTTTGACACGGTTTACAACTTTTTACCGCTCAACGCGATGTCAGATCTCGTTCCTGAACCATTTACCCGCTTTGGCGCCGTTCAATCTGCTGCCAATCAATTGGGCGAGAGTTTCAACAAAAACTACGATGTTCCTTGGTTGTCGGTTGGTATTTGTATTCTTTGGACCATTATTTTCGTCTATGGTTCGTATGCCATTCTGAAAAAGCGAGACCTTTAAAAGACCTTATTAAATAGCTTATAAGCAAGGCTGTAAGATTATATGTATATTTAGCATACAATCTCAAAGCCATGCGTTTTTTCAAGTCTTTTCTAAATTATACGCTGCTCCTTTTCTCCACCCTAGTTTGGAGTCAAGAGATCGAGCTGTTTCAGCAGTTTAATGGGCGCTTCGACTATCTTTCCTTCGGGAACACCCTAAACATTCAAGAAAATGGTGGCGGCACAGCCTGTGATATCCTTTCGGAAAGCGCGGCAGATTTTGAATTGCAACCCGGACAACAGATTGTCAAAGCATATCTTTACTGGGCTGGCTCCGGAACGGGAGATCTTGAGGTCGCTTTAAACGGAACTCCCGTTGCTTCGGAAAGAGAATTTTCCTATTCATACGATGCTGGAAATGGAGTTGAATACTTCTATTTCGCGGCGCAAGCCGATGTTACTACTATTCTCACTTCCGCAGGAAACGGAAGCTATACCTTATCAGATCTAGACTTATTTGATGCGATACAACCCTTCTGTCAGCTAAATGGTGGCAACGCTACTAATTTCGGAGGCTGGGCTGTAACAGTGATCTTCGAGGATGCATCCTTAACCTTAAATCAAGTAAACCTTTTTGATGGTTTTGAATCGGTTTCCTCTGTAAATAACGAGATCGCTATTGAACTTAACAATCTAAATGTTCTAGACAACAATGGCGCAAAAATTGGATTTCTAGCTTGGGAAGGTGATGTTAATATCGCCAATAATGAGACCCTTCGGTTTAATAATTCCATATTGAGTAATGCTCTAAACCCTGCAGACAACCAGTTTAACGGTACCAATAGTTTTACTGGAAGCAGTGAAATGTTTAATATGGATATCGACTTTTACGACATCGAAAACAATATTCAACCGGGCGACCAAAGTGCATTAGTTCGCATTACTTCTAACCAAGATCTAGTTTTGATCAATAATGTAGTGACCGTCCTCAATACCGAACTTCCCGATGCGACAATAGAAGTTGATAATATTGAAGGAGGAACCGTATGTGGCGATCGTGAACTTGTTTTAGACTATACGGTTTACAACATAAACAGCACAGCAGTACTTCCTGCCAACACACCCATCGCTTTTTATGCTAATAGTACGCTTATGGGGCAATCGGCTACACAAAGTGATATCGCTATTGACGGACAAGAAAGTGGAAGTATAACGCTAACAGTACCAAATGGCATTCCTGCCGATTTTCAAATTCGGGTGTTTGTAGATGACGATGGAAACGGAAATAGTACTGTCAATGAAACGAATGAAGACAATAATTTCTTTTTTGTTGATTTTCATCTTTTACTTTTTCCTGAAATAGTAGGTTTACGAAATATTGAGATCTGTGATGCCATCGGAGTTGAGCTCTTTAATCTTACTTCAGTAACCAGTCAAATCGATCCTATCAATACGATAACCTATCATATTTCCGAAGAAGATGCAGAAAATAATGTTGACCCCATTCCCAACCCCGAAGCCTACGGAAATATTGAAAATCCGCAAACTATTTGGATTCGTGTGTCAAACCCTGATTGCTTTGTAATTGATAGCTTTGAGATCGAAATTATTATTTGTCCGCTGCCCGATGCAACCATTGCGGTCACCAACGACTTAAACGCTTGTAGAAAGCGTGATCTGCAAGTTGACTATCTAGTGAGCAACGTCGAAGCTACTGGACCGTTGCCAGCTGCTACGCCTATTGCTTTTTATGTTGACGGACTGCTTCTAGGTCAAGCCGAAACGCAAAATATCATTCCCATTGGTGGTAGTGAGCCAGGTAGTATTGTTTTAATGCTTACTGAAGATATCCCCGATACTTTTACGCTATTGCTTGTTGCTGATGATATTGGCGATGGCAGTGGCATTGTAGAAGAATTAAATGAATTCAATAATGAATTTGATATCGTTGTACAATTTGGAAGTATCCCTCCTATTCCTAAACTTCCAGATCTAGAGGCCTGTGACACTGGAAATGGTATCGGAATTTTTAATCTGCGGTTACAAGATCCGCTTATTGCTACCGACGCAAATGATGTGATCGATTACTTTACAAATTTTGACGATGCTGTAGCGAATGTCAATGCCATAGCAGATCCTGAACAATTTCAAAATCTTACCGATCCACAAGCCATGTATGTTCGTCAAGAAAACGAGATCTGTTTTGCGGTGACATCTTTTTTGGTCACTACCATAAAATGTGAACCTACCATTTATGAAGGCATGTCGCCCGAAGGTGATGGTAAAAATGATGTGTTTATCATTGAAGGTTTGATCGATGTGTTTAAAGATTTCAATCTTAAAGTATACAGCCGAGAAGGGAATTTGATCTATGAAGGCGGAAATGAGGACGGACTCTGGGATGGCATCCCGAACACAGGTTTGTTATATAAAGACGCTCTCGTACCAGTTGGAACGTATTATTACGTACTTCAATTAAATGACCCTAAATTTCCAGATCCGTATATTCGGTTTATTTATGTTAATTATTAGATAACATTCCGTCGAAAGCACACAAAATCGACCAGCAACTGTATGATATTCTTTATTTTTGATACTTCTGAAGCAACGCCATGAAATTCAAAATTAAATCAGAGTTCGAACCAACCGGAGATCAACCACAAGCTATAAAAGCGTTGGTTAACGGACTTAATTCCGAAGAAAAATACCAAACACTTCTAGGTGTTACGGGGAGTGGTAAAACATTTACCGTGGCCAATGTCGTGGCGCAGGTTCAAAAACCTACCTTGGTTTTAGCACACAACAAAACACTTGCTGCACAACTTTATACAGAATTCAAAAATATTTTTCCTGATAATGCTGTAGAATACTTTGTTTCGTATTACGATTATTATCAACCAGAAGCGTTTATTCCTACCAGCGGAACCTACATTGAAAAAGATCTTTCGATCAACGAAGAAATTGAAGTGATGCGTTTGAGCACAACCTCGTCCCTACTTTCTGGACGGCGTGACGTCTTGGTAGTAGCATCGGTTTCATGTCTCTACGGAATTGGAAACCCCGCAGAATTTCAGAAGAATGTAATCGCACTACAATCAGGTCAGATCATTTCACGAACAAAACTGCTTCATCAATTGGTACAAGGTTTGTATGCGAGAACCGAACTTGATTTTCACCACGGACGTTTCCGAATAAAAGGTGACACGGTAGATGTCTTCCCAGGATACGCAGATCATGCGTTTCGAATTCATTTCTTCGGAGATGAGATCGAAGAGATCGAATCGTTCGATCCAAAGACCAATGAGGTCATAATGAAGTATGATAATTTAAGTATTTACCCTGCCAATATGTTTGTTACTTCTCCCGATGTGTTACAGGGAGCCATAAAAAACATTCAGGATGACCTTGTGAAGCAAGTGGACTATTTTAAAGAAATAGGAAAACATTTAGAAGCAAAACGTCTTGAAGAACGCACCACTTTTGATCTCGAAATGATTCGTGAATTAGGCTATTGTAGCGGAATTGAAAACTATTCGCGCTATTTAGACCAACGTTTACCAGGATCACGCCCGTTTTGCTTGTTAGACTTTTTTCCGAATGATTATTTGATGATCGTGGACGAAAGTCACGTTTCTATTCCTCAAGTTGGCGCCATGTATGGCGGTGACCGCTCGCGTAAAGAAAACCTCGTTGATTATGGTTTCCGGTTACCCGCAGCTATGGATAACCGACCCTTAAAATTTGAGGAGTTTGAAGCAATGCAAAATCAAGTGATCTATGTGAGTGCAACGCCAGCCGACTATGAACTAGAAAAGAGTGATGGGGTTTATGTGGAGCAGATCATTCGTCCGACAGGCCTTTTAGATCCGCCTATTGAAGTACGTCCTAGTTTGAATCAGATCGATGATCTACTTGAAGAAATTCAACTGCGAATAGAAAAAGATGAGCGAGTTTTAGTTACGACACTCACTAAGCGTATGGCTGAAGAACTCACCAAATATTTAACTCGTGTACAGATACGCACACGTTATATTCATAGTGACGTTGATACGTTAGAACGCGTTGAGATCATGCAAGATTTGCGTCTTGGATTGTTTGATGTGCTGGTTGGTGTAAACTTATTACGTGAAGGACTCGATCTCCCCGAAGTTTCTTTAGTGGCAATCTTAGATGCAGACAAAGAAGGATTCTTACGAAGCAATCGCTCACTAACACAAACGGTTGGCCGTGCAGCTCGTAATTTGAATGGAAAAGCGATCATGTATGCCGACAAGATCACTAAAAGCATGCAACTCACAATTGATGGAACAAACTACCGAAGAGAGAAACAAATTGCTCATAACAAAGCCAATAATATAACACCCACACAGATCAAAAAGTCATTCGACAATGCCCTTACAAAATCGAAGCAAGAGGCCTATATGTTTGAAACTGCAGAAAGTTTAGCTGCGGAAGCTGCCAATGAATATTTAACAAAACCACAGATCGAGAAAAAAATTCGGGATACACGTAAAGCCATGGAGAAGTCGGCTAAAGACCTTGATTTTATGATGGCGGCTAAGTTACGCGATCAGATCAAATCACTTCAGAAGCAATTAGAAACAGCGTAATTCCGAATAGTTTATCATGCTCTTAACACAATACTTGCACATCCTTTTGTATTTTCCTCTTTCTATGATCGAAACTGACGCTATTGATTTAACGACAAAAAATATTCCGAAGAGCATCGAAAAAGAAGCACTAACGGCTCTATCCTACTATCCTGAATTAAAGGACACAGAAATAACTTTTAAATTTAAAGATCAGATTAAAAAATCGACCATGCAGGCGCAGCCAACTGTTGGCAGCTTTTTTAAGTCGAAGGAAAACCGAGGTTATATAATATTGATCAGCAGAAAAATACAAATAGATGGCGAGCATTTTTCGATTAACGATATACCAAGTGATGTGATCATTGGTTGGCTAGGTCACGAATTAGGTCATGTGATGGACTATAGAGAGCGCAGCAATATGGGGATGCTTATCTTCGGAATGAAATATCTGTTTTCAAGCGGTCATATCAAGGAAGTTGAACGTGCAGCGGATACTTTTGCTATTCAACATGGGATGGGTGATTATATATTAATGACGAAAAATTTCATTCTCGATCACGCGAGTATTTCAGAAAAATACAAAGCAAAATTACGTCGTTTGTATATGTCTCCTGAAGAAGTGATGCATTTGATCAATGATCAATCGGAAGATCTTGAGGAACACCTTATTGATCACTAATTATTTCGCTTCGGCAACAAACGATTCCCACGCTTCAAACTTTTCTTCATTCATCACACGCTCCATTTTTACCTGTCCGCCTTTCTTCTTATTTTTCGCATTCCACTCATAAAAAACCGCGGGTTTTACTGTATCAACGATCACACCTTTCAGCGCTTTTGACCGTGCTACTTTATAATTTTTATTCGCTTCTTTTAGTGCAATATCTAAGGCTTCCGAAAGTTTATTCACATCGGTGTCTGCTTCGGTCCCTAAATACCAATGATGATAAAATTCATCATTCTTATTCACCGCAGCCAACGTAAATTCTGGAATTTCAATATCAAATTGCTCCTCCAATTCGCGCAAGGCTGTTTCCATTTTATTGACAGAAAGTTGCGATCCTACAACATTTAAAAAGAATTTAGTACGCCCAGTAATCATAATTTCGGCGCGTTTTACATCTGTAAATGCAATGGTATCACCAATTAAATATCGCCAAGTACCTGAAACCGTACTAATAACTAACACATAATCTTGATCTGTTTCTACCTCTTCCAGGGTAAGTACGGGCGCATCCTGCGAAATACTTCCATCTTCCAGTATATATTCGGGCTGAAACGGAACAAATTCAAAATAGATCCCATTATCGGTTACAAGGCGCATGGCCGTGGTTTCGGGACGCTGCTGAAAGGCAATAAATCCTTCCGAAGCTAAATAGGTGTCGATCACCGTTACAGGTTTTGAGAGCAACTGATTAAAACTTTTTTCATACGGTTGAAAAGCTACGCCACCACTAGTATAGACCTGTAAATTAGGCCAAATTTCATGAATATTTGACACCTTGTGATGTGCAATTACTTCTTTCATCATCAACTCAATCCATGATGGAATACCGCTTAACGCACCAATATCCCAGGATTTTGCGCGTTCTGCGATCGTTTTTACTCGTTCATCCCAATCATCAATTTTTGCTATATCCTCGCCTGGTTTATAATATCCTCTAAACCAAAACGGAATATTACTTGCACTAATACCACTAATTTCTCCTTCAAGGAACTCATCGCGCTCACTTAAATCGGTGGAACTTCCTAGCATCATGATCTCTTTTTCGAAAAAATCGGTTGGAAGATCAAAATTCGATAAAGCACCTACTTGCTTGATTCCCGCGGCCCGAATGGCATCGATCATCCCATCAGTAACTGGAATGCGCTTACTAGTTTTTCCAGTGGTTCCACTACTGAGTGCAAAATAGGATGGCTTTCCTGGCCAAGTGATATCTTCTAATCCCTTTTCTACACGATTCCACCAATCGGTTCGCATTTTGTTATAATCGTGAAAAGGCACTTCTTGCGCGTATGCACTTCGGAAATTCTCAGTTTCCAAAATACGCGTAAATCCGTAATACTTTCCGAAGGCAGTATCCTTTGCTGTATTCAGTAAATTTTTAAGCACTTCTTTTTGTGCCTCAACGGGTGAAGTTTCAGAAACCAACGAATCCCGTAGATCGATTGCACCCTTTATAATAGAACCTAAAATTGCCATAATTTGTGTTTAAAATTAAAATTACAATTTTCGCCAAATTTTAGAAGTGGCTTTAAACTAAGTTTAACCTTTAGCTACAATATAGTACCTTTGCCTTATGGCACATCATCCAGATTCTACACGGCTTAATAAAGCGATAAGTGATAGCGGTTATTGCTCACGAAGGCAGGCCGACACGCTGATTGAGCAAGGTCGCGTTACCTTAAACGGTGAAAACGTATCCCTTGGCGACAGAGCCATGCCCGACGACGAGATCAGAGTTGATGGAAAGCTCATTACAGAAAATGATACGCTTGTTTATATCGTTCTTAATAAACCCGTTGGTATTACTTGTACTACAGACCTGCGTGTTGCGGGAAATGTGGTCGATTTTATAGGTCACAAGGAACGGATCTTTCATGTTGGAAGATTAGATAAACCCAGCGAAGGCCTGCTTTTAATGACCAATGATGGCGACATTGTAAACAAGATCTTACGCGCTGGTAACAAACACGAAAAAGAATATATTGTAAAGGTTGATCGACCTATTACCGAAGATTTCATCAAGAAAATGAGCGGCGGGGTTCCTTTACACGAGTTAAATACAACCACCAAACCATGTCGCGTGGAACGTGTGAGTCGATTTGTTTTTAAGATCATTCTCGTTCAAGGTCTAAACAGACAAATTAGACGTATGTGTGAATATTTAGGATATGAAGTTGTTGAATTAAAGCGACTTCGGATCATGAATATCTCCTTGGGAGACCTATCTACAGGAGAATGGCGGGATTTGACCGCAGCTGAATTGAAAGGGCTTCAAGATGCTGTAAGTGAATCAGATAACAGTTCTTTTGTTGATGTTGAGGCTGAAAAGAAGGAACGACGAGGAAAACGCGGAAGGCAATCGTGATTTTTGGGCATAAAAAAACCACGCACCGATTGAGTAATGCGTGGTCGTTTCAACTAACTAACCAAATTAAATTTCAATTATGAAATCTCAACCATTTTCTTCAATTCTTTCTTCTCTTCTAGCTTCGGAAGCGATATCGATAAGATACCGTTTTCGTAAGTTGCTTTAATATCTTCGACATCTACCGTTTCCGGTAAGACAAAGCTTCGTGAAAAATTATTGTAATTAAACTCTCTTCGAGTGTACTTTATTGTGTGTTTTGTTTCGGTTTGCTCTTTCTCTGTCGTAATTTTCGCTGAAACTTTCAAAGTATTTTCTTCCACTTCAATCGAAAAATCTGACTTCTTTAACCCGGGTATGACTAAATTCACGACAAAGTTCGTGAAATTCTCAGATATATTTACTTTGGGAATGCTAAAGTTTTCATAATTAGGCACATCCAAACGATTCTCTAGGAAAAGGTGATCGAAAATCGTGGGCAACCAACCGTTCGTTTTATTTGCTACGTTCATCATGTATATTTTAAATTATTATTCTTTGATTGGTATATAGCAATTTAAATTCCAAAGAAGAAATACAGTCAACTTGTCTTGTTTTATGGTGTTTTACATGTCTTTTTGTCTTAAATAGACTCATTTCCAATGGTTTTTACCGAATTTTTAAGAAAAAGCGAATTATATATAAGTACTTTTAAGGAAAAAGATCTGAATGAAAAGACTCTACATCCGTGTCATCTCGTTTTTTAATACGATTCAAGGAAAAATTGCCTTTTATCCTACGTTGCTCGCTATCCTAGGGTTTAATTTTGCCTTTGCCATGGCAGCTTTAGAAAATTCTGGAGTTTCTAAGGCACTCATGAAATATGTACCACAGTTAATGCTAGAGGATGGTGATACTGCGCTCACCATTATTAGTGTTTGTATTGGCGGACTCATATCAATGATGGTCTTTAGTTTTTCTATGGTGATGCTTCTACTTAGTCAGGCATCAAGCAATTTCTCACCGAGACTACTTCCTGGACTCATTAGTGACAAAAAGAATCAAGTTATATTAGGAACTTACTTAGCAAGCATCCTTTATTTAATATTTACCATGTTTGCTATTGAGCCTGACGATACAAAATATGCATTACCCGGTTTGTCTATATTATTAGGAATCATGCTTACCATCGTGTGCCTTGGGCTCTTCATCTATTTTATTCATAATATGTCTCAAAGCATACAGATCAATAATATTCTAGATGAAATCTTCGACAAATCGAAACAACGCTTAACTGAAATGATACAGCAAGAAGCAAAAATAGATCGTGATCGCGCAGAGACATTCCCGAAAACAGATCAATGGTTTGATTATACAACAACCCAAAGCGGTTATTTGCAGAACGTTTCAGAAAAGAATATGTGCAACTTTTGTGAGCAACACGATACGCGCTTTCATATTTTAATACCCAAAGGCCTTTTTGTTTTAAACAAACTTCCCTTATTCAGATCAGAAAAAGAACTTTCAGAAGAACAAGTAAATAAGATACTATCGAACATAAATTTTGACCGTGGGGAATTTGTAGAAGACAATTACATTCTTGCCTTTAAGCAAATTACCGAAATTGCCGTGAAGGCGATGTCACCTGGAGTGAATGATCCAGGAACCGCAATTAATGCGATTGACTATCTAACCGAACTTTTTGCTTTGCGCATGAAGAAACAAGATGATTCTATTTTATATAAAGACAATCAACCTTTGGTAAAAATGAGAGCAGTCTCTTTTAAAAACTTGTTATACCAATCAATGGCTTCACTGAGAACCTATTGTAAGCATGATCCAGTTATTGTTCAAAAACTCATTTGGATGCTTACCTATTTAAAAGATCAAGAAAACTGTGGGGAAAAGACATATCGAAAAGCTGTTTCCAAAGAATTAAAAACATTGCTTAAAGATGCGAAGCGCGCTATTTCCACAAAACAAGATTGGAAGAAAATAAAAAAACTAGTGCCAAAAAGCTAGTTGTAATAAGTTTGAAAAATCTGAATTAAATATTGCGGAGGAATGATCTTATCTTCGTATTTCTCCATTTCAATAAGCACTCGGTTGATAGCTCCAGGACGAATTCCCATTCGAATTCCTAAGGCTCGTAAAGTATGAACTTCACTTTCGTGCGTTTCTCGATCTACATTCATCAACAAAACTAGTTTATGAAAATGTGTAATGCGCTCTACTTCGGTAAAAGAAGTTTTAGACGGCAACGGATATTTAAAAAGATGATCCATCTCTTCTTTTGAAATGTCCATCCGTTCCGCAATTCGCGTTATAAAGTCATATTCTGTATCGGTAACTTTATCATCTGCATGAGCCAACATAATTAAATCACTTAAAAGAGCCTGGTTATTCTTATTCATGGTTATCGTGTGTTAGTAGGTTTGATTTTCAAATATAAAAAAACCCGGATGATGAGACCGGGTTTTCAATACATTTTAGTATCCTTTACAATTCATAGTGAATTGATACAGGGACCGCATAGGTGCGACCTGAAATTAATTCCTCAGAAATTTTTTGATAGTTTAAACGCTTCTTTACAAACGTCTCAACTTGTTCGCTTGATGTTTCCACAGAGAGCACAACAATTTCGTGTTTTTTGTTGACCATAAAAGTAACATAGGCACTCTCATCAGCTGAGATGTCTAAGTTTGGATTGGCCAATAAACTACCAATTTGCTGCTCGGTAGTTGGATTTTTTTCATTGTCTGAAGGAACATTTGCTGCAACAGTAACACTTGTAATGGCTAACGCTAAGGCCACCATAATTACACTTAATTTTTTCATGATTTATTCGTTTTTAATTGATTACTATACTGAATAGACATCAGAAACCACGAATACGTTACAGCATGAAAACGATTTTAACAATTTCTTAACAAAACAAAAAGAGCCCTTTTCAAGAAGAAAAGGGCTCTTTTTAAAAATATTACAATTAGCTTATGCTAAAACTGCTTGTACCTTATCTGCAGCTTCTTGAAACTCGATCGCACTCTGCACATCGAATCCGCTATTATCAATAATTTCTTTCGCTAAATCTGCATTTGTACCTTGCAAACGAACAATAATGGGCACATTGATAGTTCCCATTTTTTTATAGGCGTCCACATTT
>Ga0209344_10004299_pt1 | contig 13166 bp, 5 predicted proteins | sample Cruoilmetagenom6_FD_187293 | JGI IMG/M metagenome (GOLD analysis project Ga0209344, IMG submission 187293) | Oil polluted marine microbial communities from Coal Oil Point, Santa Barbara, California, USA - Santa Barbara Oil Seep Sample 6 (SPAdes)... | ecosystem: Environmental > Aquatic > Marine >...
CCACATCGGTGACAATCAGGCAGTGATCATCGTGTTGGTTCAAGCAATCAACCACCTCAGCCATATTGATGGCATCCGTTTTTGGTTTAAGGTCTTTGGCAATGATCTTTTTTTCTTCAATGGCATGCAGTCGATGAAATTTTGCCAACCATTGCGGGTGCTTGTTCGCGTCGAGTTGTTTCGTCACTGCCGGCAATGTGTGCTTAACATCGCCCAATACCGCCACGTCAACAGCTACATTTTTATTGATTTCTGAAGCATCGATATCAAAGTGAATAATTTGGGCCTGTTTGGCATAAAAAGCCAGATTGCTGGTAACGCGATCATCAAATCGCATACCCACAGCAATCAACACATCGCATTCATTGGTCAGTGTATTGGGGGCATAATTACCATGCATGCCCAACATCCCTACATATTGTGGATGATCTGTTGGCAAGGCTGACAGTCCTAAAATGGTGGCAGCTAAGGGCGCACCACAGCGTTCAGCGAACGCCAGAAACTCCAGTTCGGCATGGCCTAAAATCACCCCTTGGCCAAATAATACCAGTGGTTTCTTCGCCGCATTAATTAAACGGGCAGCTTGGGTCAAAGCCATTTCATCCGGTCGCGGCGTCGGCTGGTAACTGTTCAGCTGATAACAGGCTTGGTAGTCAAAAGCCAAACGATCGATTTGGGCATTTTTAGTGATATCGATTAAAACCGGACCAGGGCGACCGCTTTTAGCAATATAAAAAGCTTTGGCAATAGCTGCAGGAATTTCACTGGCTTGGGTAACTTTGATATTCCATTTGGTCACTGGTGTAGATATGTCTAAGATATCAATTTCCTGAAAAGCATCGGTGCCTAAAAGTTGTGCAAACACTTGGCCGGTGATACATACTAAGGGCGTCGAGTCTAAATAGGCATCGGCAATGCCGGTGATTAAATTGGTGGCACCGGGGCCTGAAGTGGCCAGGCAGACACCGACTTTACCGGAGGCGCGGGCATAACCTTGGGCGGCATGGACAGCGCCTTGCTCATGCCTGACCATGATGTGTTGTAATTGATCCTCATAATCCATTAAGGCATCATAGGTGGGCATAATGGCACCACCGGGGTAACCAAAAACCTGGCTAACACCTTCAGCTAATAAGCTCAAGATAATCGACTCGGCGCCGCTTACGGTTTGCAGCTCTTGGCCCGCCAATGGATTGTTTATGGTCATGGGATCTGATGTGATTGAAGCCGATTTCATGTGAGGACTCCTGTTGCTGTTAATGCTGTGTCATGGTTTTCAGATGTGCTGTTGACAGATTCTTTAGTGGATTGATCTGTATCCGTTAAGCACCCTAAGGAGGCTGAAGTCACGGTCCGGGCATATTTAGCCAAAACCCCGCGCTTGAATTTAAGCTCAGGTGCTAACCACAGCTGTTTCCTGCGGGCCAACTCGGCGTCGCTGACATGCAGTGTTAAACGGTTGCTTTTGGCATCGATGGTAATTTCATCACCGTCATAAACCAAAGCCAAGGTGCCGCCCACTTGCGCTTCCGGGGTGATATGGCCCACCACAAAACCATGGGTGCCGCCGGAAAACCGGCCATCGGTAATCAGTGCCACGGCGTTGCCTAAACCGGCACCAATAATGGCTGAGGTGGGTTTCAGCATTTCCGGCATACCCGGTCCACCTTTAGGGCCCACATATCGAATCACCACCACATCACCGGGTTTAACAGCACCTTTAGCAATGCCCTGATTGGCCGCAGCTTCACCATTAAAAGTTTTGGCTTTGCCGTGAAAAACCTCGCCTTCTTTACCGGTGATTTTGGCCACGGAACCTTCAGGGGCTAAATTGCCTGAGAGAATTTGAATGTGACCCGATGATTTAATGGGATTATCGACCCCATTGATAACATTTTGCTTTGGGTCTAAGGCGTCAACAGTGGCTAAATTGTCAGCCAAGGTTTTGCCGGTAACCGTCATGCACGAGCCATCCAGCCAACCGAGTTCCAGCATGTATTTAATTACCGCCGGAATACCGCCGACTTCATGTAAATCTTGCATCAGGTAGCGACCACTGGGTTTTAAATCAGCTAGAAAAGGTGTGCTATCGCTGATGGCCTGGAAATCATCCAAAACCATGTCGATACCGGCGGCATCGGCAATCGCCAGAAAGTGTAATACCGCATTGGTGGAGCCACCCAAAACCGTCACCAGTTTAAAGGCATTTGTTAACGCGGCTTTGGTGACGATATCTTTGGGCTTTAAATCATTAACTAATAAGCCTTCAATGGCCGCCGCCACTTGTTGAGATTCGTTCATTTTGGCTGAACTGATGGCTGGGTTTGAGGACGAATAGGGTAAACTCATACCCATCGCTTCAATCGCGGATGCCATGGTGTTGGCGGTGTACATGCCACCGCAGGCACCGGCACCGGGACAGGCTTTTTGGATGACCTGTTGAAATTCCGTTTCATTCATTGTGCCGCTGACTTTTTCACCCCAGGCTTCGAAAGCAGATACCACATCGAGTTGTTTACCGGCATGACAGCCCGGTGCGATGGTGCCGCCATAGACCAATAGAGCCGGGCGATTAAGACGCAGCATGGCCATCATGGCACCGGGCATATTTTTATCACAGCCGACTACAGTCACCACGGCATCGTAATGCATACCGGCCACCACGGTTTCAATGGAGTCAGCGATTAAATCACGCGAGGGCAGAGAATAGTGCATACCTGAAGTGCCCATCGAGATACCATCTGAAATACCGATGGTATTAAATATCAGACCATTCAAGGGTTTCTCACAGACCGCTTCCTTGATGCGTTTGGCCATGTCATTGAGGTGCATATTACAGGGGTTGCCTTCATAGCCGGTGGAGGCAACACCAACGAACGGCTGGTTCAATTGCTGTTGGTTCAAGCCGATGGCATGCAACATGGCTTTCGCTGCCGGCTGCGAATCATCCTGGGTGATGGCTTTTGAATACGTGTTTAACGGTTTCATCATGCAACCCTGACTTTCTTGGCGTTAACTTTTTGGTTACGGACCAGCTTCTCAAATTGGCTTTTTAACAGCGCGCCAAAAGTTTCTTCCCAAGGTGTTGTAAACTCATGTTTATCAACCGTGCCAACCGCTTTCACTTCTACTGCTGTGCCGGTTAAAAAGGCGCCTTGCGCGTTGATAATGTCCTCTGGCTTAAAAAATTCCTCATGAACTTTAATGCCGTTTGCTTCACACAGTTCCATCACAATGGTGCGGGTAATGCCCGGTAAAATATGACCTTTGGGCGGTGTGTATAGGGCGCCGTCTTTTTGTAAAAAGAAATTGGCGCCGCTGGCTTCGGCCACAAAACCATTTTGATCTAATAACAAAGCATCATCAAAACCATCAACATGCGCATCTTTCATCGCCAGTATCGAATTCACGTAATGCCCGCAAACTTTGGCCTCTACATGGCATGACCTTGGATTCGGTCGGCAATAAGGCGAAACTTTGAGTTTTAATGCACCGGCATCAAAGTACTTGCCCCAATCCCATGCGCAAATAAAGACATTGGCTTGGCTGTTGGCTTGTAAGCCCAGCATCTCATCGGTGAACACATAAGGTCGGATATAGGCATTGTGCAGATTATTTTTCGCCAGCAACTGATAACTGATCTCAACCAGTTCTTCGACACTGTGGTTGATATCAATATGCATGGTCTTTGCGGAATACAATAAGCGTTCATAATGGGCTTCCGCCCGAAGAATTTGGGTTCCCTCATCCGTGGCGTAGGATCGGATGCCTTCAAAAACACCATTGCCGTAGTGAAACGTTTGTTGGTATAAACCGGCTTGGGTTTCGGTGGCCAATTGCCACTTGCCATTTAAATAGGTCACTGTTTCGTTATCGTAATACATGGTTTTTGCTCTTCTTTTGTTGCTGTTTTTGGGTTAATAAAATAAATCAGGTAAAAAAAAAGCCCTTCTCGGTGAGAAGGGCTTTTTGGGATTACCAATTGTTTGCCGAACTCACCACATACGTGAACCAATAATTACGATAATAATAATTATGACGACGTTGATAAGTTTGGCGTTGGTAAATAAATTCATTTTGGTTTTTTTAGCTGTCTATTTTTGCCTGTTTGTTAATCAATAAAAATTGTGGATTTTGACGTATAGTCTTTCAAGTAAATTCAAATGTCAACCATTTAAATTTATTGCGAGCCATTTTTTATATCTAAAATTATACTCTTTAGCTTTTAAGTTAAGCATAAATATATCAGCATAAGGTATTGAATAATAACATTAAAAAAATTAACTTATGGTGTGTTTTCTATGGCGGCTTTTGTCCAGATATAAAATTGTAATTTTTTACCTAAAGTTTTAAGAAAAGCATTTAATTGATTTTACAATTTAAGTTAATGTTAAGATCGAAAGATAAATATACCCGTTTAATTTTGATTAAATAGTCGATGATTGCCAATTAAAATCATGAAATAAAATCAGTGATTACCCCATACTGGACATTAAGCAGTTGTAAAAAATTAAATTGAAAATAGTCGCCATAATTCTCATTAGCGATATTTATGAGAAAATGTTCTATTAAAGTCTGAATGCCGTTATAATCGCGCACCTTTTAAAGTATCGGCCATACAATGATCAGCACAGCCAATATCACCATGCAGTTTGGTTCAAAACCACTTTTTGAAAACATTTCCGTTAAATTTGGTCATGGCAACCGCTATGGTTTGATTGGCGCCAACGGCAGTGGTAAGTCAACATTTATGAAAATACTTACCGGTGAGCTAAAACCCACATCAGGCAATGTGTCTTATGATCCGGATGAACGGATTGGCGTATTGGGTCAAGACCAGTATGCGTTTGAAGAGTATAGCGTAATAGACACCGTTATTATGGGCCATAAAGAACTGTGGCAAAACAAAGCCGAGCGTGATCGTATTTATAGTCTGCCTGAAATGAGTGAAGCTGATGGCATGCAAGCGGCCGAGCTGGAAAGTGCCTTTGCGGAAATGGATGGTTATTCAGCGGAATCTCGTGCCGGTGAATTATTATTGGGTCTTGATATACCCGAATCCCAGCATTTCGGTCCCATGTCAGAAGTGGCGCCGGGTTGGAAATTGCGGGTGTTATTGGCGCAAGCCTTATTCGCGGATCCGGACTTCTTATTGCTGGATGAGCCCACCAATAACCTGGACATTAACACCATTCGTTGGCTGGAAGAGACCTTAACGCTGAGAAAATCGACCATGATCATTATTTCTCATGATCGCCACTTTCTCAATTCGGTGTGCACCCACATGGCTGATTTGGATTATGGTGAATTGCGTCTATTCCCGGGTAATTACGATGAATATATGACCGCAGCGACCCAAGCTCGTGAGAAAAAATACGCTGAAAATGCCAAGAAAAAGGCCCAAATTGCCGAATTACAGACCTTCGTCAGTCGCTTCTCAGCCAACGCCTCGAAAGCCAAACAAGCCACGTCCAGACAAAAACAAATGGATAAAATTCAACTGGAACACATTAAGCCCTCATCACGGGTCAGTCCCTACATTATTTTTGAGCAAGGTAAGAAATTGTTTAGAAACGCCCTGGACGTGAAAGGCCTTACCAAGTCATTTGACGACAAGACCTTATTTAAAGATGTCAATTTGCTGTTGGAAGTGGGCGAACGAATCGCCGTGATTGGTGCCAACGGCATCGGTAAAACCACCTTCCTGAATTGCATTACAGAGAATACCGATATCGATTCGGGCACCATTAAATGGTCAGAGAACATCGACATCGCCTATTTTAAGCAAGATAATATGGGCGCATTTAAGGACGATATGACCGTTTTTCAGTGGATGGAACAGTTCAAACAAAAAGGCGATGACGAACAAGCCGTGCGCAGTGTTTTGGGTCGTATGTTGTTCTCCACCGAAGACTCGAAAAAGAAAACCACGGTGCTCTCAGGGGGTGAAAAAGGCCGCATGATGTTCGGTAAAATCATGCTGCAAAAACCCAATGTTATCATCATGGACGAGCCCACAAATCACCTTGATATGGAGTCCATTGAAGCCTTAAATCTGGCCCTGGAAAACTACCCGGGCACCTTAATTTTCGTCTCCCATGACCGTCAGTTTGTATCGTCAATTGCCACCAGAATCATGGAGATACAAGACAATGACGTGATTGATTTCCGTGGCACTTACCAAGAGTATTTAGAGCGCCAGGGTATTGCAAGTTAGTAGCTGGAGTTAGTGTTTGCGGTCAAAAGACCTTTAAGTCGCCTGTGGGTGTAGATTAAGGCAATGACCGCACTGATAAGCACAATGGTTACGATTGACCAAAAGATGCTGTGCAGTCCATAGTCCATGACTTTGATTAGCAGGTAAAAAGTGATGGTCGGTAGAATCATTTGGCGGAGTAGGCCGATGATGAGTGGAAACATGGGCTGTTTAATGGCTTGTAGTGATGCGTTAGAACAAAACAACAGGGTATAGCCAAAAAAAGCGAAGGCATCAACCCGCAGATAATAGACACCGACGTCGATAATTTCCGGGTTATTGGTGAATTGATCCATCATGAGGGGTGATAAGAAAATCATGGTGGGAATCGCCAGTAAGGATACCCCCAAAGCCAGTTTCAGTGACTTGTGATAAATTTCATTCACGCGATTAAACTTCCCGGCACCATAATTCTGTCCGACTAAGGCCATCACCGAAGCATTGAGGCCCAATGCTGGCATCAGTAATAATTGTTCCAGGCGAATGCCGACTGAATAGCCGGCCACCGGATTATCACCAAATTGGGACACAAAATAAATGGTGATGTAGCCACCGATGATAATGGTAAGCATATTCATACTGGCAGGCATGATTTGGGCCAGTAATTGTTTCCAGCGATTAAAATGATAACTTGGTTTTGTCAGGTCTCCGGTTTCTGTCTTAAGCTCTTTCCACAGATAAGCCGCGGAACCAAGTTTAATCAATACCGTGGACCAGGCTAAACCCGCCACACCAAAATCAAACACAAATATAAATAAGGGATTTAACAGCCAATTGGCAAAAAAACCAATGATGAGAACATTGCGGTAACTGGTGGTGTTGCCGTGGGCAATTAAGGCGCCGGCAAAGGCGCTGGTGAGATTAAAGAAAACATTGCCAAACAGTATCACCGAGGTGTAATCCCAGGCCACCGCCACAATCTGTGCATCAGAACTTAAAAAACCCAATAAATCACCGGCGAGCAATAAGCCTAATATCAGAATTAGAACAGATAAAAACCAGGTTATGCCATGAGAACAATTAATCCATTGGCGCACTTTCTTGGGTTTTCGGGTACCTAAATCGGCTGCCACCATCGCAGATGTACCGCTTTGCAAACCCATACCCAGCGCCAGAAATGCGGCAAACACAATGCTGGCAATGGCCAGGCCTGATAAGGCATCATCTGAGATGCGGCCGGCGAACCAATTGTCCGTCAGGTTATATAAGGTATTAAACAGCATGCCAAAAGCGGCCGGAATACCGATGCGAATCATGTGCTTATAAATGGAGCCACGGGTTAAATCACGCTGCTCAGGAGATTCAGATAGCATCTTGGCTGATTAAAAGATAATTTGAGATTGTAGCAGACTCTCTGTCTTGAATCCTGTGATTTATAGTGCCTCGGGTGGGCTTAAAATGGTTTTATTTCCTATAATGATATGACAACACGTCCTTGTGTTGCCAGTTGCTTTACTTTTACTGATCAAATCCGTTTTCAAAGATTAAATCATTGTTTGCGGTACCACATTGACCGCCGGGGACAAAGATACATTCGACCCATTCGGGGTGGTCGATAAATGGATTTCGATTGCCCTGGTAGGAGTAAACGCGTTCATTACGTTCAAGTTCGTGACTATCCACCGGGTCTTGGTTGTGCCAGTCGATTAAAACAGACAGTAAACCCATATAAGGATCACCAGAATTAATTAAACCTGCATTGTCTGTGAGTTCTAAGTCGACTTCACCGGACACATCACCACTGTATCGGACATCCATATAAAACATGGCACGGGCAATATCACCTTTTCGAAAATCCCAGACTTCATAGGAATTACTGTCATATTTATTGCTAATGCCGGGACCACCCTGGCCATGATTGGCAGTGGTGACGTCTTCTGTACAACTGCCTGTACAATTATTAAAATATTTATTATCACGATGTTGATTATATAATTTGTCCGATAACATCAGGTGGTGGGCATCTGTTCGTGCGGTGTTGTCTGTGCCTAATGTATCTCTATGAAAACCATAAGATTGTGGCCAAGTATGTTCACGGTTATAAATTTGATCACCGCCACCGATATAAGTATAAGAGTTGTTTTTATAAATCATCCATATTTTACTTGGATCGGTGGGGTCTTCATCAGCAAACGACAACACTTCCCAGGTATCGGTACCACCAGAATAGGGAAAGCTGGTGTGGTCATCGATAATTTCATGTAATGACGTACGCAAGGTTGTGGCATTGCTGTCATTCGCAGTGGCGTAATAGTCACCAATCGGGCATAAATTATTTAATAAACCCGGTGTGGGGCTGACGGCTTGATAAGTACTACTGTTTAAGGAGCCGCCGGAGCCACTTGGGCAACGAGCCATACTTTGATTGGTGGCATCAGTGTTTTCATTTTCATTGATTTGCGGTTGGCCGACATTCATCAGTGCCAGTAAACCGGCATCATCAGCTTGACCTGAATCATAGACTAAAGCATCCATAATATCGGTTGTGGTGATGCCGTCACCCACATTAAACGAGGCGGCATCAGCGTAATAGATGGCCACGGCATCGGGACCATCTTCTAGACTGTTGGCAGCCAGGACAATATCCGGTGATAAGCCGGCATCGCCAATCAAAAAATAACCCTCTGCAGATAATTGATACCCGGAAATATCATGGACATCATAAATTTGATCGCTGGCGCCATCGTACATTACCAAGGTCATACCGTTGGTGCTGCCATTAGCCGGGCCTTTCAGCTCAATAAATTCAGCTGAACCCACCGCATCGACTTCATTAATAATAATCTGTGGTGCCGGTGGATTACCAGCAGCAGCATTCGGTGTCGCCACGGCTTCAAAAAAGGTATTGTTTGTGTCTTCAGAGGTTTCATCATGACCGGTGATACCATTACCACCGGTTTTGGTTTCATTGCCTTCATTCATATCACTGCGTTGCCAGGAGTTACCAATGGCATGAGAACTGAGACTGATTACCGGTTGATTGATGATGTCTGTGTCATTTAAGTAACTTGATGGGGTGCTATCGGCATCGGGGCCGTCAATGGAGACACCGGTTTTACTGATGGCTTCGACTTTATCACCCCAAACGATATAATCTAAATCTTGCATGAGGTCACTTTGACCATCCCAATAGACTAAAACGACCACTTCACCACTGAGATCAGTCAGGCCACTGTTTAAACCATCAATTGAACCAGGGCGAGCCTCCAGCATATCCGGAACATTATTATCGGTGTTGGCGATTTCGTAAGTGGGATCAACACCATAAACATTGTTGAAGTCAATGGCACCATTGAGGGCAATGGTTTGATAAGCACCGGGAGCAATACTGGCACCATTGGGGAAACGGGCGTAGAAGTCCAGGTAGCCACCGCCACCGCCACCGCCTGTTACCAGTTGATAATAATAGGTATTACCATAGGAATAGGTGGCATCCGTTAGGTAGACGTCGGTTAAATCAATGACATCGCCACCTTTATTATGAATTTCAATAAATTCACCCTCTGTAGGGATAATGGTAATTTCAGAGATGAGTAGATCAGATAAATCGGCCTTAGCAGGCAAAGCAATCGATAAAGCAAGCCCCATTAATAATAAGATATTTTTGTGTTTCATAGAATCCTCTTTTTTTGGTCAACGTATTTTAACTGCATAAAATAATAAAATTGTGAATTAGTGCATAAGTCTTGAAATAAGTTACAGGTCCTACTTTTGGCTTTTCCAAAGAGTCAGACTGATGCAGAGGTCTTACAGTATTATTATGAAATAGTGCAGATTTTTTATCAGGACAACTGTTGGACATTGGATGTCGTTTAAGGACAACAGCGGATTATCAATAACAAGTGATTGGAATGCGTATTTCTAACGGCGTATTGGAATGAATCTTTCGGCAATCAGCACTTATTAGGTATTATATTTTTACCCACTAAAGTACTTAGATTACCTGAATTTCTTTAATAAGATTTCTGCATAATTTAAATGCTGATTCCACAGATGAGTCTAAATGATTCAATACAAAAATCATTCAATGCCCAAACTTATGTATAGATCTCATAATGTGAATTACTGCGTAAATCTATAAAAAAACATGTAATGTGGTTTTATTGTTGACAACTATCCGTTTAAAATAATGGACAAAAAAGAGGTTATAACGATGAAAATTACACAGCACATTCTCAAACCAACGCTATTAGTTTCAGCCTTGGGATTGGCGATGTCACATTCAGTGGCAGCAAAGGAAATAAAAGATCAGTTGATTATTAAGTATAAAGACTCCCATGTAGCTCAAATTCAACAAACTGATAATAACATCAATCATTTGAGTGCCCTGGCCGGTGTACCCGTGATGCATCAACGCTATATGTATAATAATGCACAAGTGGTGAAACTGGATAAGGATTACTCTGATCAAGAATTAAAGGATATATTGGCAAAAATTGAACAGGATCATGGCATTGATTATGTGGAAGAGGATAAAAGGCTACAGCGATTCGCAACTGCCAATGACACCTTTTATGCGAATCAATGGCATTATCATGAAGCTGTTGGTGGTATTAATTTAGAAGCCGGTTGGGATGTATCCACTGGTTTAGGTACCACCATTGCGGTGATTGATACCGGTTATCGACCCCATGCGGATTTAGTGGCCAATATTGTCGGTGGTTATGACATGATGTCAGATGTCACGATGGCTAATGATGGCGATGGTCGTGATTCAGATGCCAGCGACCCAGGCGATTGGATGACTGCCGGTGAATGTGGTTTTGGTAGTCCACCCCAAGACAGGGATTCATCGTGGCATGGTACCCATGTGGCGGGGACTATTGCCGCTGTGACCAATAACAACCAGGGCGTGGCCGGCATTGCCTATGATGCGCAAATTGTACCGGTACGGGTATTAGGTAAATGTGGTGGTTATACTTCGGATATTGCTGATGCCATGGTCTGGGCTTCCGGCGGTACTGTGACGGGCGTACCGAATAATGCCAATCCGGCACAAGTCTTAAATTTAAGTCTGGGCGGTCAGGGCAGTTGTTCAGCCACTTCACAAACAGCCATTAACACTGCGGTGGCCAACGGTTCCGTGGTGGTGGTGGCTTCGGGTAATTCAAACGCCGATGTGTCTGGTTATAACCCGGGCAATTGTAATAATGTGATTTCGGTGGCTGCCACCGATCGCAATGCCGATCGGTCTTATTATTCGAATTATGGTTCGCTGATTGATATTGCTGCACCGGGCGGTGATGTGACCGTAAATGGTGGTGTCGATGGTGTGGCCTCAACATTGAATGATGGCTTGACCACACCCGGCGCTGACAGCTATGTCTATTATCAGGGCACATCCATGGCTGCGCCCCATGTGGCCGGTGTGGCCGGTTTGATGTACAGTGTTAATCCAGCTTTAACGCCGGCTGAGGTTGAATCAGCGATTAAAGCCTCAGCACGAAGCTTTCCGGGTGGATCGTCCTGTAATACCTCTAATTGTGGTGATGGTTTATTGGATGCGGCTGCGGCCTTGGCGGTGATTAATGTGGGGCCACAGTTAACAGCCAATAACCCTGATATATTGACATGTAGTAACCAACCGATGACCAATTACACGCTAAATCTAACCGATTTTAATGGTGTCACTAACATGACTGTCAGCGGTTGTCCAAGTGGAGCGAGCTGTGGATATTCAGTTAATCCGGTGGTAAGTCCCGTCAATACCACAGATCTAATCGTGTCGAACATTACAGCCGTGACGGCGGGTGTTTATAACTTTACGGCCACTGGTACCGACAGTGTTAATAGCAGTGAAACCGATGATGTGGCTTTGAGCCTTTCGGTGTTAGATTTTCCGGCCATGCCAACATTAAACAGCCCGGCCAATGACAGTTATGCAGGTAGTTTTACGCCGACCTTAGATTGGAGTTCAAACTTTGGTACAGATTTTCTTATTGAAGTGGATGATGATCCCGGTTTTGGCAGTGTTGATTTTTCTGGTAATACCTATGGTGGTGTGACTGAAATTGCTACAAGCCAATTAAACCCTGAATCTTGTTATTATTGGCGCGTCACGCCAAGTAATCTTTGTGGTAATGGCAGCACATCGGTTTCTCGGCGTTTTTATACTGGAACCAGTCAAAATACCGGTGAAATTCCCAGCACGGATGTACCTAAAACAATTATCGATAATTCATCTAATACGTCAACATTAACAATCAGTGGTGTCGGTATTTTAAGTGATGTCAATGTACTTAATCTGAGTGGGAGCCATAATTACATGGGTGATGTAGAGATGGAACTCACTTCTCCTATGGGTACTACTGTAAAAATTATGGCCTCCAGGTGTAGTAATACTGATGATTTTGATTTGAACTTTGATGATGAAGCGGCACCCGGGAATTGGCCTTGTCCACCCACCGGTGGTGGAACTTACCTGCCAAGTAATCCGCTCAGTGCTTTTGATGGCGAAAATGCCGATGGCACGTGGACCTTGACCGTGTATGATATAGATCAATATATTGATGGGACTTTGAATAGCTGGGGGCTTGAATTTGAATCCTTTGCTGATACCGGTAACCATTGTGTTGTGGCGAATGTTGATCCAACCGCTGTAGATGATAACGCCACACTAACAGAAGATGATCCGGCGACGGTGCTTAATGTGTTGGCCAATGACACCGATCCGGATGGTGGTCAGATGGATATTATCAGTGTGACGCAAGGTTCAGATGGCACGGTGGTGAACCAAACCAGCGCAGTGAGCTATCAGCCGGATGCGGATTTCTGTGGTAACGACTCATTTACTTATACCTTAAACGGTAATTCCACGGCCACGGTGAATGTAACGGTTGATTGTGTGGATGATGATCCGGTGGCGGTTGATGATGTATTAACCGTGACAGAAGATGATGCTGCGACACAA
>Ga0209344_10004301_pt1 | contig 13165 bp, 11 predicted proteins | sample Cruoilmetagenom6_FD_187293 | JGI IMG/M metagenome (GOLD analysis project Ga0209344, IMG submission 187293) | Oil polluted marine microbial communities from Coal Oil Point, Santa Barbara, California, USA - Santa Barbara Oil Seep Sample 6 (SPAdes)... | ecosystem: Environmental > Aquatic > Marine...
AGGGTGAGAAGGACGCGCTGTTTGCCAAGGACCCGATCCCCAGAATGCGCGAAAGCCTGATCGCTGATGGCCACGCTGCCAAAGATCTGGACGCGCTTGAAAAACGCGCCGAGGCCCGCGTGGCCGAGGCGATCAACTTTGCCCGCGACAGCAAATATGCGCCGGATGCCGATGCGCTGACCGCCGTTTTTGTCTGATTTTCCGACCGCCACCCATGAGTGGCATGAAAGGATTTGACCCATGCTTGACCAACCGATCAACGAACGCCGCCTGACCATCGCGCGCGCGATGGCCGAGGCGATTCAACAGGAGATGCAGCGTGACCCGACCGTCTTTGTGATGGGCGAGGACATCGCCGGTTTCGGTGGCATTTTCGGCAATACCCGCGGCCTGTTCGAGGAATTCGGCAAGGAGCGGGTGCGCGACACCCCGATCTCCGAGACCGGCTTCATCAGCGCCGCAGTGGGCGCAGCGATGGACGGGATGCGGCCTGTCGTTGAGTTGATGTTCGTCGATTTCTTCGGCGTCTGTTTTGACGCGATCTACAATCAGATGGCCAAGAACACCTATTTCGCGGGCGGAAACGCGTCGGTCCCGATGGTTCTGATGACCTCGACCGGCGGCGGCTATTCGGATGCGGGCCAGCATTCGCAATGCCTTTACGGGACTTTCGCCCATCTGCCGGGCATGAAGGTTGTTTCACCCTCGAACGCTTATGATGCCAAAGGGCTGATGACCGCCGCAATCCGCGACGACAACCCAGTGGTCTACATGTTCCACAAGCGGCTGCAGGGCATGGGCTGGCTGGGCACAGAAGCTGGCGCAACAGTCAACACGCCCGAAGAAGGATACACCGTCGAGATCGGCAAGGCCAAAGTGGTGCGCGCGGGCACTGACGTGACGCTGGTCGGCCTTGCCATGGGGGTGCATAACGCGCTGAAAGCTGCCACCAAGCTGGCCGAGGATGGCATCAGCGCCGAAGTCATCGATCTGGTTTCCCTGGTCCCGCTGGATCGCGAGACGGTGATCAATTCTGTCGCCAAGACCGGCCGTTTGATCGTGGTGGACGAGGATTACCACAGCTACGGCGTGTCGGGCGAGATCATTGCCACCGTGACCGAGCACGACATTTCGAAGCTGAAAGCCTCACCGGCACGCGTCACCTTTCCGGATGTGCCGATCCCTTACGCGAAGAACATGGAGCAGTTCTGCCTGCCCAATCCCGACAAGATCATCGCCGCTTATCGCAAGATGTAGCAGGTGGCGGCAGATTAAAGGAGCGAACCCATGGCAACAGAAGTTAAGGTGCCGCAGGATCTGTGGCAGGATGACGACATGGAAGCCGTTATCACCAACTGGCTGGCAAGTGACGGCGCGACCGTGCGCAAAGGCGCGCTGATCGCCGAGATCATGGTCGAGAAGTCGCAGTTCGAGGTGTCCGCGCCGGCCGACGGCGTTCTGAAGATCAGCAAACAGACCGACGACATCGTGCGTAAGGGGGACGTAATCGGGCAGATCACGTGACGGATGCGGCGGGCCCGGTGCATGAGTTGGCCCTTGCCGATGCGCTGGGGTGGGAGGCTAAGTGCCTGACCAGCATTGCCGCCGGAAGCTGTAGCGCTACCGCCATGCTTTGGTCCTGCGAACCCGCGCTGGTCGCGCCTTCAAAGATGGCCAGACTTCCCGGTTTCGCACGCGCATGCGCGCGTGCTGCCGACGCCGGCTGGCCGGTTCATCTGAGAGCAACGGGCGGCGATCTGGTGCCGCAGGGGCCGGGCATCGTCAACCTTTCGCTGGTGTGGTCAGCATCATATGAGACAGCGCCTTCGATCGAGGACGCCTATCATCGTCTTACCGCGCCGATCCGCGCCGCTCTTTTGTCGATGGGCCTGCGGTCCAGTCTCGCATCGGTGCCGGGCGCGTTTTGTGACGGTCGATTCAACGTGACCGTTGCGGGTCGCAAGTTTGCTGGAACCGCACAACGATGGCGTCCGGCCGGGGGCATCTATGCGGTGCACGCCCACGCCCTAATGCTCATGCGTGCGCCGGACACTGCCGGAATCCGGGCACTGAACCGCTTTTATCGCGACTGCGGTATCGAGCGGTACATATCGCCCCATACGCTTGCCGGACTGTGCGATCTGGTAACAGGGCACAGACACGAGGATACGCAGTCCAGGTTTCTTGAGGCGCTTGTCAGGCATCTGCAGATTACCGGCGTCGATGTGGTTTGCCGGACCGCAATAAAGGCATAACGGATAGCCCCAAACCCATCCCAAATATTCACTTAATCAAACCGCTTTTCAAAGATGTGCCGGAGGCTTGATAATTATTTCGCTGTCGATCCCAACGAAAGGGCAGGATCAGTGAGAAAGAGAACTTCGCTGGAGAAGTTGTGCCAGAGATCGATGCCGCGTACTTTGATATTTTCCGACCAATTTTCGTTTTCGTTCAATCCAAGATTTAGCCCGTTTCGAAGGTTTATCTAATTTGCGCTATGATCAGAAAATCCGCCGGGACCCGCTCTTAATCAGCGGGCCTGGGGTTCGAGCCCCCACTCACCCACCAAATCTTCTCAAAGATTTAGCTTTACTCGACCCCTGGCGGTGATCCGGGCAGGATTCGACGCTCGAGCCCATTGCGTTCCAGCCGCCGGAGCACATGTGTGAGCGCCTTTTGTGTCACGCCTGAAATCGAGCGTTTGAGCGCATTGAAGCACATGGGGCCCCGGCAATCCCTCGTTGTTCAAATCCTCAAATCTGTCCCACGGGCGCTGACGTCAAACCTTTATGCCGAACAGCTTTTCCGCATTCCGGAACGCGATATTTTCCTTGTCTTCCCGCGGCAGATTGACTGCCCGAAACCAGTCGGTTCCTTGCTTCATGTCTGCAAACGGGTAGTCGGTAGCAAACATCACACGATCCGCACTGATGTACTTCAGCAAGAGGTGGAGCAGGTCATCCTGGAAGAATGCGCTGGTTGTGAACCAGAAGTTGTCATGGAAGTATTGCCCCAGGGGCTTTTTCAGTGAATTTTCGGTCGCCTCGCCCAAGTCTCCCACGATACGCTCGTAATAGAACGGAAGACCCTCTCCCATGTGGCCGACAATAATCTGCAGTTTGGGAAATCTATCAAAGACCCCGTAAATGATCATTCGAATGCATTGCGTAAGCACCTCCTGGTGCCATCCATATCCTGAACCACTGAAAATGTAGTCCTGGTACTCTTCCTTATATTCCGGCCGCGTGGTGTCGTAGTAGATTTTGAAAACGTCGTCAGCCGGATAGCCTGGATGGAGGTAAATCGGCACATTGAGGGCTTCGGCACGCGCCAGCACGGGCTCAAAATCGGGATGATCGAGGAATTTCTTCCCGATGTGTCCATTGGTCAGTGCGCCCAGGAAGCCGTCTTCCCGAACCGCGCGTTCCAGTTCATCCGCTGCGGCCTCCGGACTCTGCAACGGCAAGGTTGCAAATGCCTTGAAGCGTTCCGGATAGGTTGCCATTGGCCCCTCAACAAGCTGTTTGTTGAGACGATAGGCAAAATCAATGCCCTCCTGACCTGGGATATTCTGCACACTTGGCGTATGTGCGGAGAGGATTTGAACGTTGAGCCGCGCTTCATTCATTGCGCCGATGCGGAGCGGGCCGAGTTCGGCAAGACCAATTTCCGTGAGGAACTCTACGTGATCCTCGTTAATGGCGTTCAGCGCCATCAGATCAGGGGTGGAAAAGGTCTCCTCCACGCCAATGAATGGCAAGTCCTGGTCTCGCAACGCGATGTCCGAAATCTCTGTCGCGGCGGCGCTGGAGACAATGGCAGGCGCGGACAATCCGGCGCCAACACCAAGTGCAGCCGCGCCACTTAGAAAGCTGCGGCGTCCTATCACCAGGTTCTTTTGAGGTTTTTGGATCCGTTTCATGTCAGTTTGTACTCCGGTGTTGCGGTATGCAGTTTGGGTGCAGCACCTATCTTTTAGAGGCCCACGATTGCGCGAAAGTTGTGCTTTGGTGATCGGTGACAGATCAGAGAGGCAGCCGATCATCACAATACCGTTGCGTTGATTTCGCCGAGAAGTGTTCGGGGTTTTTGATTGAGATTTGGCTCTGAAGATCTCTAACGCACGATCCGGCAGCAGAGCGACCGGCCTGGGTTGCTTCAGATCGCAAATAGCGCCTTATTCAGCGAGCAGAGGTAACGAGATCTGGAAAAGCGCCCCTCCACCAGAAGCGTCCCCCACTGTGACGTGCCCATTATGCCGCGCTACAATATCGCGGACGAGCGCCAGCCCCAACCCGGCGCCCTGGTCGAGCGGGGTTACCCTTCCGAAGGGTTCAAAAATGACGTCGCGATACGCCTCGGGAATGCCCGGACCTGTATCGGCGACCCTCAAAATGGCGTCCGAGCTGACGGTGACAGTGATCACCGAGCTTTCGCCCCCATGGATTACGGCGTTCTGGATGAGGTTCAGCAGAGCCCGGGATAGCGAGGGCGGATCGCAGAGGACCGGAACGTTCCCGGTCTCGGCGTCGAAGACAATCGTGCTGCCCGCCGCAATGACTACGGGCGCCATGTCAGCAGCAACCTCTGCCGCCAGTTCGACGAGGTTGGCGCGTTGAAACTGCGGAACTTCGGCCTCGAGGCGCTCGAGATCGAGCAATTGATTGGCGAGATTGGCGAGCCGCGCAACATCGAGCATGAGTTTTCCATGGTGCTCGACGCCATGCATCAGCTCCAACCTCGTTTGCAGGATGGCAATAGGCGTACGCAATTCATGGGCGGCGCCGGCGATAAACCGATGGCGGCGCTCGATCCCGTCGTCGAGGCGCTGCAGGGCGGCATTCACCGCGCGAACAAGAGAGTGGAGTTCGTCGGGCACCAACTCCATCGATAGCCTTATGCCACGCTGCTTGAAATCGATCTTGTCGGCATCGCGCGCGACCTGATCGATGCCGCGCAGTTCCCTGCGCACGATTGGCGGAATGATGAGAAACGAGACAAGGGTCAGGAGACAGAGAAGGCCGACGAACACCGGATTGCCGAATGCAGAACCAATGCCGATTTCCGGACCATTGCCGGCGACAATCCATATTCGCCCCATCTCCCCGTCATGGCGCCTCAGGAGTGCGACCATGTCCTCATTCGGACCCAGGCCGGAAATATTGGCCGAGCGCACGCTCTTGAGCGCCTCAACCATGGGCAGTAGCCGATCAGGGATTTCGCCCAACTGCACTGAATGGCCATTTGAATCGCGCGCGTAGAACCAGAAATCGGGATAGTCGGTTGCAACCATTGCGAGCTCGTCACCCATCACCAGTTGCCATTTGCCGCTCTCGCCGGTCACGATGGCGTTGGCAATGTCATCGATGATATCGGTCTCGTAACGCAATTCCTCGCTGAGGAAACGATAGATTGGCACCGCCGCAATGGCAGTGAAGGCAATCAGCACCAGGGCCTGCATGACCACTATGCGCCAAGTGAGGCGAATGCGCAGAGAATGAGATCCCCAAAGGTTCATGGCGCCGCTTTCAAGAGATAACCGAGTCCACGTATTCCATGAATCTCGACGCCCCCTGAGGCCAGCTTCTGGCGTAGCCTCGATATGTGAGAATCAAGTGTGTTGGAGGCGATCTCGTCGTCATAGCCATAGACTGCCTCCTCAAGAGCCGAGCGAGCAACCGTCCGCCCCGCTCGCCGTACCAGAATTTCGAGTGCCAGCAATTCCCGCCGCGTCAGATCGAGCGGCGCGTTGTCAATGTAGGCCTGCCGCTCGGTCAGGTTGAAAGACAGCCTTGCGATATTGGCCATGCTGGCTTCCAACTGCGCGGGCCGCCGCATTACAGCGCGAAGCCTTGCCAGCAGTTCATCTATGGAAAATGGCTTGGCGAGATAGTCATCCGCCCCGTTATCAAGGCCAGCGATTCTCTGATCCGGGGTGCCGAGAGCGGAGAGGACGATTACCGGTATCCCGGTGCATTCCTTGCGCAGCAAGGGAATGAGAGCGAGCCCATCGCCGTCGGGCAATTTGCGATCCAGCAAAACGGCATCATGAATGCCGCTTCGGCAGGCTTCCTTCGCCAATTCAAGGGTCCGCACGTGGTCGACCAATATGTCCTGTCTGCCGAGCGCGACGGTCATCAGGTCTGCCATCTCCCGTTCGTCTTCGACCAATAAAATGCGCACGCAAGGCCCTTTTCATTTTCCCGACATCTTTAGCACTGAACATTGCGGCAGGGTTGCAACAAATCCAGGCGGGGCCTGTCACGGAACTGCCTGACGTCAGCGCCGGTAGGACAGACTATTGGCCTGACAGGGCCGTTGTCATTCCAGTGTGTATTTTGTTGCAGTCTCTTGTCGTGATCGTTTCAGCGGGTAACTTGCCGAGCTTGGGTTCAGCTTTGCGCCGTGCATTTCGAAGTAGACGTCGATGAGTTCATCCAATCGGATGGCCCGCCGGTCGGCGTCACGGCCCGATTAGTCAAACGCAGATTTAAGTAATTCAATAGGTTTTCAGGCGGAGGGCGCAACTCTATTTGCCCCCGTTTTGCCCCAGTACTTTTTTGATGATGGGGCGCCGCTCGTCTCCGTGCAAGCGCCTGAGACTGCCGTTTAAAAGCGGGTAGGGCGAATAAAAAAGGGGACCGGCAAAGCCGGTCCCCCTTTTGTCGTTTCGGTGAGACGCGATTTAGGTCACTGCGCCCTTGCTGGCCGAGCTGGTCAGTTTGGCGAACTTGGCCAAAACGCCGCGCTTGTAGCGGGGCTCGGGCTGCTTCCATTTGGCGCGCCGCGCCACGATCTCTTCGTCCGGCACATTGAGCTGCAACAGCTGCTTATGCGCATCGATAGTGATGCTGTCGCCCTCATGGACCAGGGCAATGGTGCCGCCCTCATAGGCTTCCGGGGTGACATGGCCAACCACCATGCCCCAGGTGCCGCCGGAGAAGCGCCCGTCGGTGATAAAGCCAACGCTGTCGCCCAGGCCGCGGCCAATGATGGCCGAGGTCGGGGCCAGCATTTCGGGCATGCCCGGGCCGCCCTTGGGGCCGAGATAGCGCAGGATCAGCACATCGCCGGCCTTGATCTTGTCCGAGAGAATGGCGTCCATCGCCGATTGCTCATCGTCGAACACCCGGGCCGGGCCGGTGATGACCGGGCTCTTGAGGCCGGTGATCTTGGCGACGGACCCGCCTTCAGCCAGATTGCCCTTGAGGATGGCGAGATGGCCTTCCGCATAAAGCGCCTTGTCAAGGGTGCGGATAACGTCCTGATCGGCACGCGGCACGTCCGGCACATCGGCCAGCTCTTCCGCCATGGTCTTGCCGGTGATGGTCAGGCAATCGCCATGCAGCAGCCCGGCATTGAGCAACAGCTTCAACACCTGCGGCACGCCGCCAGCCTGATGCAGGTCGACGGCCATATACTTGCCCGACGGTTTCAGGTTGCAGATTACCGGCACCTTGCGGCGCACGCGCTCGAAATCATCGAGCGTCCACTCAACCTCTGCCGCATCGGCAATGGCGAGGAAATGCAGCACCGCATTGGTCGAGCCGCCCATGGCCATGATCAGCGCCACGGCGTTTTCGATGGATTCGCGGGTGATGATGTCACGCGGCTTGATGTTCTTTTTGACCGCTTCAACCAGTACGCGGGCCGATTCAGCCGTCGAATCCACTTTCTCGGAATCCGGATTGGCCATGTTCGAGGAGAACATCAGCGACATGCCCAGTGCCTCGAATGAGGAACTCATCGTATTGGCGGTATACATGCCGCCGCAGGAGCCGGTCGAGGGGCAGGCATTGCGCTCAATGCCTTCAAAGTCCTCGTCGCTCATCTTGCCGGCCATATAGGAGCCAACCGCTTCAAACGCGGAGACGATCGAGAGGTCCTGGCCCTTCCAGCGGCCCGGTTTGATGGTGCCGCCATAAACATAGATCGCAGGCACATTGCAGCGGGCCATGCCGATCATGCCGCCGGGCATGTTCTTGTCGCAACCGCCGATGACCAGAACGCCGTCCATCCACTGGCCCATCACGCAGGTCTCAATGCTGTCGGCAATCACTTCGCGCGAAATCAGCGAATATTTCATGCCCTCGGTGCCCATGGACATGCCATCGGAAATCGTCGGCGTGCCAAAAGTCTGCGGATTGGCACCGGCCTCCTTGATCGCGACCACTGCCGCATCAGCCAGGGGCTGCAGCCCGGCATTGCAGGGGGTGATAGTGGAATGACCATTGGCAATGCCGATCATCGGCTTGTCAAAATCTTCCTTTTCATATCCCAGCGCATAATACATGGCCCGGTTGGGGGCGCGGGCAATGCCCTGGGTGATATTTTTCGAACGGTCATTACCGGCCATGAAACTTCTCCTCGCCTGACGGCAGAACGGCTTGATATTGGGCTACAGTTTAGAGGGTTTATAAAAGACGTGGAAATATCTATTCTATAGCTTATTAGGTCGAAAAATATATCAGAGAGTCCGATGGATCTGCGTCATCTCCGCCATTTCGTCACCGTTGCCGAGGAATTGCACTTCGGCCGCGCCGCGGAAAAACTCAACATGACCCAGCCGCCGCTCAGCCAGAGCATTCGCGCGCTGGAGGCGGAATTGGGCATGGCCCTGTTCGAACGCTCCAAACGCCATGTGGCGCTCACTCCGGTCGGGGCGCAATGGCTGCCGCATGCGCGGGCGCTCTTGGCCGCGGCGGCAGACCTGCCCGTGGTGGCGCAACGCCTGTCACGCGGTGAAATCGGCAGCCTGCGGCTGGCCTTTGTCAGCACCGCCACCTATGGCATGCTGCCGCTGGTGCTCAGCCATTACAAGGCGCAATTCCCCGCCGTCGAAGTGATCCTGCGCGAAGCCACCAGCGATGTGCAGATCGAGGCCTTGCTCAACGGTGATATCGATACCGGCCTGCTGATCGCCCCGCCACAGGCGGTCATGCCACCCCAGATCGGCTATTTGCCCTTGCATCGCGAAAATCTGGTCGCGGCTATTCCTGAAGCCTTTATCCAAAGCGGGCGGATTGTTCCCGAGGCCGGGGCGCTCGGTTTTGCCGCCATCAGCGCCGAACCGCTGATCCTTTTTCCCCGGCAAAGCGCGCCGGCGCTTTACGATCTGGTGGCGGGCTATTACGCCGCCCATGGCAGCGCCCCGGTGCTGGGGCAGCAGGCGGTGCAAATGCAGACGATTATCGGGCTGGTCTCCGCCGGGCTCGGCATCGCGCTGGTGCCGGCCTCCATGCGCAATCTTGCGCGGGAAGGGGTCACCTATCTGCCGCTGGCGGAAATGCCGCCCCTCATGGAAACCGGCCTTGCCTGGCACCGGACCAATCACACCCCGGCCTTGCGCCATTTCATCACCACCGCCCGCGAGCAGGCTGATCCTGAATTCAGGCCGTAAGAGCACAAATGCTCACGGTTGCCGCCTGAATAAAATCTTGCGCCAATTTTTCATATTAAACAGTGCCTTGCCGGAAATGCCTTAGAAGCGTTCCAGATAATAGCTAATAAAAATAATGACTTATACGATTTTTTGCTTGTCTCTGATGCGGAGATTGTGCAGGTAAACAGTTGCTGAAAAGCATGAAACACCTGGTCACCGGCAGTCCTTGAAACTGCTATTGGAGATTGAAATGTTGATTATACGATTGCGCGCGGCCGCCTTGCGGCGCGCCAAGCCTTGTCGCCATGCCACTTCCGGCTTTTTGCTTGCCGGGCAGGGGGCCCCCGCCGCCATGAGGGGCATGTCTGATGCTCGGAGATAACGATCATGGCCATCAGGCCGGGCCAGATGCCGGACGTTCGGTCCATGTCGATGCCTGCGGCTTTGATGCCAAGGAAATGCTCGTGCTCGAGCTGATGCGCTATTTCTGCCTCAGCTATGCCGAACCGATGACCCAGGGCTGGCTGTCGGCCTTTTCCCGGGCGCAGGGGGTGTTGGGGCAAGCGGACGGGCCGATGCTTGCCTGCCATGTCAGTGATTTGCTCTCAGCCGTCCGGCGCGAACGCAAAACCCAGTTCAACTTTATCGACCCGCGCTGTGCGCAATGTGCGGCCCGGGTATATCCAACCGAACTGGCGTTGATCCTGCTGTTACGCAGCGCGCGGCAGGCTTATCCTGAACAGATGCGTGCCATCGCGCGGGATGTGGTGGGGGATGAAGATGCGGATGAGACGCTGGGGGCCGGGCATGCCCTGGCGGGGTGTCTGATCAAGATCAGTCTTGGCATGCCCGAGACCTGGCACGGGGCCGCCTCACGCGCGATCCATTAAAACAGGCGCAGACACAAGGAAAAGCCGGTCGCTAACGGATCAGCTGAAGCCCACATAACGGCCGGGCTTGTGATTGATCGCCAATGTCATGTTGAGCACGATGGCCCCGATCAGCGAATAGGCGACGCGCTCGATATCGAGCACGAAAAACGAGGCGGCCATGATCGCCACATCAATGGCGAGCTGGACATAGCCGGCGCGCAGATTATGCCGCTCCTGCAAATATTGGGCGAGAATATTGACCCCGCCGACCCCGGAACGGTGCCGCAACAGGCTTAAAATCCCAAGGCCAATCAGGCTGCCCCCGGCAATGGCGGCAAATAGCGGGTGAATGGCTGAAATATCGAGCCAGCCCGGCATCCAGCGTGCCAGCAGCGAGACAAGGGTGACCGAGATGAAGGTCTTGATGGTGAACTGCCAGCCCATGCGGCGAATGGCCAGCCAGTAAAAGGGGAGGTTGAGCACGAAAAACCAGGTGCCGAACCCGAAATCGCTGATGTAATTGGCCAGAAGCGCCAGCCCGGCCACACCGCCGGTCAGCAGGGTCGCCTTGGCATAAAAGGTGATGCCCAGCGATACCAGCAAGGTGCCCAGCCCGATGGCCTGCACGTCTTCATACCATTCGTGATGCTGCTGACGCTGGGTATCAAAAGGCATGATGATCCTGACAGGATGACTGACCTATCAGCCATAATCCCGGCGGAGAGGACTGGCAAGCGGTGTGCGGCGGTCTATCAGGGTTATCGCGGATGCGGGGCCGTCATGGCTTGGCCACGTGCCGCAAGCGATCCATAAAAAACCGCTCCACCAGATAGGGTGGAGCGGCATTTTCGTGCTGCACGATGCTCTAGTTTACGCCATAGATGCGGGCGATATCGTCCAGCAGCAGGTTGGCGGCAATCACCCCGCCTGCGGTATTCCAGATGACATCCTCGACCTTGTTGACCTTGCCGGCCTTGACCGCACCCAATTGCTGCCAGATGGGGTCGGCGAGATAATCATCTTCGGCCTTCAACGCTTCCCCATCACCTTCGTCATAAGTGAAATAGACGATGCGATCGCCATCCATGTCCGGAATGCTTTCCTTGCCGACACGCAGGGCAAACTCTTCCACATTCTGGTTGTCCGGACGATCAAAACCGAGCTTTTTCAGCGTCAGGCCCGAAAAGGAATCGAGCTGATAGATCCGGGTCTGATTGGCCAGAAAACGAATGACCGAGACTTTCTCTTTCAGGTTGTCGCCGAGCTTTGCCGAAAGGTCCTTGATGCGGGCTTCATAATCGGCCAGCACCTTGTCGCCTTCTGCGCTCTTGCCAAGCGCTTCGGCATAAAGGCGATAATTCACCTGCCAGTCGCCGCGCAGCCGTTCGGCCAGAACCGTCGGGGCAATATCGGATAATTGCGCGTAGATTTCCTCGTGCCGCGCCTTGTTGCCAAGGATCAGGTCCGGTTCCAGCGCCGCGATCAGCTCAAGATTGATGGCGCTTTCCTTGCCGAGGCTTTCGACGCCCTGCATCTTGTCGGCAATGTGATCATACCAGGGATCGCCAACCCAGGACTGGGCCGCGCCCACCGGGATCACCCCAAGCGACAATAGCGCTTCGGTGCCCTCATTGGTCAGGATGACAACCCGCTGGGGCGCATCCGGCACAGTGGTTGTGCCCATGGCATGGGTCACGTCACGCGCATTGGCGGAGAGGGGGGCTGCAAGGGCGAGGGCACCCAGCAACAGGGGGAGAAAATGTTTCAAGGACATCATTTCCAGCCTTTCGGTTCAGTTGATTTCATCTGCGGGTTGCGCCCCGCGGTTCGGCGTGGCATATCGCGATATAAACATGAAAAGTCAATTCATATTATCTAGAACCATTCTAAACTACAGGGCATCGGAAACTGCATAATGAGGCGACAAGCCTATATATTTGCTGGTCTTTTTATGGGAGTGCTCCTGTGCATGCTGGCCAGTCTGCATTTCGGTCTCCGGCAATATTCCCCGGCAGAAGTGTGGATGGCGCTGACAAGTGACGCGGCAGATAGCACCGCTCTGGTCATTCGCACCTTGCGGGTGCCGCGCATGCTGATTGCCCCGCTGGTGGGGGCAGCGCTCGGTATTGCTGGCCTGTTGCTGCAAACCACCGCCCGTAATCCCTTGGCTTCGCCCGCCTTGCTTGGGGTCAATGCCGGGGCGGCCTTTGCCGTGGTCATCGCCGTGGCGATATTCGGTTTTTCCGCCGTGCTGCCTCTGGCGGGAAGCGCCGCCCTTGGGGCGCTTGGCGCAACCTCACTGGTGTTCCTGCTCTCGGCGGCGGCAGGCGGGCCCGCATCGCCGGTCAATACCTTGCTGGCCGGGGTCACGCTGGCCGCGCTGTTGAATTCGGGCGTCCAGATCGTCCTGATCACCGATGAAGCGACCATGGAACAGCTGATTTTCTGGCTTTCCGGCGGCTTTGCCGATCGCGACATGTTCCTGCTCAGTCTCACCCTGCCGGTGGTGGCCATCTGTGCCGGGCTCGCATTCCTCATCAGCCGCCCGCTCGATCTGCTGCTGGCCGATGATGCCAGCGCGGCCGCGCTCGGCGTGCCGGTCATGCAATTGCGCTTCGGGGCGCTGGTGCTGGCCGCATTGTTGACGGCGGCGGCGGTGACCATGGCCGGGCCGGTGGCATTTATCGGTCTTGTCGCGCCGCATATCGCCCGGCGGTTGGGCGGCTTGTCGCATCAGGTTCTGGTGCCCATGGTGGCCCTGATCGGTGCCATGCTGGCGCTGATGGCCGATATTGTGGCCCGCTTTGTGATTTATCCGGCGGAAGCGCCGGTTGGCGCCGTGCTGGCCTTTGTCGGCGTGCCAGTCCTCGTGGGCCTGCTGCAATCGCGCAAACGCGAGGATCTGGCGGCA
>Ga0209344_10004302_pt1 | contig 13160 bp, 10 predicted proteins | sample Cruoilmetagenom6_FD_187293 | JGI IMG/M metagenome (GOLD analysis project Ga0209344, IMG submission 187293) | Oil polluted marine microbial communities from Coal Oil Point, Santa Barbara, California, USA - Santa Barbara Oil Seep Sample 6 (SPAdes)... | ecosystem: Environmental > Aquatic > Marine...
AGATATCGGTTGCAAGACGAACCCCGTCGCGCATAGGCATCATAACTTTTTGATCAACGATTGCAATCTCCTCGAGTTGTGAAATAATATCATCTTGTGCATATATAAAGGTTGTTGACAAGAAGAGAAGAAGGATGCTAGCGTATTGTTTAATTCTATTCATAGTAAAATTGATAATTAGTGAGTTCTTAAAGGTAATTAAAATTCAATGTATCAACTTATATCTGATTCCATTTCTTTTACTTCGGAAGCTTAAAACAGCTTTTATTAAGCCAATTCAACTTGTAGGAAAAAAGACCAATTCCTACAATTTAAACTTCAAATAAAGTTTAAACGACATTTTTTTCGTTGAATCGTAAATTTAAATCGTTTAAAAACCTCTCGCGATTTTTCTTTTAACAACCCAGCTATGTATTTCAAACTATATTTGTTATCCCAAATCTTTACATATGAAAGTCAATACCCCGTTAGCAGTTCTCTGCGCTATTTTTTTTATGACTGTGAATGTTGCTGATGCCCAAGTTGGAATTGGCACCACGTCTCCTCATTCTTCAAGCTTACTTGAGTTATCATCCAATACCAGTGGAATACTAATTCCCAGAATGGACGAATCGGACAAAAATATGATTGCCTCGCCTGAAACAGGCTTGCTCGTATTTCAAAATGATGCCGATGCTGGATTTTGGTTTTTTGACGGATCCATTTGGGTACGTTTGGTAAGCAAGTCGGGGGAATTTACAAGTAAAGGTGGTGTTGTTTACAATACGACGAGTCGTAAAGACGATGATTTTGCCATAGGAACAGATAAGCTAGAGAATCAGCCTTCTGCCGAAGATGATTCTCGTCTTATTTTTGATAAGAGTCAGAGTTCCTTCCGCGTAGGTTATAATGAAACCAACACTTGGGACACCGCCAACCGCGGAAATTACAGTATCGCCATGGGTTACAATACCACGGCAAGTGCAACATGGGCGATCGCAATGGGGCGTGAAACAGTTGCTTCGGCAAACTACGCTACAGCCTTAGGACGAAGTAATACTGCTTCAGGAGTTAACGCGACAACTTTTGGATATTTAAACAATGCCACGGGAGATTATTCTACAACTTTTGGACGCGCAAATACAGCCAGCGGTCAATATAGCATAGCGGGAGTAATTGCCAGTAGCGCTACGGGTCTGCATTCAATTGCCTTAGGAAACACCAGCGTTGCTTCAGGGGAGAACGCTATTGCGTTGGGAAGATTGAGCACAGCCTCTGGATTAAATGCTACTACCATTGGTTTTACTAATACAGCGACTAAAGAAAGTTCTTTCGCTATTGGTTCAGAAAGTAACGCTACCGCAACAAATGCCATGGCTTTAGGATATAATCTGGAAGCACCATCCTATAATGAGGTTGTAGTTGGACTTTATAACGAACGTTATACCCCTTCAAGTAGCACAGCTTCGGTTGGGACGGATCGTATATTCACCGTTGGAAACGGTTACAGAACTGGAGGTGTTAGTACCTATAATAACGCATTTACCATTCTTAAAAATGGTCATACTGGAATTGGAACCTCTACGCCTACCGAAGCATTAGAGATCCATGGAAATGATTCGTTTGGTGGCGATGCCGATTTTGACGCACATAGTTACGGAAGCAATATAACATCATTTCATATTCGTAGTGCTGCAGGAACACGTGCTGCGCCACAGGCAGTTTCTTTTAAATCGAATGCCAACTTTTACAATATGGAAGCACAAGGATATGACGGAACAGCCTATCGCAATGCGGCTGCCATTCGTATGGGAACAATGGCTACCAATCAAACAGGATCGAATGATATGCCAGGGCGTATTGATTTCGACACGTCTGCCGATGGTACGTCATCACCTGTAACGCGGATGCGCATTGATGATAAAGGACAAGTGGGTATTGGTACGGGAAATGCCGCTATTACGACAAAGCTGGAGGTCAATGGAAAAATTAAAGCAACTTCGGTTAATTTTACAGGACTTCCAACCTATGCAAGTGACGCTGCTGCCTCTACTGGAGGCTTAACCTCTGGCGATATGTACAAAACCGCAACGGGTGAATTAAGAATCAAACTATAATAGCGTTCATCTTTCTGAAGGAGCGTATTCAATAGACTAAATTTCACTAAGAAAACGTACTTCGGAAGGATAGCGAAAGTTCAAGGTGTGCTATTCGCGAACCTTAATCGCGCTAATATTTACCGGAATGGCTTTTTCACAGCGATTTGGTATACGCAACGGTTGAAAGGCAAACCATACTATTAGACCATTCTTTTGAAATTGTGGATCTAAATTTTGCGGGTCGTACATAAGGCTTGCATCTCTTTCCATTAAAATAGTATAGGCACAATCTCCTTGTTTATTTGAATATACAATGATGCCTTCGCTATATCCAGCTTTCATCATACTATCCACTAATTTAGACTCCTTTTTAGTCACTTCTTTTTCTTTTTTTCTTTGGTGTTTGCAGAAGAACACCCCACTAGCGCGAAAAACATGGCTGCCAACCATAGTCGTTTATATAGTCTCATCGTTTTACTTTCTTTAAAATTTGATTAAAAACACGGTGTTTTATTAGCTTCCATTACACTGGGATTCAAAACGTTAAAAACAGAATGTTTCGGGCATTATTGACAGCTATATTTTAACGAAAAGATATAAAATACTATATTTAGTCCCACAAAATATTTTGACTAACCAAAACGATCTTGCCCTGAAAACTCACGAAATTATGAAAAAAATTATTTTACTTGTTGCACTTGCTATAGCACAGCTTACGTTTGCACAAGAGAATCGAACCTTCGATGGTGTTGGGAATAATGTATCAAACCCAGAATGGGGATCTGCACCAACCAATTTCAGAAATTATATGACCAATGGTTTTACAGACCAGATTAGCAGTCCAGGTGGCGATTCACGTGAAAATCCGCGTACGATCAGTAACGCTATATCAAGTCAGACAGAATTCCTTCCAAATGAACTCGGTTTAAGCGATTTTGTTTGGGGTTGGGGGCAATTTATAGATCATGACATCAATTTGAACGATGATGAACCTACCGAGATAAACGACATCCCCGTACCTGCTTGCGAACCTCTTTTTGATCCAGCATGTACAGGAACGATGACCATTAGAATGTTCCGTTCTATTTCCGATCCTACTTCTGGAACGGATATTTCAAATCCCAGACGTCACGTAAATGAAATTACAAGTTTTATAGATGGTTCGGCTGTCTACGGAAGTACACAAGAACGGGCAGATTGGTTGCGTAGCAATACAGATGGAAAGTTAAAAGTTTCTGCTGATGGTCTCCTTCCTTGGAACACCATGGATGGCGAGTATGGGAGCGCCATTGACCCAAGTGCTCCTTTTATGGTCTTGGATGGTTTTCCCCTACCCGAAAAATATTTTGTTGGTGGTGATGTACGTATCAATGAACAACCAGGTCTTATGGCATTCCACAACCTAATGGTACGTGAGCATAATTGGCAATGTGACCAGTTAAAGGCTGCACATCCAGGGTGGACCGACGAGCAATTGTACCAGAGAGCCCGTAAGATCGTTGGAGGCATCATTCAGGCAGTAACATATGAAGAGTTTCTACCCAATATTGGTGTTATTTTAGATACATACACTGGTTACAATAGTGCCGTTGAACCTAATATCTTAAATGCATTTTCAGCTGCCGCATATCGCTTTGGTCATACAATGATCAATGGAAGATTGGTTCGCTACGAAGAAGACGGAAGCGATTGGTCTTTTGGTGCAGTAGATCTACGTGATGGTTTCTTTAATCCATTAATATTAAAAGACGAAGGTGGTATAGAACCTTTTTTTAGAGGTTTGGCCGCGCAAGAGCATCAATTCGTAGATCCCATGATTATGGATGATATTCGCAATTTTCTATTCGGCCCTCCAGGCGCTGGTGGTATCGATCTTCTTTCCGTGAATTTAGCACGAGCCCGAGAACGCGGATTACCCGACTACAATACCATTCGTGGTGATCTGTTTCTTACGCCTCACAATGATTTCGAGGACTTAACATCGGATGCCGACCTAAGAGCTCGCTTGCAAACGGTTTATAGCGACATTAACGATATAGACCCTTGGATTGGTTTTATGAGTGAAGATCACCTGCCCAATACGCTTATGGGTGAAGGTTTAAATACCATCCTCAAGATGCAGTTTGGCTTTTTACGAGATGGTGATCGTTATTATTATGAAAACGACCCTGCCCTATCTACTGATGATATAGCGATGATCAAAAACACCAAGCTTTCTGAAGTGATCTTAAGAAACACAAATATTGAGACCTTACAAGAGAACGTATTCATGGCGGTGCCGCGTGATCTACTCGCTGTTGAATTATTTCCGTTTCCAGAAATTCGAAACATGAAATTGACAGCGTATCCTAATCCTGTTCAGAAATATTTTAACCTTATTATTGACACCTCTAGACCGTCAAGTGCGACCTTGAGTATTTGGGATGTTTCAGGGATTTTGGTGAATGAAGAAAAAGTAACACTTAACAAAGGCCGTAATGAACTAAACTTTGAATTGAGCGACAAATTAGCGAATGGTTTATACGTTATTACGCTGAAGTCGGATAATGGCAACGGACAATTAAAACTTATTAAGCAGAAGTAAAAAACTTTGTATAATTAAAAAAGCCACTTTATAATAAAGTGGCTTTTTTAATTATACAAAGTTTAGAGGAAGATCGCGTTTAGCGTTCCGATTTGCGCTTTCCTTTCCCTTTGTAATTACGCTTGGGAACCTTTTTAAGTTCTTCTAGTGATAAGTAACCATCTTGATCAAGATCAATTTCAGCAAAATTCTTTTTTAATGGTCCTTTCACTTCATCACTAGACAGTTTTGCGTCCTTGTCTCCATCCAATTTCTCCATAATCTTATCGGGTGAAGGGCGGTTTCCTTTGCGTTTCCCATGTCCTTTTCCTTTACGATCACGTTTCGGCCTTGCTTTTAACTCATCCATAGAAATAGCGCCATCTTCATTGGCATCTATCTTAGCAAAATGCTTTTTTAGGCGGCCTTGCACTTCGTCTTCAGAGATTTTCGCATCCTTATTAGCATCAAACTTCTCCATAATTTTCTCTGGAGTAGGTCGTTCTTTTTTGTCCGTTTTTACTTCCTGGCTTAGTCCACTTTGTGTGAAAAAGAAAGTTAATAATCCGAACGTCATTGTTTTAATCAACAGTTGTTTTTTCATAGCATTGAAATTTTACGTTATACTATTTAGACTACGAATCTTTGATTTTCCTTCGGAAGGAAGACCATTACGATAAGAATACACTTAAAAGGCCCGTATAAACGAGCCTTTTAAGTGTACTTCTAGTATCTATTATCGTAAAACGGCCTGAACCGTTTGTGTGGTTCCTTCGGATTTCAAACGAATAAAGTAAATTCCGCTTGCCAGTTTTGCCCCTTGTGCGTTGGTTCCTTTCCAACTGAGATTCTGACGTCCTGAAACCACTTCATCGAGTACTACAAGCACTTTTCTTCCGAGAACGTCATATACTTCCACGGTAGTATTCGCTTCACGCTTTAACGTAAATGATATGGTAGTTTGGTCGCTAAAAGGATTAGGCACTACGGTAAGCGCGCCATTCGTTTCAGTAATATCGTTACTATTCAAAATTCCTTCAGGAGAAATTCGTGAATAATAGACGTCTTGTCCGCCCGTAAATGTTCCGCACCACGCAACATGTGCAAAATCATTGTCGCTTTTCATGTCAAAATAATCACCCATCTTTTGTTGTACGGGATAGCCAATATTTGGATCGAATGCTTCAGAAATAGGCGTATTTGGTGACCATGTTGTTCCTTGATCTTCAGAAAAAGAATAATATAGGCGAGAAAGAAAGGTCCCGGGGTTATCACGTGTGTCCAACCATATAACGTCAATGCGTCCATTAGGTGCAACCGCCATCGTTCCAAACCACTGATAATTGGTCGTTCCAGTATCGGTGTTAATTCTAACTGCTGGTTCAAAAGTGCTTCCGCCATCGGTGCTACGTGCAAACATAACGTCGGCTGGATCACTATTTGAAATACGTGCAACGGTAGAGAGTACATATACGTTATCCTGTCCAGGGCCATTAGAAATATCAACATCAACCCAGCTTTGCCCTAGTAAACCTGATGGATTAATAGGTTCAAAAAAACTTGGATTCCCATCTAGGTCGACCATAGTAACCGAATCAAAAGTTACTGGCGTGCTAAAAGCATCTTTAGCAGTAGTCGATTTTACCACCGCAAAACTGGTCGCATTAATAAAACCAACCACGTATAGGTCCCCATTTCGGTCTACAGCCAACGTACCCCATGCAGGATCTCCATCTACCAGTACACAATCCTCGAAACTATTGGCAGTATCGGTAGAGCGTGTAAAGTTTCCGTCATTCGCACATGTAGTGAAATTACTTGACCAATATGAATAATTATTTCCAGCACCGATAGAGTTGGAACGATCAATACGCATCCACTGCTTGTCGCCTCCATTGGCAGGAACAGGTGGACTCCAAACGACGCCGCCGTCTTCAATTGCCCATACATCACAGGGAAAGCCGCTCTGCAAACTATTATAATAAAAATTTCCGTCTTTGTCGAAGTCTAAAACTGGATCTGAACGAAAATTCCCAGGATCTAAAACCCCTGGAAAGGTGAAGTGTACGGCATCTGTGGTATATCCATATCCTGCTTGTCTAAAATCGCTGCCAATATCATCAAACTGTCGCCAACCAACTACAATTCGATCTGAATTAGTAGGATCAACGGCTAGCGAAGGTTCATTTGCGGCATCATTTAGAATATTATTTCCGGCAGCATCTATATTTACTTGACGTGTATAATAATTGATTCCACTTGCATGATATGCAGGCCCCTTAGGCATATTTGCCCGTTCAACCGCTATATACGGATCATTGATAACCTCGTAGTTTACTTGCCTCATTTCTTCGTTGGAAATATGCTGTGACAATAGAGAAAGTGGTAGCAATAATGCCACCAAAAAACAATAAAGAAGATTCTTCATAGCGGTCGGTTATTTAGGTGTTGGAATTAAAATTTCACCTAAATGTACAATTTATATGGTAGCTATGCGTAACTGCCGATAAGATGGAGAAGCAAGAGTTTGTTCTAAACGCTTACGATGCTTTTATATGAAAGACGACTAAGTTTACTTCCGCTTATTGCGTTTGTTGTAGTTTTTGTCGCCCTTGGTTTTCGGCTTTTTGTATTTTTTAGCAATTTTATACTGATAGGATCCACCTTGATTCGTCTTCTGATTTTTCTCACTTTTTTCGTGAAAACTAGGTCCCGGAACATCTTCAGCCGTTTGTTTATGCGGATTGTTTGGCTCAATGATCTTAGGTTGTTCTTCCGGCGTAAGCCGTGTTGCGTGCTCCACTTCCGCAGGAAATTCCTTTAGTGGAATCTTATAATTCATAAGCGCCTCAATTCCTTCTTTTAAGGGCGTTTCAAATTCGGTATAGAAAAGGATAGAAGTTCCCTCTGCTTCTGCCCGTCCGGTTCTACCAATACGGTGCATATAATTTTCAGGATATTTTGGCGTATCAAAGTTGATTACATGAGTGATGAGATCTAGATCCATTCCGCGTGCCATCACATCGGTTGCGATCAAAATTCGGTTTTTTCCTTCGTTAAACTGATTGATAGAGCGAAGTCTGTAATTCTGTGATTTATTAGAATGTATCAAACATGCTTCGGAACCATAAAATTCATCAATTACTTCAAAGAGACGATCGGCACTACGTTTATTAGAAACAAACACCAATACTTTTGTGAATTCTTCTACATTCCGAAGTAAGTGAACCAACAGATTTGCTTTGGTGTAAAAGTTGGTGACCTTGTATGCCTGCTGTGCAATATTCTCTAAAGGTGTTCCACTAACGGCTACAGCAATTTTTTCAGGGACGGTAAAGAAATCGTTGATAAGCGCTTCCACATCATCGGTCATGGTTGCAGAAAACATGATATTCTGGCGTTTCTTTGACAACAGATCAAAGATATTAGTGAGCTGAAACCGAAATCCGAGGTCAAGCATAACGTCAACTTCATCAATAACCAATTTTTTGACCGATTTAAGCTGTAAGGTTCTACTCAAAGCGAGATCATATAAACGCCCTGGCGTAGCTACAACTATATCACAACCTTCAGCAACTAGCTTTTTTTGTGTGTTGATATTGGTACCACCATATACACCAACGGTTCGTACAGAAAGGTATTTTGCAAACTTTTCGATCTCCTCAACCACCTGAACTACCAGTTCACGCGTTGGAACCAAAACAAGTACTCGCGGGTCATCCTGCTTCGAAAATTTTAGATCTTGTAAGATGGGAAGCATATACCCTAGGGTTTTACCCGTACCTGTTTGTGCTATCCCTACCACGTCTTTGCCCGCACGAACAACAGAAAAAGCCTGCTCTTGAATTGGTGTTGGTGATTCGAAGCCAAGATCATCAATTCCGTACTGGAGTTGTTTGTTTAAATTGAGGTCCTTAAAGGTTTGCATATAAAAATTTTGGCAAAGGTACGGCAACTATCGGGTATAAAGCGAATGTGCCTTAAAAGTATAATATATTATGTACATTTACTGCTTTAAAATTTCCCTTTATGATTAAAAATATACTTCTCGCAGTTGTCCTATTAGCAACAACTAACACCGTTTTTTCGCAAGAAAAAGAAATCAAAATTGAAGAAGAGCGCGTGGCAAATCGCCTTATGCTTTATGCCGTGAACGAAAACCTCGTCGATCTGGACGTTATGTTAGAGGTTGAAGGTACGGGCTTTAGACAAAGTAAATCAAAACCTCGTATGGTTCGTGTACCTGCAACATCAAAAGTACACATGCTTAATTTAATGGTCAATAAAAAACAACAGCCTGTGTATACGGCTAAGATCACCACAAATGACAGCTTGTCTAGACGTGCACTTCGAAAGCCATTCGATCTTGTGAAAATTGATCCTAAAAAACCGCTTACGGTATATCTTACACGTAATTGTACCACGTGCGATACCATTGTGGCTAGCTTAAATGCAAGTCCGTATCGCTATACACTGCATGATCTTGTAGAAAAACCAGAAATAGAAAAACAGTTGGCTGGATCATTTGTTGGCACAGGAACTACGATTGAAGAATTAACAAATCCAGTTTTCAGTATTCAAGGAAGTATCTACGGAAATATTTCTGACTATGATACCTTATTGGAAAAACTAAACGAATAGCCCTCTGCATCCAAACAACTTACATAAAGAAGGATATGATTTTTCGGCACTAACGAAACATCATCCCGAACTCGAACCATTCGTTTTTATTAACGAGCACGATCGAAAATCTATTGATTTCGCCGATCCAGAGGCTGTATTACATCTAAACAAAGCCCTTTTGAAGCGTCATTATCACGTAAATGATTGGAATATTCCCGCGCATTATCTCTGTCCGCCAATTCCTGGCCGCGCCGAGTATATTCACCACATTGCCGATATTATTGCTGAAACGGGAAAGTCTGAAAACATACGCGGACTCGATATTGGTGTAGGGGCCAATTGTGTTTACCCTATTTTAGGAAGTCAGCTCTATCGTTGGAATATGGTGGGAGCCGATATTGATAACAACGCAATTGCTGCTGCGCAAGCCAATGCACGTGCTACGGAAGGCACTGCAAAACGTGTTGAGATTAGACATCAGGCCAATAACGCCAACATATTTGAAGGAATTATAAAGAGTGGCGAGTACTTCCATTTTACCATGTGTAACCCTCCTTTTCACACTTCCGAAGAAGAAGCAACCAAAGGTACACTTCGGAAATTACGTAATCTTGACGATGATGATGCGCCGTATAAAACAAAGAAAGAAATTGTTTTAAATTTTGGCGGACAAGCGAACGAATTATGGTGTAATGGTGGCGAAGCACTTTTTATTAAGCGCATGATCAAACAAAGCGCTTCTTTTAAAACACAAGTGGGCTTCTTCTCTACCCTCGTTTCTAAGAAAGACAATCTCAATAAGATCTACAAACAGCTAGATAAATTGAAAGCGACACATAAAACCGTTATTATGAATCACGGAAATAAAAAGATCCGATTCGTTTATTGGTCTTTTAACAAAGATTAATCTTCTGGCGGATAGCCGTGAATCTCTTCAAAAAGCGTATCAAAATTCTCACGTAAATACGCACGAAGCTTTAGGCGATAATCATCTTTTAACCAAGACACGAAGTTGTGGGTACTCTTACTAATACACTTCGTATATTTATTTATTCGGAAGTCAATATCGTCTCCCAACATTTTAGCGAGCCCCAAAGCGTCATAAACGTCTTCACTATTCTCAACACACATTTTTGCGTGATGCTGAATAGAACGTTCTAAAACTACTTTTGAAGATTCTCCACTTTTAATAGAATCTACATAGGTCTTTTTAATATCAAAAAATACATCTTCAGACTTCGCAAACTCTTCCCGAAGTTCATCAGGCATGGTATAAGCAAAATTATCCTCAATATCTTCATCATCCAAGATATTCTCAAGATACATATTAGGCGACTTAAAGATTCGTTGCCAATCTAAATCTGCTCCCCAAGGTCCAAAACGATAAAAATTATTTCCAAGATCAATAACCTTAAAGGTTGATTTATTATTGAGTACACGCGACCCACGCCCAATCATTTGATAATATAGCGTGAGTGATTTGGTCGCTCGATTCAGAATAATAGATTCTACCGTAGGCTCATCAAATCCAGTCGTTAAAATACTTACGGAAGTTAGAATCGCATCAGGAGTTTCTTTAAACCACTTTAGGATCGCTTTTCGTTGTTTTTTTGTTGCTGTATTGTCTAAATGAGCAATAGGGTATCCCGCGTGCTTAAAGGCATCATATACATATAAAGATGTGTTGATACCATTATTAAAGATCAAGGTCTTCTTGCCCTTACAGCGCTCTTCATAGGCCTGCAACAGTTTGCTCAACATATCACTTCCTGTATACAGATCTTCAGATGATTGCACGGTATAATCTCCGTTAGCACCAACAACTAAAGACGTTAAACCTACGTTGTATGAGTACATATCGGCACGTGATAAAAAGCCGTTTTCGATAAGCGATTCAATAGACTCACCTGTGATAAGCTCATCGTAGTTGTTGCTCATCGGCAACTTGATATTTGAGCTTAACGGGGTTGCAGTAACTCCAAGAATAAAGGCTTTTTCGAAATATTTAAAAAGCTTTGTAAATGAATTATAATGCGCCTCATCAATAATCACCAAGCCTACGTCACTAATATCTAGTTTATCTTCCTGTAATCTATTGTTAAGTGTCTCAACCATAGCGACAAAGCAACTGTATTCGCTTTGATCCTCAAGGTTTGCCGTACTGTTTACGACCTTATTTTTCACGCCAAACTCAGTAAGCATGGTAGAAGTTTGCTTACACAATTCTATACGGTGAGTCATCACAAGCACTTTCTTCTTGTGATTTTTCAAATACTGTCTAACAATTTCAGAAAAGATAACGGTCTTTCCTCCACCCGTTGGCAGTTGATACAATAAATGATAATCTTCAGCTGCGTCATCGAAGGCAGTAAAAATTTTATCAATCGCGCCCTTTTGGTAGCTATAGAGGTCTTTTCCTGTTTTTTCTTCGTCTAAATCGATCTGATTTTTACCCATGTAGTTTTTTACTTTGCAAGGTTGCAAAAGTACGGTCTTTTCAGGGTATTTCAAGCATATCCAAAAACTTTTTTAATCAAATAATTTAAGGAATTTTTCGATCGGAACGATCAATGAATGATTTTAAAGTGTCTCGTTGTGCTTCGCGAAACGCAGAATGGTACTGAAGTCTTCTTCCTTGTGATAACGCATGCACTTCTGTTTCTCCCTGAAACAACAACTTCGTGCCCGTCAATGACAGTGTTGTGATCAATTGTGGCTTGCTGGGTTTAAAGGCCAGCTTCCTATCAGTTTTAATAAATTGTAGTGGTACGCTAAACAACGTATTTAAACCGATTTGTTTATTGCTAATACTATTCTTTTCATCTGTAATGCTGTGAATTGAATCAACCACAAACCGGCAGGCTTCAGGAACCGATTTTAAACGAAATGCCAACTCCGACTTTGCATTGACAAAGTTAATTTCAAGTTGGTTTTTCATACTTCCGAAGTAAACATATTCAAAATCGGTGACAAAAATATACTTTTGATATAACGCATCATTAAATACGCCACGATCTTCTTTTAAGCTTTTATCACTTCGGGAGGTAAAATAAATGATACGTTCTGGATCGATATTTGACTGAAAAGCATATAATTCTTCTACCACTTGAATGTCGTCATTCGCCTGCACATCGGTTGCCGTACACGGCGTATCACAAAGAAAAAAGCGTTTGTTTCCGTAGGTGTTGCGCGTTTCACAAAGTCTAAAGACATAGCCGGTATATTCGTCTAAGCGAACCGTTTCCTGCATACTTTTCTTGTAATTACTTCCGCAGGAAGCTGCTAAAGCACTTGCTATGACAAGAATATACATAAAACTTTTTCGCATCATTTTGAGTTGTTAAATTCAGATCCTCCCCCTAGGGCAAATCTCCAACTATAGTAATAATCGGGATGGTATGGAAAATCAGTCGAATCATGGATAAAATCCTGAATGTCAATCGCATTGATATCGTATACTGTTACATACGCGTTATAACCTTGCCGAAAGCTCCGCATTCTGGCGGTCCACTGCTGCTGATTAAAACCGAAAGCATCTCCATTTTTATATGGTATATGATCTAGTTGTAATTTATCGGCTGCATCAACCGCATACTGCTGCCATCCCGTAAACTTATGGAAGCTCAACTCCAAGGCGTTCACATGATAATATTTATCTAAATGCACGCTAAGTAGCATGCCTCCTGTATAATAGCGGTCTTCTTTGTCCCCCAAAAAGCTTAAAATTGGTCCGCCGTCATTGTAGTATGCAAGTTGGACATAGCCCGCAACATTCAGGTTAAAAAAACCGATGGTTTGTGAGGCCCGATTTTTATCAGGATTCATCAACCAATTTGACCCTAAAGAAACTGAATAGTCGAAGGTATTCTGCAATGGATTTGCTGTAAAATCTGAAA
>Ga0209344_10004304_pt1 | contig 13157 bp, 11 predicted proteins | sample Cruoilmetagenom6_FD_187293 | JGI IMG/M metagenome (GOLD analysis project Ga0209344, IMG submission 187293) | Oil polluted marine microbial communities from Coal Oil Point, Santa Barbara, California, USA - Santa Barbara Oil Seep Sample 6 (SPAdes)... | ecosystem: Environmental > Aquatic > Marine...
TTACGATAAAAAACGATTTATTGCTATAGGTGAAAAAGAAGGTAAGGGTAAATTTCTAAAACATGTTTGTGCTTTGGCAAACAGTAATCCATCGAATAACTCTTTTATCGTTATTGGAGTTGAAGATGAGGATAATAAAATTGTAGGGGTAGACTTTTTTGATGACAGCAAGATCCAAAATTTGGTGAACGCCTACTTAGATAATCCCCCATTGATTTCCTATGAGAACATTCCTTTTCCCCATTTACCAGAGGGAAAAGTGGTGGGTTTGGTTACCATAAAATCTATTGGAAAGATTTGCTCGCTCAGAAAAAACATTTGGAAGTATTATGGAGGGGCCGTATTTTTTAGGGAAGGTAGCATAAGCCTTCCAAAAATATTTGATATCGAATTGAAAGATATTAATTCTGAGGCAGTGGCGACTATTGAGCAACATGCAAAGAATAATATTGAGCTCACCTTAGACGGAGTAATTGATTTTTTAAATCATCGACATAAAGATCTGGAAAGTGATTATAAGGTTTTTAAAGAGCAATTTGTGGTCTGTTGGGCAGGAAACAAAAAAGTTGTTAATGGCACTACGTACTATTATCGAGTAGATATTGAATTGATCAATGAACAGGTTAAGCTGTTTTATTCAAATTTAGATGAAGTTACCATTAGTTATGATAATGATTCTTTTACGACCATTGAGTTTGTGCAATTGGGTCTAGGGGCAAAGCAAAGGTATTATCCTTTAGAAAAAGTGGTCATCAATTTTAGCGAAAACGGCACCTATCAAATTACGAGCGATTTACTTTTTGAACCACCCTTACATAATGAGGATGAACTGCAAAAGATTTATAAAAGTAATAATGCTCTAGTAGCAAAAGTAATGGGGAATACTGAATTGACCATTGTCGAAGTAAGGCAATTAAAATATTTGGCAGATTTTTACTTAATCTGCTTTCTAAACGGATTTGAAGAAGCTAAAGAGCGAATGGAAAAAGCTAGGCAAGTCTTGAAGCCAAAATACGCAGGAATAAATGCTTCATTAAAAGAAGCGCTTCGTGTGCTTAGAAAAGTTAAATATTCTTAATCCAAAGTTGCTCGTAGGGCTTCAGTGTCAAGTCGTCATGTATGAGTTCAAAAGATTTTCCGGTTAGCAAATCAATAGAATTTATACCAGTATGAATTCCTATGGAAAGTAACCATCCTATATTTAAGGTTTCGGTAACTTCATTAAAATTAGACAGGATCCAAACACTTTTATCTTCAAAAGTTCTTTGATAAACGAATACATGTTCATTTGGGCAACCGTGAACTATTATGTCGTTATTGTCAGCAAATACGCTATGCTTCTTTCTTAAGCGTATCATATTTTTTAATCCTTTGAATATAATGGTTGAAGAGCTATCTTTTTCTTTTTTCAATTTCGAAACAATATCCCAATTCTGCATTGGTCTGTTTACCCATCTATTATCATTTACTTGATCTTCGTTTTGTTCATAAGAGTAATCGTTCAATGTACCAATTTCATCACCTGCATAAATCATCGGAATTCCTCCGTAGGTTAAAATAATACCGTGCATCATTAAAATTTTAGTAATGGCATAGTCGATAATATTTTTATTGTTCTGCTCTAAAGCGGTTTCCAAACCTAATAATGAAGCGGTGCTACCGGTAATTCTCCCGTCACCGTTTTTAGGATTGTACATGAACATTAATCCTTTTGCCGGAGACCATTCTAGTTTACCACAGTAATAATTCAAAATAAATTGTTTGTGGGCGGTAGGGTTGTAACTCATGGCGCGAACAAAATCATCATCATAACCAAGACCAATATCATCATGGCAGCGTATGTAATTGATCCATGTAGCATCATTAGGTTTAGACGGAATTTCTGTAACACTCTTCACCATTAAAGATGCCTTTTTAGTGGCAATTGAATTCCATAACAAAGCCATTAAAGATGCGTTGTATGCTACTTCGCACTCGTTACCTTCGGCAATATCTTCACCAAAATACTTGATGATATTTCTGGGGGCAACAATAGCTTCTGCCAGTAGAATTACACCCGGTGCTATCACCTGGAGGCACATTCTAAAAAGAGATATAAGTGTGTGTGCTTCGGGCAGGTTTTGAGATAATGCACCCAACTTTTTCCAAAGAAATGCCAATGCATCAAAACGGATAACATCAACACCCAAGTTTGCAAGTGCCATTAAATTACCTAGCATTTCAATGAATACCTCAGGATTTCTATAATTTAAATCCCACTGATAATTATTAAAACAGGTCATGACCCATTTCTCCATTTCAGCATTATAAGTAAAGTTTCCTGGAGCCGATTGCGGAAATATTTCTGGAAGCGTTTTTTCAAACTCATCAGGTATATGACGGTCAGAATAAGTGTAATAATAGTTTTGATAATGAAGGTCGCCTGCCTTAGCCTTTTGTGCCCACTCAAATTCGTCTGAAGTATGGTTCACGACAAAATCTAGCATCAAGAACATGTTGTTTTCTCGTGCTTCTTTGGTAAAAACTGAAAAATCTTTCTTAGTGCCGTATTTAGGATCAATTTCGTGATAACTGTTTACGGCATAACCACCGTCGTTTTCACCTTCCGGTCTTGTAGTAATGGGCATGAGGTGAAGAAAATTAACACCTAGGTCTTCAAAATAAGAGAGCTTTTCTTTGAGTCCGTTTATGTCTTTGTTAAAACGGTCAACATACATTTGCATACCCACGATTTGCTCACTTTGGTACCAGTTACCTGAATTTAAACGAGCAATATCTTGTTTTTTTAAGTTTGCAGGTCGGTCTTTAAATAGCGACTCTAGCTTGCTTAAAAGAGTAAAGAAATAGGTGCGGTGTTCCTTTTCTTGGTATAATGAAAAAAACTGTGTCTTGATCAGCGATAGATTTGTAGCCAACCTTTGTTCAAATAAAGACTTAGAAGACGATACACCTTTTTTCTTTTGACCTTTTAGAGCTAATAGCCGGTGTAATTCAGCTTGGTTCATTTTAAGAGTCTAATTGTTGTGAAGTAGGTAGCGATTCAATAGCTCCAAAATTTTCAGTTGTAATGGCTCCTGCCTTATTGGCCCTAGAAACCATGTTATAAAGTAGGTGTTCGTTTTCTAGAAGATCTTCTATTTTAGAAATTTTGGCGAGTTGCTGTAAAAGGCATCCAATAAAAGCGTCACCGGCACCAGTCGTATCTTTTGGGGTAACTTTCATACTCGGAATCGTTTTATAGAAATTCGATGTACTAAGTAAAGTACCTTCGCTTCCTAAAGTAACGACTATAATCTGCGTTCCCGCTTCATGAAAAAATTTACAGGCCTCTTCCATGTTTTCCTTTCCAGAAAGAAGTTGGGCTTCCTCTAGACTAAATTTACATAAATGAGACTTCTCAATGAATGTATGGCACTTTCGTATAAAGACATCCTCTTTGTTTTTCCAGAGATCCCCCCTGTAATTAGGATCAAAACTGATAAATGCATTTTTGGTGAGTCCGTCGAACAAATACCTACTGTAAGTTTCTTCTAAAGAACCGCCTAATAATGCAGTAGCGGCACCAAAGTGTAAAATACTATTTTCAAATTTAGATTTAAGCGATGAGTCGTAAGTGAGTTCTTTGTCGGCCCCACGGCTAAAAACAAAATCACGTTCGCCATCTTTATCAATAGAAACAAAGGCTAAAGTAGTAAACGTTTCACATTTTTGAGCCAAAGAAATATCAACTTTTTCATTTTCAAGAACGCGAAGTAAAAATGAGCCAAAAGGATCATTGCCAACAGCTCCAACAAAGAAGCTATCGCCGCCAAGCTTGCTAATAGCACAAGCAACATTGGCCGGTGCGCCACCTGCTTTTTTAGAAAATCTTTTAGCTTTTGATAAGTCTTTGCCTTGGTTTTCGGCAACAAAATCAATCAGCAATTCTCCAATACAGAATACCTTTTTCATAAATCAAAAAAGAAAATTAGGAAGTCTAAGTTAATTAGAAAAAGTATCTACTACCTAAATATTCTTAAGGAATTATTAAAATATAGTTGCTGACAGGTTATTTTTATGAATTAATACCCTCTGTATTTTGGGTCTGTTCCTGAATTGCATATCTTGAATTACACATTTTAAAACACATATTGACCATGAGCATATTTGATGAAATTAAAAAAAAGCTAAGCCACGAGTTTATTGACATTGTTGAGTGGCTAGATAATACGAACGACACTATAGTACATCGTTTCGAGCGTTACCAAAACGAAATTAAGAACAATGCGAAACTAATTGTTAGGGAAGGGCAAACAGCGGTTTTTATCAATGAAGGTCAATTGGCAGATATTTTTAAGCCTGGCACCTATACTTTGAATACTCAAAACCTGCCTATTTTAACTACTTTAAAAGGATGGAAATATGGTTTTGACAGTCCGTTTAAAGCAGATGTGTATTTTGTGAATACACGTTTGTTTACCGATGAAAAATGGGGAACCAAAAACCCTTTTATGCTAAGCGATGACAGATTTGGTCTGGTAGAAATACGTGCTTTTGGAACTTATAGTTTTAGAATCAATGATCCAGGAAAATTTGTAGTAGATGTAGTGGGTACCGATGGTAATTTTACCAACTACGAGGTAAACGAACATCTAAAAAGTTTAATAGTAACGCGTTTTACCGATACTGTTGGGGAAGCTAATTTACCTATAGAGCTTTACGCGGCCAATACAAGCGAGCTTTCTGAAACGTGCCAAGAGGTAATGCAGCCAGAATTCAATAGGGTAGGTATAGAATTAGAGAAATTCTACATCGAAAATGTATCGATGCCTGAAGAACTTAAGAAAGAAATTTTTGAATATAGCCGTTTGGATAAATTGGATATGGACAAATTAGCACAGTTTAAAGCGGCCAAGGCTATGGAACTGGCAGCTAAGAATGAAGGCGGTACAGCCGGTGCCGGTATGGGCATGGGTATGGGCTTTGTGTTGGCACAACAAATGGGCGGCTTAATGGGGCAACCTACAGCACAATCTATTGGGGGTCAAACCGTACAACCCTCACAGGCACCACCAATACCGGCACAAATCACATATTTCTATGCCGTAAACGGTCAACAATTAGGGCCTGTTGCCTTTGAAAAACTAAAAGAATTATTTGCAAGTAGAACCATTAATAGAGATTCTTTAATTTGGAAACAAGGTATGGCAAGCTGGTCAGCATTGAAAGATGTAGAAGAATTAAAATCATTCTTGGGCGGTAACACACCACCACCATTACCAACAACATAATAATATTAAGCAAATAGTATACTATTCACCCTCTAGATAAGGGATATTTTCTATGGACAATATTCAACAATCGGAATATAAAAAAGCATGCGCCAATTGTGGTGCCGAATTAAAATTCAAGCCAGGCTCACATCAGTTAAGATGTGAATATTGCGGCTATGAAGAATTTATAGAGCAGTCGAAAAGTAGTTTTGAAGAACTAGAATTAAAGCACTATTTAAAAATTGTTGGTGAAAATGCCTATACAGAAACTATAGAACTATTGCATTGTAAAAATTGCGGAGCCAACCAGCATGTCGAAGAAAATTACAAATCGCTTAACTGTGTGTACTGTAATGAGCCTTTAATTAGGGAAGATATTGAAAAAGAGGGATGGATCTTACCTGGTGCATTAATTCCCTTTCAATTAGATGCTAGAAAAGCACAGAGCATATTTAAAAATTGGGTAAGTAAAATATGGTTTGCACCCGACAATTTAAAAAAAGCAGCTTTAGACCCAGAAGGGTTACATGGTCTATATGTACCCTATTGGACATTCGATGCCAACCTTTTTGCATCATATCAGGGGCAAAGAGGCGATTACTATTATGAAAGGCAAACCTATAATAGTAATAAAGGTAAGAGAACTAGACAGGTTAGAAAAACAAAGTGGACATATGCTTCTGGTAAGGTTGGCGGATTTGTAGATGATATCTTAATAAGCGCTTCAGAAAACAAACGAAAAGAAATTCCGTCTAAAGTTACCTTTTGGAACTTAAAAGATTTAGTGGCGTTTAATTCAAAATATTTATCGGGCTTTATTACCGAAAAGTATACTGTTTCATTGAAAGAGGGACATCATGAGTCTTTTCAAGAAGCTAAAACTATTGCTTATAATTGGATTAGAAGAGATATCGGTGGAGATACACAAAAAATAGCAAATACCGATATTAAGTTGACAGATGAAAAGTTCAAGCATGTTTTACTTCCTATCTACATAAGTTCGTATAAATATGATGGTAAAAAATTCAATTTTTACATTAACGGACAAACAGGGATACTCAGTGGAAACAGACCATATTCATTTTGGAAAATCTTTTTTTTAGTGATTTTTATCCTTATCATAATAACCATAATTGCGATTTTTGCTAAATGAGTATAAAAAGAACATTGGTCGTTGGCGATATTCATTCTGGATTACAAGCCTTGAAACAAGTACTTGAAAAAGCGGTCATTACAGAAAATGACACCATAATTTTTTTAGGAGATTATATTGATGGTTGGAGCGAGGCGGTTGAAACCGTTGACTTTCTCTTGCAAATAAAGGAAAATTACAATTGTATTTATTTGAGAGGTAATCATGACGAGCTTTGTTATGAGTGGTTAACAGGTAAAGCTGATAATCCTACTTGGTTTATGCATGGTGGTGAGGCAACTTCAAATTCATATGCTAAGGTGTCTGAAAAAACAAAAGAGGTTCATTTAAGTTTCTATGAAAGTTTAAAGAATTATCATTTAGATTCAGAAAATAGGTTGTTTTTGCATGCGGGTTTTACTAACTTAAAGGGTATCGAACACGAGTATTTTCAAAAAAGCTTCTATTGGGACCGTACCTTATGGGAATTGGCACTTTCTTTAAATAAAGATTTTGAAGAAGAGCATATATATTACCCGAAGCGATTAAAGAATTATTCTGAAATCTATATTGGTCACACACCTGTAACACGTATTGGTAAGACAACACCTCAAAAAGGGGCAAATGTTTGGAATATTGATACAGGTGCGGCCTTTAAAGGACCATTGACTATATTTAATGTTGATACAAAAGAATATTGGCAAAGTGATCCTGTATATACCTTTTATCCTGATGAGAAAGGTAGAAACTAAGAAAACCGTTAACTTTACTAAAAAACAGATTGTTTTAATGACGATCTTTGATAAAAATTAAACTATGCCTATTAAAAATATAAGATTAGAAGTTATGCAGGCCTTAGAGCCACAAGTAGAAGGATTTATGGATTCTTTCCTTATAAAACCAGAGGATATATGGCAGCCAACAGATTTTTTACCAAATTCTGAAAAAGATACTTTTTTGCAAGAGGTGAAAGATATTCGCGAAGAGTCAAAAGAACTAGGGTATGATTTTTGGGTTACAATGGTAGCAGATACTATTACCGAAGAAGCTTTACCGACTTATGAATCTTGGTTGATGGATGTTGTTGGTATCGACCAACATGGTGACCACAAAACAAATGGTTGGGCAAAATGGGTACGCGCTTGGACCGCTGAAGAAAATAGGCATGGCGATGTGTTGAACAAGTATCTATATTTATCAGGAAGGGTAAATATGAGAGAAATTGAATTGACTACGCAACATTTAATTTCTGATGGTTTTGATATTGGTACAGATCGCGACCCATATAAAAATTTTGTGTATACTTCTTTTCAAGAATTGGCCACGAACATTTCACATAAACGTGTTGGGCAAATGGCCAAGAAAAAAGGAAACACGTTATTAGGTAAAATGTGTACTATTATTGCGGGTGATGAAATGAGACACCATTTGGCATATAGGGAGTTCGTAAAAACTATTTTTGGTGAAGATCCATCAGGTATGATGATAGCCTTTGCCGATATGATGAAGAAAAAGATAGTTATGCCAGCGCACTTTTTACGTGAATCTGGTGGTACAATAGGATCGGCATTTGAAAATTTCTCTAACTGTGCACAACGTTTAGGTGTTTATACGGCGCAAGATTATGTTAATATTCTAAGCAAACTGAATGCTTATTGGGAATTGGATACAGTACGTTCATTAAATGAAGAAGCTGAAAAGGCAAGAGATTATTTAATTAAGTTACCTGCAAGGTTAGAACGTATTGCAGAGCGAATGAATTTTCCAAAAGATCAATATCACTTTAAGTGGGTAGAAGCAAACGGCTCATTATAAAACAAAAAACCCTTTATTAATAAAGGGTTTTTTGTTTTCAACAGTCAGTTATAGCTTACCGTGTTTGTGTTCATCTTGCCATTTTACAAGCTCGGTCCACTTACCTTCATAACACATTTTAGCTTGCATTGGCCAAGATGCTGGATCGTGAATTTTATATCTTGTTCCGCCCGTGTCCAATATTTTTTGACAATCCTGTAAGCTAGCTTCAGAAAGTGCTTTCCATGTTTTAATATCGTAATCTTTAAACATACCCTCAATTTTTGGGCCAATACCTTCAATAAGTTTTAAGTCGTCTTGTTTGATAGTTTTTTTAAAAGCAGCTTTGGCAGCAGAAGCATCAAATGCTAAAACGCTACTTGTCGCTGCAAACGAAGTGGCAGTTGCAGAAGTACCAACATTCGAGCTTGTTACAGGGGTAGGTACAGTTTTACTGGAACTGATAACCTTTTGATTACAAGCATCTAAATCAGCTTTTAATTTAGTGTTGGTTGCTTTAAGATTATTTAAATCTACAAGGTCAGCTTTAAGTTTGGTGTTGCTGGTCTTAAGGCTGTTGATTTCGGCGGAGCTGTCGATTACTTTGGCAGAACTTTTATCAAATAGGCGACCAATTAGGTAACCCAAAAAGGCACAGATTATACCAATTAAAATGCACCAAATATTCATATTTTCAAAATTCATGATTTTACTTATTTATAGGATTAGTGTATGTTTTAATTTAAAGTAATTACTGTTCTTCTTCTTTTATCTGCCTTCTTCAGTAGCATTTGAAGCATTTGGGTATGTTTACCTTTGTGACGTATTAACAATTTTACTTACAGTAATACCGTGTTTTTTATCATTGTAAATAATGTTTGCTGTTTAGCGCACAATTTATTAAAAAAATCTTAAAGCATAGATATCTAATTACCTTATAATCAATCATTATCTAAATTCCATATATGTAGAATACTGTACAAACTATACGATCTATGGGTTGGTATATATAAAAGTGTATTAAGGAGGAATTTTTAGTTGCATTTTTACGTAAGTATTTAATTGTTATACATCTCCCCACAAAGATTGGGCATTGAATGTACAATTTAAAGTTTTGAGTTAGTTGGTTAAAAAATCCTGTATTCTAGAAGGCGACAGGATTTTTTTATGTCTAAAAGTGAAGGATCCAAAAATCCAACTATACAATATTTATGTAAACCTGTACAGAAATTGTTGAGCCGAGAATAACATTTTATTAGTTTAATACAGCGGGAATCATATTATAAAATGAAGAAAAAAATAAAAAGTATTATAAATTTCCTTTGTATGTTTATTGTTCTGGGCATACAGGCTTTACTTCATGGCAGTTGGTCAAGTGAGCCAACCAATTCAAAAGCCTAGCCTTGTAATTAACATACAAAGGAAATTTTATGAGTTTATTATAGATCAAACTTTATACCCTGTGCCAATGGTAGTTCGGTAGTATAGTTGATCGTATTGGTTTGTCTTCTCATGTAAACTTTCCAGGCATCAGAACCACTTTCACGACCACCGCCCGTTTCTTTCTCACCACCAAAAGCTCCACCTATTTCAGCACCAGAAGTACCTATGTTTACATTGGCAATACCACAATCACTACCCCAAGCAGAAAGAAAATGTTCAGCTTCACGTAGGTTGTTCGTCATTATTGCAGAAGATAATCCTTGTACTACGCCATTTTGAATAGCAATAGCATTTTCAACATCACCAGTATATTTTAATAGGTAAAGTACAGGTGCAAATGTTTCGTGCTGTACAATTTCAAAATCGTTTTCAGCTTCTGCAATGGCAGGTTTTACATAGCAACCACTTTCGTAACCTTCACCTTCTAACACTCCGCCTTCAACGATTAGTTTGCCACCTTCTTTAACCACCTTTTCTAAAGCCTCGCTATATCGAGCAACCGCATCTGTATCAATTAATGGACCTACATGATTATTTTCATCTAACGGGTTACCAATTCTTAATTGCTGATATGCCGCAACAACTGCATCTTTTACCTTATTGTACATAGATTCATGAATGATCAACCTTCTAGTAGATGTACAACGCTGACCAGCAGTACCTACAGCACCGAACACGGCACCAATTACGGTCATTTTTAAATCAGCATCAGGTGTAACTATAATAGCATTGTTTCCACCTAATTCCAATAAAGATTTTCCAAGGCGTGCAGCAACCGCTTGTGCAACATTTTTACCCATTCTAATAGACCCCGTAGCAGACACCAGTGGAATTCTATTATCTTGAGTCATAAGTTCCCCAATTTTATAATCGCCATTTATTAAGCAAGAAATACCTTCGGGTAGATTATTGGCCTTAAAAACTTCTGCTGCTATATTTTGACAAGCCACTCCGCATAAGGGGGTTTTTTCAGATGGTTTCCAAACGCAAACATCACCAGAGATCCAGGCTAGTGCCGTGTTCCATGCCCAAACGGCAACAGGGAAATTAAATGCAGATATAATACCGACAACACCTAATGAATGATATTGCTCGTACATTCTATGACCAGGTCTTTCTGAATGCATTGTTAATCCGTGTAATTGACGCGAAAGACCAACTGCAAAATCACAGATATCTATCATTTCTTGAACTTCACCTAAACCTTCTTGGTAACTTTTTCCCATTTCATATGAAACCAGTTTTCCTAAAGGTTCTTTAAGTTCCCTTAGTTTATCGCCAAATTGTCTTACAATTTCACCACGTTGCGGTGCAGGTTTTGTTCTCCATTCCTTAAAAACAGTTGTTGCAGTAGTCATCACTTTTTCATAATCTACTTTCGTAGTTGATTTCACCTTTGCGATTAAGGAACCGTCAACAGGTGAATATGATGAGATAATATCTCCTGATGAAAAATGGTCAGACCCGGTAGAAGTACCCTCATTGACATCTAAAATTCCGAGTGCTTTTAGGGCATTCTGTATTCCAAAATCTGCGGCTATTTTTGACATTATATAACTTTTTATGTAAATATTGTTAGATATAGTACAAAAATACAAAGAATTTTGTCTCTAGAAAGAACTAATTGTGATTATGAAAATTTAACTATTGACCAAAAGATAACTCCTATCAAAGCAGGTATGCTTTGCACTATAAATATCTTTTTACTTAACGAAATAGCTCCGTAAATACCGGCAACGGTAACACAGCATAAAAAGTAGAGCGCAATATTTACTGACCATTGTGGGCTGTCAATAAAAAAAGACCATATTAAACCTGTGGCTAAAAAGCCGTTATAAAGTCCTTGGTTTGCTGCCATTTGCTTGGTGGAAACAAATAAATTTTTTGGAAAATTTCGAAATACTTTTCTTCCCGTTGTAGTCCACGCACACATTTCTACCCAAAGAATATATATATGGATAAGAGCTACTATACCAATAATGACTTTGGCTACAACTATCATTCATCTTTTGCTATAAAACGTTCATCAACTGGCATTATCATTCCACAATTGTCGCATGTTCTTAGTTCTATTGAACCATAGAAATATTCAAAGTGTGTTAAAAAATCTTTTTCTATATCATGAAGAGTAAAATAGGCTTCATACAGTTTGTGGTTGCAATTATCGCAGAACCATAATAAACCGTCGTCAACATTCATGTTAGCGCGTTTTCGTTCGATAACCAAACCTATAGAACCTTCTTTGCGAACGGGAGAATGAGGTACTTTGGCAGGATGCAGATACATGTCTCCCGAGCCTAATTCCATAGTTTTCTTTTTCCCGTCTTCTTGTATATGAACTTCTATATTTCCTTCTAGCTGATAAAAAAGCTCTTCGGTTTCGTTGTAATGATAATCTTTACGGGCATTCGGCCCTGCAACAATCATAACAATATAATCTCCTGCATCTTTGTATAGGTTTTTATTGCCAACAGGGGGCTTAAGAGAAGCTCTGTTTTCTTGAATCCATTTGGTAAGATTAAACGGTGGTCGTATACTCATCTCTGTGAATTTAAGTAAAGTTAAAGAAAGTTTTTTTTCACCTAAAAGTTAAGCATAAAAATAGCCTTTGTTACGCAAAGGCTATTAGAAAATAGATTTCGTAGTGTTTTATCTAAAAAATAATTGTGTAAAATATAGGTCGCCATTTCTATTCTCATTAATACTTATTGCAGAATAATAGTAATCTCCTTCAATATTAACTCTGTGTCCTGGACTATCTAACCAAGCTTCGAAAGCATCTTCTATGGTGTCATAGTTTTTGGCTACATTTTCAGCAACAAAAATAGCTCCAGTTACTTTAGAAATGTTCTCTGCGCGAGTAGAAAAATTATCATGACTGGTGGTCCCTTTAGATATCATATAGTTTGTATGAAGACCTGAGTAATAATAGGTAGTACTATCAAATTTCATTTCATTTAAACCTATACTGGCTCTGTAATTATTTATCATTTCAAAAAGGTCAGTTTCAATAATGCTATGTTTGCTTGAGGATGCTAAAGTAAATTTAGCTTGTGAATCTACAGAAGCATCTTCATAACCTGCAAAGTTTTCATATTTAGAACATGACGATAATAAGATGAGGGTTAATGTTAAATAGGATAAAATTGATTTCATAGGGGGAAGCTATTTTATTTTAATGAGTACCAAAAGTAGTTCTGATAAAAACGATTAAAAGAAAAAGTCTATAGAAAGAAAAAAAAATCGTTAAGCTACACCTAGTTATTATATTTTAGCTCATAGATAATATACATGAAGGATTATATCGTAAAAACATGCATTTAATATGATTTCCCCCACTTTATCTGATATTGACCTATATAAGTTTATAGAGGTCAGTAGTTAGCTGCATATAATTTTATTGTGATAAACTTTATCCTTCTTGACCATTTTGGTTATTAGATTGTTGAATATGGTTGATTTGGTCTGAGAGCGGTTTATCCTAAAACAGAACTCATTGAAATATCTGTTGATGTTGAAATCGCTTACCCAGGAGT
>Ga0209344_10004305_pt1 | contig 13151 bp, 8 predicted proteins | sample Cruoilmetagenom6_FD_187293 | JGI IMG/M metagenome (GOLD analysis project Ga0209344, IMG submission 187293) | Oil polluted marine microbial communities from Coal Oil Point, Santa Barbara, California, USA - Santa Barbara Oil Seep Sample 6 (SPAdes)... | ecosystem: Environmental > Aquatic > Marine >...
ACTCGTGGTTTCCGAAGGGGTAAATTCCTATAAATTAAACATTCCAAAACTTAAAGAATTACCACATACCAATGATTTACTTTATCAATTGTTACGCGATTTTGGATTTACGGAATGGGACGATATTTCAGATTTGCTGGATGCGCAAACAGGAAAACAGATTTTCTCAAAAACACATCAACTTTTAAAGAACCGCGACGAACTTCTTCTCACGGAAATTTCAGGAGAAAACATTTCAGAAGTAATTTCAGTTCCAAAAGAAGGAATTACTGAACCAATTCACCTAAAAATTAAAACATCAAAGTACATTGGCGAAACCGAGAAAAATCTAATCTACATTCCTGCTGAAAAAGTAAATTTTCCATTAAAATTGAGAAAGTGGAGGCGTGGCGATAGTTTTCAACCTTTTGGAATGAACGGTAAAAAGAAGTTGAGCAAATTTTTTAAAGACGAAAAAATTTCGTTGGTTGAAAAAGAAAATATTTGGCTTCTTATAAATGATGATAAGATAGTATGGATTATCGGCTACCGAATGGATGATCGATTTAAGGTTTCAACTGATTCTAAGAAAATTTTGAAAATAATCTGGGACCTTTCATAGCAATAAAACAAGAATCCCGACCATTGGCCGGGATTCTTTAACAAACCTAACTTAGTAAACTTTAAAGTGCACTAAGAATATTTTCTATCCCCACAAAAAATATTGCTTTGTGCATTATCCACTAATTCTATGATTCAAATATAGGCTAGGTTTTAAATTTTCACAATACGTACTTACACGTATTTTTTTGTGATTAAAATCATTTTGAATTGTAAACATTAATAGTAACTTTCCAAATATGAAAATACCAAAAAGAATTGGAGTTTTAACAAGTGGTGGAGATGCCCCAGGAATGAATGCCGCCATTCGTGCGGTTGTTAGGGCTTGTGTTTATAATAAACTTGAATGCGTGGGGATTTACAGAGGCTTGCAAGGGCTAATTGAAGGCGACTTTAAAGAGTTGAACGCAAGATCAGTAAAAAACATAATCAATCGTGGTGGGACTTTTTTGAAATCCGCCCGTTCCAAGGAATTTTTAACTGTAGAAGGTAGAAAAAAAGCTTTCAATAATCTTCAAAATGAGCATATTGATGCTTTGGTAGTTATCGGTGGCGACGGTACTTTCGCGGGAGCTTCCATTTTTATAAAAGAGTTTAATTTTCCTATTGTAGGCCTTCCCGGAACTATAGATAATGACATTAATGGCACTGATTATACTATAGGCTACGATACGGCATTAAATACAGTTGTTGAAGCGATTGATAAAATTCGCGATACTGCCAATTCGCACAACCGTCTTTTTTTGGTGGAAGTGATGGGCCGCGATGCTGGTGATATTGCATTAAATGCTGGAATTGGCGCAGGTGCCGAAGAAATTTTGATACCCGAACAGAACATGGGCCGCGAACGCTTGTTAGAATCCTTGAGCCGAAGTAAAAAATCTGGAAAAACCTCCAGTATAGTTGTTGTTTCCGAAGGAGACCAAATAGGAAAAAATATTTTTGGGCTTGCTCAATACATTGAAGAAAACCTGAAAGAGTACGAAGTTCGTGTTACCGTTCTTGGCCATATTCAGCGTGGTGGTTCGCCAAGTTGTTTTGATCGGGTTCTTGCAAGCCGATTGGGCGTTGGCGCTATTGATGCACTTTTGCGCGGCGAATCTAACGTTATGATTGGAATTATCCACAACAAGGTAACCTCAGTACCCTTTACCGAGGCGATAAAAGGCGACAATGAAATAGATGAGGAATTGATTCGCGTGGCGGATATCATTTCAATTTAATCTGAAAAAATAAAACTTATAAATGAAAACGAAAATAGGAATTAACGGTTTCGGCCGGATAGGGCGTTTAGCCTTCAGAATTGCTTCCCAAAGAAAAAATATTGAAATAGTGGCCGTAAATGATTTGTTGGAGGTAGATCACTTGGCGTATTTGCTGAAATATGATTCAGTCCACGGAAAATATCCCGGAACTGTAGATGTGGAAAACGGAAATTTAATAGTTGATGGAAACCAGATAAGGGTGACTTCAGAAAAAAAACCGGAAGACTTAAAATGGAGTGAAGTAAACGCCGAAATTATTATTGATTGTACAGGAATTTTTAAGGAAGTCGATTCTGCCTCGGCACATTTAAAAGCTGGTGCTAAAAAAGTAATAATTTCCGCCCCTTCCAAAACGGCCCCAATGTTTGTGATGGGCGTTAATCATAAAGAAATAAAGGCTTCAGATACCATTATTTCGAATGCGTCGTGTACCACAAATTGTCTTGCCCCGATGGCAAAAATAATCAACGATGAATATGGCATCGTTGAAGCATTAATGACCACCGTCCACTCCGTAACGGCCTCACAGTCCACTGTGGATCAGCCTTCAAAGAAAAACTTTCGTATGGGCCGAAGTGCCTTGAGTAATATTATTCCCACAAGTACTGGCGCTGCAGTTGCCGTTACCAAAGTTATTCCCGAATTAAAGGGAAAACTTACCGGAATGGCTTTTAGGGTACCAACTGCCGATGTTTCTGTAGTAGATTTAACGGTTCGCACCAAAACATCTACAATTTATGAAGAAATAAAAATACTCTTTAAAAACGCCTCTGAAAATAAGTACAACGGCCTTGTAAACTATACCGAAGATGAAGTGGTTTCACAAGATTTTGTTTCGGATCCACATATTTGCACTTTTGATGCAAACGCGGGCATTGCACTTAATGATAATTTTTTTAAGTTAGTGGCTTGGTACGATAACGAATACGGCTATTCAGCGAAACTTATAGATTTGGCCGCACACGTTGCAACTTTATAAATTATGATTCTAATAACCGACGGCGGTTCTACAAAATGTGATTGGGTACTGCTGGAGAAAAACGGTGGTATCATCTTTAAAACCGATACTTTGGGGCTGAATCCCACGGTGATAGCAAAAGAGGAATTGCTACTTCGAATTGCTTCAAACCCAACATTGAAAAGTGTATTTAAAAATGTTGAAACCCTTGATTTTTACGGGGCAGGCTGTGGCACGCCAACTCCTCGCAATATTTTAAAGGAAGTATTGGAAGAATTATTTTCAAACGCAAAAATTACCGTTTCCGAAGATATGGCTGCCGCTGTGTTTGCCGCGACTACCGATCCTGGAATCGTTTGTATTTTGGGCACGGGAAGCAACAGCTGCTACTTTGATGGCATTGAAATAAACACGCCAATTCCAGCTTTGGGTTATATTTTAATGGACGAGGCCAGCGGAAATTATTTCGGAAAAAGATTGATACGCGATTATTACTACAAGCGAATGCCCGCTCGGATAGCGGAGGAATTTGAAAGCCATTTCAATCTCGAGGCGGACGAAATAAAAGTGAATTTATACAAAAAGTCCAATCCGAATGCATATTTAGCATCTTTCGCACAATTCATCTTTACCCAGAAGGAAATAAACACCTACTTTTACGCACTGATTAAAGAAGGAATTTCCAGTTTTATTGAGTCCCGCATTCTCTGTTATAAAGAAGCGCACGAGGTACCTGTACATTTTATCGGCTCCATCGCGCATTTTTCAACAGAAATAATTAAGGAATGCTTTAAGGAGCACAATCTTAAACTTGGCAACATCGTTCAACGTCCCATTGATGGCTTGATTGAGTATTACAGAAATAAAAAAAATTGATGTCTGGTCGAGCGCAGTCGAGACCTAAATAGTAATTAAAATGTCTTTACCCTCTATAAACCCTACAAAAACTGAAGCTTGGAAAGCGCTTGAAAAACATTTTCAGCAAATCGAGTCCCTGGAAATGCAAGAAATTTTCATAAAAGATCCTTCTCGCGCGGATAATTTTAAAATTGAATGGCAGGATTTTTATTTTGATTTTTCAAAAAACCGAATTACCGAAGAAACCATTTCACTTTTAATAAAACTCTCCGAAGAAGTAAAGCTAAAGGAGGCCATAGAAAAACAATTTTCAGGTGAAAAAATAAACAAGACCGAAGATCGGGCTGTGTTGCACAGCGCTTTGCGCGATTTTGAAAATATGAAACCGGAAGTAAAGGCTATACTTCAAAAAATGCAGGATTTCTCAGTAGAAATTATCAATGGAAATCACAGAGGTTTTTCGGGAAAAGCTATTACCGATATAGTAAACATCGGTATTGGTGGAAGCCATTTGGGTCCTGAAATGGTAACGGAAGCACTGAAGTTTTACCGAAATCATTTAAAAATCCACTTCATTGCAAATATTGATGGCGATGATGTGGCTGAGAAACTTAAAATTATAAACCCGGAAACTACACTTTTTATTATAGTTTCTAAAAGTTTTACAACTCAAGAAACTCTTGAAAATGCTTTATATATAAGAAATTGGTTTTTAAAATCTGCTACTGAAGTTGATATTCAAAAACATTTTGTGGCTGTTTCGGTAAATGAAAATGGCGCAAAGGATTTTGGAATTTCCAATGCAAATATTTTCCCGATGCAAGATTGGGTTGGTGGCAGATTTTCACTTTGGAGCTCTGTAGGACTTTCCATTTGCTGTGCTATAGGTTACAAGAATTTTGAAGCCTTGCTGAAAGGCGCCTTTGAAATGGACAAGCATTTTAAAGACACAGATCTCAGTAAAAATATTCCCGTGGTATTAGCTTTAATATCAGTGTGGTACAATAACTTTTTTAAAGCAGAAAGTGAAGCAATTGTGGCGTATTCACAATATCTACATAAACTGGTTCCATATTTACAACAGGCCGTAATGGAAAGCAACGGAAAAAGTGTGGACAGAAATGGTGAAAAGATAGAATACCAAACCGGAACTATTGTTTGGGGCAATGTGGGCAGTAACTCCCAGCACGCTTATTTTCAACTCCTGCACCAGGGAACAAAGTTAATTCCGACGGATTTTATAGGCTTTTCACAATCCTTACATGAAAACGGGACGAACCATAATATTTTGATGGCCAATTTTTTTGCACAGACCGAAGCTTTGTGGGAAGGAACACACAATAAAAATGTTGATAATGCCTTTAAATCCTTCGAGGGAAACAAACCCACAAATACACTTTTAATAAAGAAATTGACTCCAAAAAATTTAGGAAGCCTAATTTCACTGTACGAGCACAAGCTTTTTGTTCAAGGTATTATATGGAATATATTTAGCTACGATCAATGGGGCGTTGAACTTGGTAAAACCGTTGCAAAGGGAACGTTGAAAGGTATAGTTGAAAAAAATTCCAACACTATTAAAAATCCCTCCACTAAAAATCTTTTGGCACAATTTTTTAAAGAGTGTCGTTAACTTCAACTTCAGTCTTAAATTTTCCGTATTTTTTTCATATCTTTCAGTTGTAGACTCCCCGGTTATACATTTTAAAGTATGCTTACGAAAGTTTATGGAAGCGCCGTTTTTGGCGTTGAGGCTACAACTATTACAGTTGAAGTAAATGTTGATATAGGTATAGGTTATCACCTTGTGGGTCTGCCAGATAACGCTATTCGCGAAAGTAATTTTCGCATTGTAGCCGCTTTGCAAAATAACGGTTATAAAATTCCCGGAAAAAAATTAATCTTGAATATGTCGCCCGCCGATCTACGGAAGGAAGGTTCGGCTTATGACCTTACCTTGGCAATGGGAATTCTTGTTGCGACGGAACAGATTGAGGAACTAAACTCACTTTCAGATTATATTATAATGGGAGAACTTTCTTTGGATGGGAATCTCCAGCCTATTCGTGGCGCTTTGCCAATCGCACTGAAAGCGAAGGAAGAAGGCTTCAAAGGGTTTATTCTTCCCAAACAAAATGCAAAAGAAGCTGCCATTGTTGAGGGAATTGAAGTGTTCGGAATTGAGAATATAAAGGAGGTAATTGATTTTTTCAATGAAAATACGCCACTCGAAAAAACCGAAGTAGATATGGAGGCTGAATTTTACAACCATTTGGAGCACCCTGAATTCGATTTTGCAGATGTAAAAGGCCAGGAATCAATTAAACGATGTATGGAAATTGCGGCCGCTGGTGGGCATAATATTATTTTAATTGGTCCCCCCGGTTCCGGAAAGACAATGCTCGCGAAACGGTTGCCCAGTATTTTACCCCCAATGACTTTGCGCGAAAGTCTAGAGACCACTAAAATTCACAGTGTCGCGGGCCGAACAATGGATAAAGGGGGCATAATGACTTCGCGACCATTTCGTAGTCCGCACCATACAATATCCGATGTAGCACTAGTGGGCGGCGGACAATATCCGCAGCCGGGCGAAATAAGTTTGGCGCATAATGGCGTATTATTTTTGGATGAATTGCCTGAATTTAAGCGGGGTGTTTTGGAAGTAATGCGCCAACCGTTGGAAGATCGCGACGTAACCATTTCACGAGCCAAATTTACGGTTACGTATCCTTCCAGCTTTATGCTCGTGGCGAGTATGAATCCTAGTCCCGGTGGCTATTTCAACGATCCGGATGCGCCTGTAATGTCGTCACCTGCGGAAATGCAGCGGTATTTAAGTAAAATTTCGGGGCCTTTATTGGATAGAATTGATATTCATATTGAAGTAACGCCAGTTCCTTTTGAAAAATTAAGCGATGAACGCCGTGGCGAATCCAGCATTATTATTAGGGAAAGAGTAACAAATGCAAGAAAAATTCAATCCGAACGGTTTAAGGAATTCGATAAAATCCATTACAATGCACAAATGGGGGTGAAGCAAATCCGCCAATTCTGTAAACTGGATGAAGCATCTTTGCAACTTTTAAAAACTGCGATGGAACGATTGAATCTTTCGGCCCGTGCTTATGACAGGATTTTAAAAGTAGCAAGAACTATCGCCGATTTGGAGAATTCCGAAGCAATAACGGGAAACCACATTTCTGAAGCTATTCAATACAGGAGTTTGGATAGGGATGGCTGGTTTGGATAAAGGATATTTTGAAAACACAAATATTTCGTTTTAACTTATTTTTAAGATTTTAACCCGCTTCACATAGTATCTTTAAAGCTTTCCAAAAAAATACAATAAATTATGTTTAAAAACTCCCTTAAAATCAGTGTTGTGGCGATAGCTATGACAACATTGATAGCTTTTTCCTGTAAATCAAAACAAGAGACAACCACCGATGAAAGCGCTAAACTTTCAGTAGAATATGAAAAATACGAATTAGAAAATGGCCTGGATGTAATTCTTCATCAAGACAAAAGTGATCCTATTATCTCACTCGCAATTCAGTACGGCGTAGGTTCAAATCGTGAAAAAACCGGACGGACCGGCTTTGCGCATTTATTTGAACATATGCTTTTTCAGGAATCTGAAAATGTACCACAGGATCAATTCTTTAAAACCATACAAGATGCCGGAGGAACATTAAATGGCGGAACATGGAAAGATGGAACGGTTTATTATGAAATTGTTCCAAAAAATGCGATGGAAACCGTAATGTGGCTAGAAAGCGACCGCATGGGCTATTTGATTAATACCGTAACGGAATCTGCTTTTTACAATCAACAGGAGGTTGTGCAAAATGAAAAGCGGCAAAGGGTTGATAATAATCCGTACGGCCACACCAGTTGGGTAATAGATAAAAATCTGTATCCCGAGGGTCACCCCTACAATTGGCAAGTAATTGGTGAATTGGAAGATCTTCAAAATGCAACTGTGGAAGATGTAAAGGAGTTTTACGACCGCTTTTATGGCCCTAACAATGCCACATTGGTTTTGGCGGGAGACTTTGAAACCGATGAAGCCAAAAAAATGATCGAGAAGTATTTCGGTGAAATTAATCGCCGCCAAGAGGTGGAACCGCTGAAGCCACAGCCGGTAACACTTTCAAAAACTATAAGATTGTTCCATGAAGACAATTTTGCCACCGCGCCACAGCTTAATATGGTTTGGCCAACCGTGCAGCAATATACAGATGATGCATATGCGTTGGACTTTTTGGGCGAAATTCTTTCCCAAGGAAAAAAAGCACCACTCTATAAAATTCTTGTAAAAGAAAAGGATCTTACCGCAAGAACAAGAGCTTACAACAATTCAAGCGAATTGGCAGGCGATTTTCAAATATCAATAACAGCAAACAATGGTGTTGATTTAGATTCAATTGAAAGCGGAATTAATGAAGCATTTGCACTTTTTGAAAAAGAAGGTGTTACGGACCGCGATATTGAAAGAATAAAAGCTGGACTTGAAACCCAATTTTACAACGGAATAAGTAGCGTTTTGGGAAAATCGTTCCAATTGGCACGATACAATGTTTTTACAAACGATCCAGGTTTTATAACCGAGGATATTGAAAACATCAAAAAAGTTACGAAAGAAGATGTAGTAAGGGTATATAATAAATATATAAAGAACAAGCCTTATGTAATGACAAGCTTCGTTCCAAAGGGACAGTTGGAGCTTATCACGGAAAATTCAGAAAAAGCCAAAGTGGTAGAAGAGGAGATAAAGGAAAATGTAACTAAAACCGTGGAAAATGCAAATACTGAAATCGTAAAAACACCTTCCAGTTTTGACCGTTCCAAGCCTCCTGTGCAAGGGGCAGCTCCTGAATTGTCAATTCCTGAAGTATGGAATGCAAATCTTGAAAATGGATTGAAAGTATCTGGAATCGAGCAAAATGAAATACCGACAGTAAATTTCAGTTTAGTGATTGAGGGAGGCCATTTACTTGACGATATGCAAAAGAATGGGGTTGCAAATTTAATGAGCGATATTTTAATGGAAGGAACGGCCAACAAAACCCCAGAAGAGTTGGAAGAAGCCATAGATCTTTTGGGCGCAAGCATTAATATGTACACTACAAATGAATCTATAATTATTAGAGGCAATACCTTAACCAGAAATTTTGATAAAACAATGGATTTGGTCACCGAAATTCTTTTGGAACCTCGTTGGGACGAAGAGGAGTTAGGGCGTATTAAAACAAAAACCATAAACCAAATTGAGCGTTCCGATGCAGATCCCAATGCTGTTGCGGATCGTGTTTATAACAAAATTCTTTATGGCGAAGATCATATTTTCAGCTACCCAACCGTCGGTACTGTTGAGTCTGTAAAAGCCATTACAATGAATGATTTAAAGGAATATTACAATAAGAATTTCTCGCCATCCATCAGTACCTTCCAAGTAGTTGGAAAAATCGATAAAGAAGCCGTCTTAAAAGATTTAAATGGTTTGGAGGAACGCTGGGCAGCCAAGAATGTTACGATTCCCGAATATCCTGTAGCAAATAACAGAGATAAAGCCTCACTTTATTTTGTGGATATCCCGAATGCAAAACAATCTGTTATCAATGTGGGCTATATAGCATTGCCGCGTACTGATAAGGATTTTTATCCAGCCGAAGTGATGAACTACAAGCTGGGTGGTTCCTTTTCAGGAAATGTAAATTTAATTCTTCGTGAGGAAAAGGGATACACTTATGGTGCGCGAACCAATTTTAGCGGAAGTAAGATTCCGGGCACATTTACGGCTTCCTCAAGTGTTAGAACAAACACCACTGGTGAATCGGTTCAGATTTTTAAAGATGAAATTTCAAAATATAAAGAAGGAATTTCTCCCGAAGATCTTAGTTTTACTAAAAATGCGCTCATAAAGTCCAATGCCCGCCGTTTTGAAACACAGGGCTCACTTTTGGGAATGTTGCAGGAAATAAATGAATACAACCTTCCGGCAAATTATATTGAAACTGAAGAAACTACAGTTCGAAATATGACATTGGAACAACATAAAGCACTTGCAAATAAATATCTTGATGCATCCAAAATGGCATATTTAGTTGTTGGCGATGCCGCTACGCAATACACACAATTCAAGAATATGGGCTTTGATGAAGTAATATTGCTTGATAAAAATGGTGAGGAAGTAAAGCTTGAAGACGTAAAGCTTTAAAGCCTTAAAATTTTAAGAACCACGGATTCACAAAAAATGATGTTTGCGGAATTCGTGGTTTTTTTATTAGAATGCCGTTGCGGGATTTTCGTTCTTCTCAACAACTTTTGTATTGATCAATTTTTCGATTTCTAAAAATTGCTCTTCCAACAATGGATGTTTTAAAATAGCATCAATGTAATTTAAACTACTCTGGCTTAAATGCCGCGAAAGTGTAGGTTCGTAAAACTCCCACGGATCAAAAAAGGATTTGTTAGGTTTTTCGGTTAAGGAAAGAATGAGATCATTTTCTTTTTTTAGAAAAAATTCCAGTTTTCGGCGTGTCTTTGGGTTTAATATAGTTCCTTTAAAAAAAGCTTCAACATCATTAATCGTGACTTTGTGTGGCATAAATATTTTGAAATAACGCAAATTTCCATCGGCGGTTTCTTCCCAATTAGTTAAATAATCGCTGAGATAATTGGGTATCTTGTCGAGATTGAGGCCCGTTTCCAAATCAACTACAATATTGTCTGATTCGTTTTCGTTTTTATTAATATGAAAAATTTTGTTCTCTTTTTTAAATTTTTCAACCAAATAGTTTGTGTATAGGCTTTTACTGTTTATGATTTCAATGTAAGCAATCTGTTTATCGCCCAAAATTTGTCTGCGCAGTAAGTAATTGTGCAAATCCAAACACCCCAAAAGTCCACTATTATCGATTGCTCCCGCATCTATAAAATGACCGTAGCCCTTTATTTTTGCTGCGGGGCTGAAAATAGGAAAACGGTTGGTGGTAGAAACCGCTTGATAATAGGGGATGGTATTATTACCGGCCAGGTCTGCCAGATTTTCAGCATATGGAAAAATAGCATTGAAATCTTTTTGCTTAACGGACCAGAGAATGCCACGGTTTCCTTTTTGGCCCGCAGTATTCATTATAAGTGAGGGAAAATAACCGTTTTTTAAAAAGGCTTCTTTCCAGTAATCTCGAAAGGAAACTGTAGAAAGATGCTTAGAAGGTTGGTTTTGGATGTTGTTTTGATATTTCACCATCGCATAATAAGGACGGTCGCGCAGGCCAAAACGTTGGCTGAACGGCCAAAGCTTTCGGTAGGTGTCCAGTCCGAAAGTGAGGGTTAAATCCAGGGAGGTGTAATTTTGTTTTGCAAGGGAATCAATTTTCTTTTTAATACGAAGCGTGTCCAAGCCATCTTCTTTAAAAAGCCCTGTGTACAAGGCCAAACCTAACGAACCGCCGGAGGCACCTGAAAAGGCTATGCTTTGATTCAATAATTTCCCTTCAGTGTTTGTCTGCAATTTGTTCAACACGTTCAACGTCCAAACATTTGCCTTTAAACCGCCACCATGTGAGGCTATAAAGAAAAGTGTATTATCCTTTTTCGCCTTTAGGCTATCTAAAAAAATTGCTTCGGGAATTTCAGTTTTTGTATTTTCAACTAGATCTATCTCGTGTGTCGTTACTTCAGAATTAAAAAAATTTGTAATAATTACGAGCACAAATAAAATAAAACCAATTCCCAAAAGGGCGCGATAGCTTCTGGTATGCAGTAATTGTTTTTTTCTGACAACAAAAAAGTACTTGCCCAAACTGGCAAAAATAAAATAGTAAAAATAGAAGAACGCAAGTAAAATGGGAACCCCATTCAGCAACGGCCATCCTAAGATGCTGGCCAAGGTTAAAAGAAATAAAAAAATGGCCGCAACTAAAAAATTCAGATAGAACATTAACAGATAGTTTTCCGATTTTTCCAAAAAGTGGATTCTCTCAAAAAATATTCTAACGGGAAGATATTTGGCGCTATTTAAGGTTTCTAAAATTAAACTGAATTTGGAGCGCAGCAACCTGAAGAAAATATAATTGAACATGAAAGCATAGCTCGTTAACAATAAAAGTATAAAACCTCCGGGGCTGAAATTTCCCCAGGTAAGCGTGTTGAGAAGCAAGAGCACACAGAGCATCGCAATGATTAAGTACCAAAGCGCTAATTTTCGATAGAATTTTCTTAGTTTTTCTGGGAGCTCTTCGGATGTTTTTTCATTTTCATATTTGGTGATTTTCTCCTTCAAATAGATATAAAGCAAAAATGGGACGAGGAGAAGCGCGTAAATAATAATTTTCAACTTATCAAAAGGGAAATCCTCAAAAATAAAGTTGGGTTTAAAACTGCTTATTATGAAGTGTATCCAAACAATATGAATCAAAATCCCTGTAGAATAACGGAAGTAATTTGCCCAGTTATCAGGTTTATAATCGGAATTTTTATCTGTGGTAAAGGTATAGACCGTAAAACGTTTAAATATCCACCAGTTTAATGGATGTTTTGCATTCCATAGCGTATAATCGGCGCTATTGTTTAAGTCTGCCGCGTAATAGGTATAAATGGGGTAGTGGGAAAGCACAACAGCGAGCCCGTTGATAAAAAGAAACGCCAGGAACAATGATACCCATTTGCTCTCGATCAAATCTACCATCATGGTGAAAGCTTGATCCATTTGGGTCAACAATAAAAGAATGATCAAAATGACCAAAAGACTTAGAATGGAAGATTTGAAAAAATTTTTGAACGATTTAAAAAGATGGTGCAAAACCTCTATGAGTTTTGTTATCCATGTTTTTTTTTCTTCAGTTTCTATCATTGGTAAGGTTTAAAAGTATCTAATTTAAAGATAAATAGCCATTCTTCGTATTTATCACATTAAACTAAACCAAAGGCTCAATTGAAAAGACATCCAATTTTGAATTTCTGAAATTTCGCGTTCTTTTTAAAACAGCAATTCCGTTTCGCGAACCTACTTGGTTGGTATTGCCTTCTATAGTTTCAATTACGTCATTGCTTACGGAAATAATGATCCCCGTATGCGTCCAATCGTACCTCGATTTTTGCAATAGGAAAAAATCTCCCGGTTTCATTATAGCCGATTTCCAAATATAATCCCCCTCCTTGTTCATTTCCTGCACTTCCAATGGTAATAGGGAATTAAATGTTTGTGGATGCTTGTCATTTATAATAAAATCAACGATAACTGTATTATTTTTTTCTGTAATAACTGCGAATATATTTCTTCGGGATGGAAGTTTCAGTTTCAATGGGCTGTAGTTGTTTGATTTCCGAATTGTCAAAATTTAATTATCCGCGTTTAATTTTCCCAGGTTTTTCCTGCCAGGCTAAATAATTCTCTTTACATCCTACAATCGGCCAGATACTGAGAGTGATCTTTAAAGGAATTTTTTTAATGTCTATGG
>Ga0209344_10004307_pt1 | contig 13145 bp, 12 predicted proteins | sample Cruoilmetagenom6_FD_187293 | JGI IMG/M metagenome (GOLD analysis project Ga0209344, IMG submission 187293) | Oil polluted marine microbial communities from Coal Oil Point, Santa Barbara, California, USA - Santa Barbara Oil Seep Sample 6 (SPAdes)... | ecosystem: Environmental > Aquatic > Marine...
GGCCAACCAGATCTCCAATGGCGTAGACTCCAGGCGCGCCCGTTTCACACCATTCATTGGTGGTCACATGACCCCTGTCAGTCTTGATGCCAGCTTCTTCCAAACCAATGTTTTCGATATTGCCAGTAATCCCGACAGCTGAAATAACTTTTTCGGCGGAGACGGTTTGCGTTTTCCCGTTCCCCATATCAATGGTCGCAGTCGCTCCCGATTTGGTTTTCTTCAAACCCGTCACCTTCGCGCCTGTCAGCAACTTCATGCCTTGTTTCTTGAACGCCTTTGCCGCCAGTGCAGATATTTCTTCGTCCTCTACCGGCAACACCCGATCAAGAACCTCCACAACCGTCACCTCTGCGCCAAACGTGCGATAGAAACTCGCGAACTCGATGCCAATCGCGCCAGAGCCAATAACTAGAATGGATTTCGGAATTGTTTTGGGAACCATGGCTTCACGGTACGACCAGACAGTTTCACCGTCAGGCTCAAGACCCGGCAGCGAACGCGCTCGCGCGCCGGTGGCCAGGATGATGTTTTTTGCGGCGATCTCAGAGGTCTTGCCGTTTGTTTCGACCGAAAGCTTGCCTTTGCCCAGTAGGCGACCGGAACCAACGATCACATCAACCTTGTTTTTTTTCAGAAGAAAATTGACACCGTTTGATAATTGTTTTGCGACGCCACGCGAGCGCTCCACGATTTTTGTTCCATCGAAGGAAACTTTTTCCACCTTCAGACCAAATTCTTCAGCTCTTTGAATGTTGTGGTAAATCTCAGCCGAACGCAGAAGTGCCTTGGTTGGAATACAGCCCCAGTTGAGACAGATGCCCCCAATTTCCGAGCGCTCAACAACGGCTGCCTTCAGGCCGAGTTGGGAGGCACGGATCGCTGCCACATATCCCCCGGGGCCAGACCCAACAACCACAACGTCATATTGTTTTTCAGTCATGCTTGGTTCCTCACAACAACATAGCAGGGGGATATTCAATATATGACTTGAAGGCCGCCAACAGCGTCGCCCCCAAGGCTCCATCAATCGCCCTGTGGTCACAAGAGAGTGTGACCGTCATTACGGTTGCCGCTTTCACTTCACCATCAACAACAATCGCTCGCGGTTCCCCCGCACCCACAGCCATAATGGCCGCTTGCGGCGGATTGATCACGGCAGTGAAATTTTTCACACCGAACATGCCAAGATTTGAAACTGAAAAGCTTCCGCCTTCAAACTCTTTGGGAGAGAGTTTTTTGTCGCGGGCACGCGCGGCCAGCTCTTTGGCTTCCGCAGAAATTTCAGCCAACCCCTTTTGTTCGGCTTTTCGGATGATCGGTGTGATCAATCCACCATCGATAGCAACAGCAATACCGACATCAGAATGATGATGTTTCAAAAGTGCGTCATCTGCGAAACTGACATTTGCTTCTGGTACTTTTTGCAATGCCAAGGCTGCGGCGCGCACGACAAAGTCGTTCACCGAAAGCTTGATACCGCTCTCAGCACCCGCCTCGTTCAAGTGCTTGCGTACTTTCAATAGTTCATCGAGCACACAATCGATGGACAGGTAATAGTGAGGTATTTCCTGTTTGGACTGGGTCAGGCGACGCGCGATGGTCTTGCGCATTTTGTTGAGCGGTATTTCATCATAGGTGCCGACGTCATAGTATGCGCGTGCATCGATACTTCCCACAGGGGTGACCGAAGATGTCACTTTGGCCGCCGATTTGGGCGCTCCCTCCACATCGGTTTTAACAATGCGCCCATGAGGACCACTGCCGGTGAGCCCGGATAAGTCTAGCCCCTTGTCTTTCGCAATACGCTTGGCCAACGGACTCGCAAACAAACGAGCCTCCGCATTTTTTGGCTGAGGTATGCCTGATATGGGAACAGATGATGGTGCACTTGCCGGTGTTTCGGCGGGTTTCGATACCGCGACAGGAGCTGGTGCTGTGTCGCTCATCTCATCAAACGCGCTAGGGTCTTCACCGTCCAACAGGATCACTGCGATTGCTTGATTGACGGCAACGCCTTCGGTTCCTTCAGCGACCAGAAGTTTGCCGACGATGCCTTCATCGACAGCTTCAAACTCCATCGTTGCTTTGTCGGTTTCGATCTCGGCAATCAAATCACCGGACTTTACTTCATCGCCCTCTTTCACCAACCATTTGGCTAATGTTCCCTCTTCCATCGTAGGAGAGAGGGCTGGCATGAGAATTGATATAGGCATGTTGTCCCTCCCTTAGCGATAAGTGACTGAATGAACCGCCGCAACCACTTCGGTTGCCGTCGGCAGCGCAAGTTTTTCGAGATTGGCCGCGTATGGCATTGGCACGTCTTTTCCTGAGACCCGCATGATCGGCGCATCTAAATAATCAAACGCCTTTTCCTGCACCTGCGCTGCGATCTCAGATGCGATGCCGCAAATGGGCCAAGTTTCTTCCACCACGACCAGACGGTTGGTTTTCATAACCGACGTGATGATCGTCTCCGTGTCTAGAGGGCGCAGAGATCGCAAATCAATGACCTCGGCCTCAATACCCTCTTCCGCCAGTTTGCTTGCTGCTTCAAGCGCATAGGTAAGACCCTGGCTGAAAGATACGATCGTAACGTCTGTGCCGCCTCGCAAAACACTGGCCTTACCGATTGGAAGAACCCAATCATCCACGTCAGGAACTTCAAATGATTTCCCGTAGAGAATTTCATTTTCTAGAAAGACAACAGGATTGGGATCTCTTATTGCTGCCTTCAAAAGCCCCTTAGCGTCGGCAGCTGAATAAGGTGCCACAACTTTGAGGCCAGGAATTTGAGCGTACCAAGATGAATAATCCTGACTGTGCTGTGCGCCGACGCGGGATGCGGGACCGTTTGGCCCACGAAACACAATGGGACACGACATTTGTCCACCGGACATGTAACGCATTTTCGCCGCTGAGTTGATGATGTGATCAATCGCCTGCATGGCGAAATTAAAGGTCATAAATTCAACGATGGGTTTCAAACCCGTCAAAGCTGCCCCAGAGGCCAAACCAGCAAAACCATGCTCTGTAATGGGGGTATCGACGACCCGACGCGGCCCAAACTCTTCGAGCAGGCCTTGCGTGACTTTATAAGCGCCGTGGTATTCCGCGACTTCCTCACCCATGACAAAAATATTTTCGTCTGTACGCATTTCCTCTGCCATCGCGTCCCGCAACGCCTCACGCACTGTGATGCTTATCATGGTCGTGCCATCGGGAATATTTGGGTCTGAAACAAGGTTCGCACTCGGGGCCGACGGCACCACGACTGCAACTGTTTCTGGATTGGAGACAGTTTCTACGGTTTCTGACGGGGTTGCCGCGACATTAACGTGTGCGCTCGCATCCTCGCCATCTGCTAAAATGACAGCTATGGGTTGATTGACAAGCACGCCTTCTGTTCCCTCAGGCACCAGCAATTGGCCAACAACGCCTTCGTCGACGGCCTCAAACTCCATGGTCGCCTTATCTGTTTCAATGTCCGCGATGATGTCGCCAGAACGAACTTCGTCACCCTCTTTCACATACCATTTCGCCAAGGTGCCTTCTTCCATTGTGGGGGAGAGTGCCGGCATTAAGATTTGAATGCTCATGGCTGCACCTCTTCTGTGATGTCAGTCCACAATTCCGAAGGATTTGGTTCTCGGCTTTCTTGAGCAAAGTTGGCCGCATCCGTGACCATGGCGCGGATCTCCGCATCTATCTCTTTCAGACCTGCCTCATCAATCGCCTTTGATTTCAACAGGCGTGCCTTCACTTGTTCGATTGGGTCATGTTCTTCGCGCATCTTGTTCACTTCATCACGCGCTCTGTACTTTGCGGGATCGGACATTGAGTGCCCACGGTACCGATAAGTGTTCATTTCAAGAATGAACGGCCCCTTGCCCGCTCTGCACCATTCTGCTGCGCGCTTGGCCGCGTCGGATACAGCGCATACGTCCATCCCATCGACTTGTTCACCGGGAATGTTGAAACTAACGCCGCGCTTTGAGAGATCCGTTTGCGCCGAGGCTCTGCTGATGGCGGTGCCCATTGCGTATTGGTTGTTTTCAATCACATAGACTGCGGGCAGTTCCCAAAGCTCCGCCATGTTGAAGCTCTCGTAAACCTGCCCCTGGTTTGCTGCCCCATCGCCAAAATAAATAAAAGCAACATTGTCATTGCCGCGATAATGATTGGAGAAGGCGAGGCCCGTTCCCAGCGATACCTGTGCGCCAACGATGCCGTGTCCGCCAAAGAAATTTTTCTCACGCGAGAACATGTGCATGGAGCCGCCTTTGCCTTTCGACAATCCTCCCTCACGGCCGGTCAATTCAGCCATTACCGCTTTCGGGTCCATATCGCACGCAAGCATATGCCCATGGTCACGGTAGCCAGTGATCACCTGATCACCCTCTTTCACTGCGGTCTGTACGCCAACGACGACCGCTTCCTGCCCAATGTACAAATGACAAAAACCGCCAATCAGTCCCATGCCGTACATTTGGCCGGCTTTTTCCTCAAAGCGGCGAATGCCAAGCATCAAGCGATAAGCCGCAAGATCCTGTTCTTTGCTAAAAATTGGAACGGCTTTTTTCTTAGTCGTTTTCTTTTTTGCAGCCGTCTTTTTGACAGTTGCTGGGGCACGTTTGCTCACCATAGATGAAAGCCTCGCAGTTGGAGCGCGATGTCAATTGCATCTGATTACGCTCACAAACTTACCCTTCAAATGTTTGATTTCTATGAACTATTTCGTGATGAACTGAAATTTGGTTAAAATATCCCATATTCACCGACAACCACTCGATTAACGAGGGTTGCGATAAATCGTCAGTTCTTCCGGCCGCGCCACGCCCAGCGATGCCCGTGCGCGTTCATCCAACAGGTCAGGATCGAGGCTTTCGGGGCGCAACAAAGCAACCTGGTGTTCGATGCGTTCCCGTTCGGTACGAATAACGTCAAGATCAGAGCGCCGATTTTCAACTTCAACATTCAAAGCGGACCACTTGCGTAAACCTTGGTCCCCACTCACCGCGTTAAAGGTGAAATAAGCAAGAAGGGCAGCGCACAGCAGCGGCAAAACCAAAAGGCGAAGCCGGAGCGGTTCGTGCGAAGAGAGAAGTCCAAATCGTTCCATATGCATAGAGAATCACAGAGTGATTCCTGCCGTCAAGCAAAATTAATTCGGGATTCTCTCAATGAGTCCAATTAGTTGTGGAAAAGATGAGATCGAGTCCATTTTTCAGGATCAAGAGGGGAAATCCACTTCCACCTCGCCTGAATGCCACTGCGGATACTTCTTCATCACCGCGTGAAACCGCTCAGAAGTAAGGAAACATTCCAGCCATTTTTGCACGTATGGCCATTCCTGCTCATCGAACCAGCTGCGGTCCGTATTCGCAAACTGACGAACAAATGGCAGGATTGCGTAGTCCGCCAGACTTGGTGACGCTCCACAAAGCCACGCGGACTTGCTTAACCGCTCATCTAGCTCACAAAGGTGCTGCGCCGCCTCAGAGCGATGCGTTTCAGCAACCGCTCCCTCGTATCTGTTCGCATACTTGTAACGATCCAAATTGTCCTTAAAAGACCCGTCCATTGTGTCGATCAGCTCATCGGTCAGCTTCAAGTCAGCCCCCAACCAACTCTCAGGATCATGTTTGGCCAGCGCCCATTTCATCACGTCCAGGCTTTCATCAACCACCTGGCCGTCCGACAAGACCAAAACGGGCACCGTTGCCTTAGGCGATGCTGCAATCATTTCAGGCGGCTTATCGCGCAGCACAACTTCACGCAATTTCACCGAAAGTCCACTTGATGCGAGAGCTAGCCGCGCCCGCATAGCATAGGGGCATCGCCGAAAAGAATAGAATATTGGTGCGGGAGTACTCACTCACCACCACTCCATTGTTGTTTTCCAAAAACCGCACCCACATGTTTTTCATTGCGCTCCTTGGCAATCTCGATCTGTTTTTGCCGCGCAGCAAACCGTGCCTTCTGCGCCTCGCTCGACATATCGATGCAATGGGGACAGGTAACGCCCTTCTCAAAAGCAGGCGACGCTTTGTCTTCTTCTGAGATCGGCATGCGGCAGGCATGGCACATGTCATAGTCACCCTGCTTCAGCCCATGGCCGACTGAGACGCGTTGATCAAAGACAAAACAATCACCATGCCAAAGGCTTTCTTCCTCAGGCACATTTTCCAGGTATTTAAGGATGCCGCCTTCAAGGTGATAAACTTCGTCAAACCCTTCGGACTTCATATAGGCGCTGGCTTTTTCGCAACGAATACCACCGGTACAAAACATCGCCACCTTTGGTTTCGGTTGATTGTCGGCACGCAGCTTCAATGCCTCTACCCATTCCGGAAATTCGCGAAAGCTTTTCGTTTTTGGGTCCTCTGCACCTTCGAAAGTGCCGATTGCCACTTCGTAGTCGTTGCGCGTATCAACCAGAATAACATCTGGATCTTGGATAAGATCATTCCAGGCATCAGGTTTCACATACTCACCAACTGTTTTTGTTGGGTCCGCGATCGGTTTGCCCAGCGTCACGATTTCCTTTTTCAACCGAACTTTGATGCGGTGAAATGGCATTGTGTCCGCGTAAGAATACTTCAGGCTGATCCCTTCGAACCGAGGGTCGCTTAGAATATGCTCGACAACCTTGTCGATGCCGTCATGACTTCCCGCAATCGTGCCATTGATGCCTTCATTTGCCAAAAGGATGGTGCCCATCACACCTTCATCATGACAGAGCTTGAGCAATGGCATGCGTAGCTGTTCGTGGTCAGGCAAGCTGGCAAATTTATACATCGCAGCAACTTTGAAAGGTAGTTCATCGTTCATCTAGCTATCCGATCGTTCCGCTTAGCAATATAGGCTGATTACGCCCCTCCCTTGCTCTGCGCAAGATCACACAATACTGAAATATATATTTTCATAATTATCTTTTCTAAACTTATTTCTTACCACTATACTAAAGGGCTATCACTTGGGGACGACCTTTTGACTTTCGACGAATTGATTGCCGCGTCACAAGCACCGAAATTGCTCGACAGGTTTATTGACTGCTACAAATCGGCGCAGACCGACGGGCTAATCGCGCTTCAGTCCGAATTGTCTATGCGCAACCTCGCCCCCATATTACCAAACCTTACTCTCCTTGAAGCGACAAGAAGTGACATGATCACTTATCGTCTCGCGGGGCAGGAAATCGTTGATACTTTGGGGTTTAATCCCGTTGGTCAGAATTTCCTGGACTTTCTTGACCCAGGTTTGCGAGCGACTTCGGCCGCTGGCCATGACCTTATGCAGGAACATCCGTGTGGATACTACATGGTTTATGAGAACGTTTACGAGTCAGGTCATCGAAAAGTCATGGAAACCCTAACCCTTCCGCTTCGCAAATCGTTAGACCACAAAAACCGTTTGTTTCTTAGCTGCCATATCGAACATCACCTATCTGAAATAAGTGCAACACGCGGGGAAACAGCCATGGTCGTGACCTGGAAAACGAATGTTTTTGCCAACATTGGCGGCGGCGAACCCGCCGTTGATTTAATGGACAATGTTCAGCAGTCCTTTGAACCGGCGACAGCTGTCTGAAACTTTCACCATGGCTCAAGCGCGACCAGCAACATTTCAGAAATCGTAACTAAATAGATGACCTTCGATGAACTTTTCGCCGCATCGCGCGCGCCAAAACAATTCAAAAAACTCGCAGACTCCTACACGTCGGCCCAAGGACACAATTGTGTCGGCATCCAATCCGCGTTGCCGATGCGAAAATTTGCGCCGTTGATGGCAAATGTCACATTGATGGAACGAGAAAATACGGATCAAATCACGTACCGCATAGCGGGAGAAAACATTATAAACCGTCTCGGGTTCAACCCGGTGGGTAACAATTTCCTCGACCTGCTATCATCAGAAATACGCGCTAACGCTCGCATTGCGAATGAAAAAATACTCACCCACCCCTGCGGCCATTATCTTGTTTATGAAAATGAGTATGAAACAGGCCAACGCATGGTTTCTGAAAGCCTCATGCTTCCGATGAAAAAAGAAAGCGATACTGAGACAAACCTTTTGCTTGGGTACCATTTCCATCATCAAGCAACAGGGATTTTAGCTCCTCAAAACCAAACGTCACTTGTGGTTCACCACAGCACGAGCGAATTTGTCGATATAGGTTCTGGGATTCCTATATAGGATGACCTTCGACGAACTAGTCAACACAGCACGTACACCAGTAAAAATTCAGCAATTTCTTGATTGCTATAGCGCTGCGAGGACAGATGCCGCAGCCGCTTCCAAGGAGGCGCTGCCTTTACGGCTTTTTGCGCCCCTTATGCCTAATATTATTCTGATCGAGTGCCTGGATAGCGACCACATGATCTACAAAATTGCAGGCGAAAACATTATTGCTCGCATGGGGTTCAACCCAAAAGGTCTAAATCTTCTTGACGTACTCCCAGTCAGCGCACGAGACATTTCAAAATCAATTCAGGAAATGCTATTCCGCTACCCCTGTGGATTCTATTTCGTCTACGAGAATTCATATGCATCGGGCAATCGCTCAGTGACAGAAACAATTTTGCTGCCATTAAGTAAGCGACTGGGGACGCAACCGAACCTATTCCTCACCTACAATATTCACCATGCTCCAACAGGTGTGACTGAGTCAGGTGGAAAAATGAAACTCGTCAATCGATTTGAAACTGGTGCTTTTATTGATATTGGATCTGGCGCGCCTAGTAGTGAAGAGGCTGCCGCACTGAAACAGAAAGTTTTCTCAGCCCTTGAAGCCAATGGTTTTTGAGAAACTGTACATTAATCCATAGACGGCTTGCGGCGCATTTTTTTAATGTCGCCTCGCTGTCCTTTTTGATCCATCCGTTTGCGTTTTGCAGACCTTGTTGGTTTGGTTTTAACGCGTGTCTTATTGCGCTCTGATGCACGTCTCAACAAATCAAATAAACGTTCGCGCGCAGCAGCACGGTTCAATTGTTGAGACCGGTGCTCACGAGCAGTGATCGTCAACACCCCAGCTCCTGACAGACGTCGGCCCGCCAAAAGTATCAGTTTGTTTTTAATTGATTGAGACAAAGAAGGCGAGCCCGCGACATCGAATTTAAGCTGCACTGCCGATGCAACCTTGTTGACATTTTGTCCACCGGGTCCACCCGCCTGAATGAATTGCTCATCTAGTTCCGCTTCATCAATCTCTACTAGCGGGTTTATCTTTATGCGCGCCATTTGACAAAATCCCAGGATAGACAAATGTGTAAACACGGACGTTTTGACGGACCTTCTCCAAGCCGTTAGCCGCTAGATGATTGTGCCAAAAATTGCGCCGCGGCGACACCCGCCGTGCGCCCTGTCGCCATACAGGCGGTGATCAGGTATCCGCCCGTCGGCGCATCCCAATCCAACATTTCTCCGGCACAAAATAATCCTGGGACAGCATTGACCTGAAAACCTGCATCCAGGTTTTCAAAGGCCACTCCACCCGCGCTTGAAATTGCTTCTTTTAGTGGTCGGGCGGACTTGAGCGTTAGGGGCAGGGACTTGATTGCTTTCGCCGTTGAAGAAGGGTTGTCTAATTGGTCGCCAGCACTTTCTCTCAACAAGCCTGCCTTGACGCCTTTTAGGCCTGTCACTCTTTTTAGGTGAGTGGAAAAACTTCGTGACCCTTGAGGTCGTTCAAGCCTCGCCTGTACTTTTTCCAACGGCACGTCTGGCATCAAATCCAGATACACAACAGCACGGGCAGTGGCTGTAACTTCGTCAAGCAAGGCTGACGCATGTGTATAGATCCCTCCCCCCTCAACGCCTCCGTCCGTCACAATAAATTCGCCAGGCGTCTTTTGTGACGCAACCGTGAGCGTTACATTCTTCACTGGCGAGCCAGCGAAACGTTCGCAAAAATGAGGCGACCAATCTACGTCAAACCCACAGTTTGCAGAACGTAAGGGCCGCACGCATAAACCCCGGTCAGCGAGGATCGGCGCCCATGTGCCATCTGAGCCAAGCTGAGGCCAGCTGCCGCCACCAAGTGCCAGAACCGTCGTCTTGGCATTAACTTCAACAGGTCCATCAGGCGTCTTGAATGTACTTACCCCTTCTTCTGTCCACCCCGTCCATTTGTGTCGGACATGAATGATCAGACCAGCGGCACGTAAACGCCGTAGCCAGGCGCGCAACAGAGGGGCGGCTTTCATACTTTTAGGAAAGACACGGCCCGAACTGCCAACGAATGTTTCAGTTCCAAGCTCATCTGCCCATTGTCGAACAGCATCCGGTGTAAATTCCCGCAGCGACAGTTCGAGCAATCCTCTCGCTTCGCCAAAGCGATTAAGAAATTGACCGAATGGTTCAGCGTGGGTCAGGTTGAGGCCGCTTTTCCCGGCCATCAAAAACTTACGCCCTAGAGACGGCATGGCATCAAACAGATGAACAGTACGCCCTGCTTTGACGAGCGCTTCTGCCGCCATCAAACCGGCTGGCCCGCCGCCGATAATCGCTGCGTCTATCTGCACAAGCTTGTCATTATGGTTAGGCTTTCAAGACTGAACGACCAGCATACTCAGCGGCTGGCCCAAGCAGCTCTTCGATGCGGATAAGCTGGTTATACTTCGCGAGCCGGTCGGAGCGTGCCAGCGAACCGGTTTTAATCTGGCCACAGTTTGTAGCAACCGCCAGATCAGCAATCGTCGCATCTTCTGTCTCACCGGAACGGTGTGACATTACGGAAGTGTAAGCGGCCTTGTGCGCCATCTCTACCGCTTCCAGCGTTTCGGTCAGAGTACCAATCTGGTTCACTTTCACCAAAATTGAATTGGCGACGCCCATTTTGATACCATCGTGCAAGCGCGCTTTATTGGTGACGAACAGATCATCCCCCACCAATTGAACCTTGTCACCGATGCGATCAGTGAGGGCCTTCCAGCCATCCCAGTCATCTTCGTCCATGCCATCTTCAATTGAGGCAATGGGGTAACGTCCAACCAGGTCGGCCCAATAGTCCACCATGCCACCGGCGTCGAGCTTTTTGCCTTCGCCTTTTAGGTTGTAGATGCCATCGCTGTAAAACTCTGTTGAAGCAGCATCTATCGCCAGGAACATGTCTTCACCTGGTTTGTAGCCAGCTTTTTCCATCGCCTTCATGATGTAGTCGAGCGCCGCATCTGTTGATGCGAGGTTTGGTGCAAAACCACCTTCATCACCGACTGCTGTGTTATGCCCGTCAGCTTTCAATTCGGCTTTCAACTGATGGAACACTTCAGCACCCATGCGCACGGCTTCGGCAATGCTGCTGGCCGCCACAGGCATGATCATGAATTCTTGAATATCGATCGGATTATCTGCGTGTTCGCCACCATTGACGATGTTCATCATGGGCACAGGCAGAATGCGGGCAGATGGACCGCCGATGTAACGAAAGAGCGGCAGCTCAGATGACTCTGCCTGAGCTTTGGCAATTGCCATTGAAACACCCAGAATTGAGTTCGCGCCGATGCGAGCTTTATTTGGCGTTCCATCCAGCTGACACATCAGCTGATCTAGATGGATCTGCTCTTCAGCGTCCATGCCACCGATGGCGTCAAAGATCTCATCATTCACGGCTTCTACCGCTTTGAGCACACCCTTGCCGCCATACCGGCTCGCATCCCCATCGCGAAGCTCAACTGCCTCGTGGGCACCTGTTGACGCCCCTGAAGGGACCGCCGCGCGGCCAACAGAGCCATCTTCCAACACCACGTCCACTTCAACGGTTGGGTTTCCACGGCTGTCGAGAATTTCGCGGCCGACAATATCAACAATCGCGCTCATAAATGCTGCTCCGGTTTTGATCGGGGTCTGGTCGATAGAAAAGGGTGATGCGATACATACCCAAGCCGAGCGCTCGCTGAAAGAGCCCACGTGGAAAAAACTGGAAAAACACGCGATTCGCGCCTTCGAAGCTCAATAAATCAGCAAAATTGGACAAAATCGTGGAACAGGATCGTCCGACCACTCCTTGAGCCGCTGATTTTCCCGACCGTCTTAATGGGCTTCTTCGGTGAGTATTTTGAGGGGGGAGCGCCGTTTGACCTTCTCCCTTCCGGGCTGATAGCACCTTTCAAGCAAAATATTCCTCCTACAAAACAGGACAGATCTGCATGACCGCCTCCGATCCAAAGCTCGCAGAAGAAATTGCCGCAAAAGTCGAAACCTTTGTTCGCGATGTCGTCGCGCCATATGAAAAAGATCCTCGTCTGGGGGCGCATGGACCTTCAGCTGACCTTGTGGATGAGTTACGCGCAAAAGCTCGCAAGGCGGGTGTGATGACACCTCATATCCTCAACAATGGGGATCATCTCGATCAACAAGGCACCGCGACGGTCCTAAAAATGTCCGGGCTCTCTCCTCTTGGCCCCGTTGCCTGCAACACGGGTGCGCCGGACGAAGGGAATATGTATCTGCTTGGCAAAGTTGGGTCAGGCGAGCAAAAAGAACGCTTCCTCAATCAGCTCGTATCGGGCAAGGCTCGATCCGCTTTTTTTATGACCGAACCGGCAGATGAAGGCGGCGCTGGGTCTGACCCTTCCATGATGCAAACAACGGCCAAGCTGGATGGCAACCATTGGGTGATCAACGGCAAGAAAACACTCATCACGGGGGCTGACGGTGCCAAGGTCGGCATTGTGATGGCGAAGTCAGAAGACGGTGCATGTCTCTTTCTAGTCGATCTACCAAACCCTGCCATTCGCATTGACCGCGTGCTTGATACCATCGACAGCTCGATGCCTGGCGGACATGCCGTCGTTACCATAGACAATCTGCGCGTACCCTCAGATCAAATGCTTGGCGAAAGTGGAGAAGGTTTCAAATATGCGCAAATTCGTCTTTCGCCCGCCCGCCTCTCCCACTGCATGCGCTGGCATGGCGCTGCCACACGCGCCAACGAAATTGCCACACAATATGCCTGCCACCGTCAGGCATTTGGCAAACCACTTGTCGACCATGAGGGCGTGGGGTTTCAGTTGGCCGACAATCTGATTGACCTCAAACAATCCGAGCTAATGATCGACTGGTGTGCAGGCGTACTAGACACAGGATCTCTTGGCACCGCGGAAAGCTCTATGGCGAAAGTCGCCGTCTCCGAGGCTTTG
>Ga0209344_10004308_pt1 | contig 13144 bp, 12 predicted proteins | sample Cruoilmetagenom6_FD_187293 | JGI IMG/M metagenome (GOLD analysis project Ga0209344, IMG submission 187293) | Oil polluted marine microbial communities from Coal Oil Point, Santa Barbara, California, USA - Santa Barbara Oil Seep Sample 6 (SPAdes)... | ecosystem: Environmental > Aquatic > Marine...
CCAAACATCCAATTCTTTATGGTCCATAGAAGGTTAACTTTTTTAAACCTTCTCACGGCTCACGGCTCACTTTTCACTTTCATTTACAAACAGCCGTCAACTACATTCTTCGGAAAAAAAGACTTTACGTCAAACACCACCGAAGGCGATGCTTTGTACTTTTCAATCTGGAAATCTGAAAATTCCCTATGTCCGACTGCCAATACAATAGCTTCATAATTTTCCTTTAGTTGTGATTCCTCGCTCAGTAAACGCAGTCCAAATTCATTTGAAACTTCCGTAACTTTTGCCCAAGGATCAAAAACATCTATATTGAGATTGTATTTTCGCAATTCGCCAATTACATCTATTACTTTACTATTGCGAATATCCGGGCAGTTTTCCTTAAAGGTAATGCCCAGAACAAGTACATGGCCTCCCTTTACTTTGCATTCCTTTTGTATCATTAATTTTACAACTTCTTGCGCTACATAATTGCCCATGCCGTCGTTCATTCTTCTTCCAGCCAAAATAATCTCTGGATTATATCCTTCTTCCTGCGCTTTTTGCGCCAAATAATACGGATCTACACCTATACAATGTCCGCCTACCAGACCGGGGGTAAACTTTAAAAAGTTCCATTTGGTGCCAGCGGCTTCCAAAACATCCTGAGTATCGATATTCAAAAGACGAAAGATTTTGGAAAGCTCATTCACAAAGGCAATATTGATATCGCGCTGTGAGTTCTCTATTACTTTTGCAGCTTCCGCTACTTTTATGGACGGGGCCAAATGGGTTCCCGCCGTAATTATAGAGGCGTAAAGATCATCAATATATTTGGCCGCCTCGGGAGTGGAACCGGAAGTAACTTTTAAAATTTTGGTAACGGTATGCTGTTTGTCACCTGGGTTGATTCGTTCGGGGGAATATCCCGCGTAAAAATCTTTGTTGAATTTTAAATTGGAATTTTCTTCCAAAATAGGAACACAAATATCTTCGGTAACCCCAGGGTAAACCGTAGATTCGTATATAACCACATCATTTTCCTTCAATAATTTCCCAACAGTTTCACTAGCTTTTTGAAGTGGCGTTAAAACAGGCTGGTTGTATCTATTTGTAGGCGTTGGAACGGTTACAATAAAAACAGTTGCATTTTCTATTTTGTAAGCGTCATCGGTAACTATTAATCCGTTAGTTTCCGTCTGCGTTAAAGCTGTTTTTAATGCTTCGGAAGAAAGCTCCAAAGTATTGTCAACGCCTTGTTGTAGCTGTTTGATACGCTCCGAATTAATATCGAAACCAATTACTTTATATTTTTCAGCGAAAGCTGCTGCCAGCGGCAGACCTACATAGCCAAGGCCAATGATTGCGATTGTGGGGTTTTGTTTCATACTGTTGATACTATGGATGCTGTTGATGCTGTTGATGCTGTTGATACTATGGATGCTGTTGATACTATGGATGCTGTTGATGCTATGGATACTATTGTTGCGGATGCTATGCTCTTTATATTTTTTTCGACTATCGGCATCTTAGGTCGGCAAAATTACGTGTTTTAGCGGAAAGTAGGATAGATAAATTTAAAAACATCCCTCCCAACCTCCCATCAAAGGGAGGAGCTTGATCTAGATTTATTTGATGATTTGTTGTTAGAGTAAAAAGTCCCCCTTTGAAGGGGGATTTAGGGGGATGTATTTTGGACTTTAAATTAAATATCCTCTATGGAGGGTGAGCTGGATTTAGAAAAACATCCCTCCCAACCTCCCTTCAAAGGGAGGAGCTTGATCTAGATTTATTTGATGATTTTTTGTTAGAGTAAAAAGTCCCCCTTCGAAGGGGGATTTAGGGGGATGTATTTTGGACTTTAAATTAAATATCCTCTATGGAGGGTGAGCTGGATTTAGAAAAACATCCCTCCCAACCTCCCTTCAAAGGGAGGAGCTTGATCTAGATTTATTTGATGATTTTTTGTTAGAGTAAAAAGTCCCCCTTCGAAGGGGGATTTAGGGGGATGTTCTAAGTGTTATCGTGTATATAATCTCTAATTTTATCCACAACCACAGTTAAATCACTTAAGACCTCATCATTCGTGAATCTCAAAAAACGTATTCCAAGTATCTCCATTTTGCCTTGTCGCTCAGCATCCTCAAGAAAATTAGGGTCGTGAATACTTCCATCAATTTCTATAGCAAGACCAATCTCATGACAATAAAAATCTACAATATAATTTAATATTGGAACTTGTCTATGAAACTCTGTCCCTAAGGATTTCCTCCGAATTCTTTCCCATAAAATCTTTTCGGAAGGTGTCATACTTTTTCGAAGTTCCCGGGCCAGGGTTTTCAGGTGCTTATTGTAGGGAAATATTTTGTTCGCCATCTGATAAATATAAGAAAAACATCCCTCCCCGCCTTCCTTCAAAGGGAGGCGCTTGATCTAGATTTATTTGATGATTTTTTGTTAGAGTAAAAAGTCCCCCTTCGAAGGGGGATTTAGGGGGATGTTACTTTCTCTTAAAAATTCTCTTAATTTTATCAAGAAGCGTAGGGTGTTTTATATGTTCGTGATAACCATTTCCGTAAGAACCGTAATTGCCATAGCCGTAACCATAGCCGTAGCCGTAACCATAACCCTTGCCAGTTTTTTCAATGTATCCATTTAAGACCACACTTATGTGTTTTACCTCACCGGTTTTGTATTTTTCGTTTACGAAGGTGAACATATTCTTATGGGTATAATTAAAGCGGGCCATATAAAGTGTTGCGTCCACGTGTTTCATTAATTCCAAGGAGTCAGAAACAAGGCCCAAAGGTGGCGAATCGAGAATAATATAATCATATCGCTCCTTCAGTGAATCAATTAATTCATCCAGTTTTTCACTGATCAATAATTCAGAAGGGTTTGGCGGTATGGGTCCTGAAGGAATTACATCCAAATGTGCTATTTCGGTTTTTTGTATTACAGTATCCACATCTGCTTCGGAAATAAGAAAATTGACCACTCCCATATCATTATTTATATTGAAGTCACCAAATATTTTGGGTTTTCTAAGATCAAGCCCCACCAAAACAGTTTTCTTTTCACTTAAGGCAAACACGGAAGCCAAGTTGATAGAGCAGAACGTTTTTCCTTCCCCACTTACCGAACTTGTTACCAAAACAGTTTTTGCGCCTTTAATGCCCTGCTTTTTATATATAAACTGCAAACTGGAACGCAGTGCTCGAAAGGCTTCCGCCATTGCCGATTTCGGTTTGGTAAGCACCACTAGGTTGCTCTCAATTGGGCTTTTGCCTATAATCCCAAGCAAAGGAATAGGCGTTACCCGCTCCAATTCCTTTACGTTGCTTATTTTGGTATCGAAAAATACTCGAAGAAAAACCAAAACGAAAGGTATAAAAAGGCCAAGCAATCCTGCCATCATATAATTAAGCTGGGTGTTGGGACCAATCTGTCCACCCCCTGTATCTTTTGCGGAATCGATTACCATCACGTCACTCACATTTGCTGCCTTAACCAATCCCGCTTCGCTGCGTTTTGCCAAAAATAAGTTATAGGTTCCTTGACTCAGATTGTAGCGACGCTCAATATTTAAAAGGTCCTGTTGCTCTTTGGGAAGTTTTCTAATTTCTCCCTCGTATCGGCCAATATCCCTGTTTATGGATGTTAACTCCTGATTCTTCAAACTTTTTGAAGAACGGATATTCTCCAACAATACGGTTTTTACAGCATCAATCTGTCGGTCGATGTCGTTAAAAATAGGCGCGCCCTCCTTAAAGGAATACTGCAATTTATTCCGTTCTTCCGCAAGGGAAACAATTTTTCCTACCCCGCTAACCACACTGGCTTCAGAAATCCCCGCTACCGATGGTGCAGGAACATCCCGGTAATCGGAACGGTTTATAAGGTAGTCTTGAAGTGTATTGTAATAATTTAGCTCTCGGTTTACCGCTTCTTTCCGAAGATCCAATTCGTTAAGTTTCGCATTAATTTCCGACCCTTCGCTCTCAAGGTTGAAAATGGCATTCTTATTCTTGAATTGGTTCAGTTCGTCTTCAACTGTGGAAAGCTCGGCAGATTTTATGGCTAGGCTACTGTCAATAAACTTGATGGTTTTTGTGGCAAAAAGGTTTTTGCGCTCCAGCATATCTTCACTTAAAACTTCAACCGAAGTATTGAGGTAATCTACTAATTGCGCTTTATTGTTGCCCGTAAGCCTCATTTTCAGCACCGAAGAACCTTTACTTTCCGGATCAACCCGAATCCCCAAATAACGCTTTACTATTCCATCGTAATTTCTAAAGGCTATATAATAGGAAGTCCCTGGGTTTGAAATTACTTCTGGATTGGGCATAAAAGTACCGCTAAAGAAAGGTAACCTAATGGGCTGGCCAATTTTAAAATCCTGTGAGAATTTGCCGGCATCCACAAATCTTGAGCTTCTTTCCTTCGTACTGTAATTTTGAAGGTTGATATTCCCGGCCTCCTCGAAAGCAACACTTAAATTAAAATTCACTGAATCCTTAAAAACAACCTTCATTTGTTTATTCAGCATTTGTGGTTTTGTAGTGTCCACTTCCACAAGAAAAGGAGTCTGTTTATAGGCGTTTATTTGTTGATATTCTCCATCGCGAAGGTAATCCATATAATACTGTAGCCGTTCTACCACTTTCTCATTGTGCGATCGAGACTGCAACGTAATTACTGCCGTATTCACTTTATCGGTAGTACCGCCCCAATTAAAGGTTAGGCTCGTATTGCTGGTGAAAAAAGGGTTTTGGTCGTCCTTAATGGAAACCATATTTTCCATTTGGTAGATGGGCAGCTTTCTTACATTGATATAATATGCTATGGAAAATGCAATAAGCAATGAAACCAAAAACAAGGGCCAATGGCGCAAAAGTCTAAAGAGAAAACCTTTAAAATCAAAAGTGGTGGTGGTTTCGTTTATTTCAAAATCCTCGCTCATATATTTTATAATCGGGTAAACAACAGAATTGTTGTAACCAAAGCCGTTGTGATGGAAATAATTGTTGTGAATGACTGTAACCCAGTGGTACCCGTACCCAACGATTTTTGTGGCAACGGATTGATCAAAATCAAATCGTTCGGTTTTACGTAGTAATAGGGCGAATTCATGGCATCCAAGGTTGTAAGGTCTATATGATGGACCTTTTGCCCTGCCGGATATTGGCGAATTATTACCACATCACTCCTATCTCCCGTCAACGTTATGTCGCCACTGTTGGCAATGGCCTCCATAATACTTACTTGGTCCCGATAAATAATCTGCGACCCCGGGCTTCCTATTTCACCATTTATGGTATATCGAATTCCGGCCAATTTAACCGTAACAAAAACATTGGCCTCCGCTTTAAAATAATCGCGCAGCAGAATTTCCTCCAAACGTTCCCGAACCTCATCAACCGTATAGCCCAAAACGTTCATCTCACCCAAACTAGGGATCCGAATGTTTCCGTGATCATTCACCACAAAACCATCATAATACAAACGCTCCTCTCCGGTAGCATTAGGGTTTGCATCGCTTATCGGGTTAAAAATACCCACGGTTTCCTGGTCCAAAGCCTTGACGCGAATGCTCAAAAGATCATTTATTTGAAGTCGGTAAGGCTCCTGCCTTTTGCGTAAAAGTGCCAAAGTGTCCGCACTGCCAGTATTTTCCTGTAAATAGGTAAGTTGTTTCGTAGTAACGCAGGAAGAGGCACAGAGGGCAAAAATCAAAAATAGCAGTACATACGTAAGCTTCATAAAAGACAGGGTTGTTTACGGACAAATATAAAGTAACGCATTTTAATAATGAAACATATTTTCGGAAAGGAACATTTTCAGAAACTAATTCCCGAAATTATAATTCACACAAAAATAAAATCACCAAAAACTTCTGAACGCTATTGAATCGGGAGTTCTTAAACTTAGAATAAAAAACTTATTTTTGAACGGTTCATTATAAAACATCACACTTATGAAATATTCCGTATCAATCATCATAGACAAACCCGTGGATGAAGTTATTGCACTTTTTGACAATGTAGATAATATGAAAAAATGGATGAAGGGTCTGGAAAGTTTTGAGCACATCAGTGGAACACCCGGCGAAGTAGGCGCGAAATCGCGATTGGAATTCAAGATGGGAAAACGCGAAATTGAAATGATAGAAACTATAACCGTAAAAAATCTGCCCGAAGAATTTACAGGAACCTACGAAGCCAAAGGGGTTTTTAATGTTGTAAAAAATAGTTTTGAGCCCTTGCCCGGCAATAAAACCAAATATAGCACTGAGCAGGAGTTTCAGTTTAAGGGCTTTATGAAAATAATCGGTCTTTTGATGCCGGGGGCTTTCAAAAAACAATCCCTAAAATATTTAGAGGATTTTAAAGCTTTTGCGGAAAAACAATAACAAAAGCTATAAGCTATAAGCTGAAAGCTGAAAGCCACATTATTCATTATTCATTATTTACCATTCACCAAACATTTACAGTACTTTTGCCAAAAAATTTAAACTGTGAATTACCTTTCAGTAGAAAATATCTCCAAATCCTTCGGGATGCGGGTTTTGTTTGAAAATATTTCCTTCGGAATAAATGAGGGACAAAAAATAGGCTTTGTGGCCAAAAACGGAACCGGAAAAACTTCCCTTCTAAATATTATCGCGGGAAACGATAAGGCCGATACCGGAAACGTTGTTTTCAGAAAAGGGCTGAAAATCGCCTACCTGCCGCAGGAACCAGATTTGGATCCCACTTTATCAGTGGAACAAACCATTTTCAATTCCGATAATCCCATTCTGAAAATTATTGAGAATTACGAGCATGCAATTGAAAATCCGGACGATTCCGAAGCATACCAAAAAGCATTCGACGCAATGGATGCGCACCACGCCTGGGATTTTGAAACGCGCTACAAACAGATTCTTTTCAAATTAAAATTGGAAGATTTACACGCGAAAGTTGGAAGTTTGAGCGGCGGACAAAAAAAGCGTCTCGCTTTGGCGAATGCACTATTGACAACCCCAGATTTGTTGATTATGGATGAGCCCACCAACCACTTGGATCTCGAGATGATAGAGTGGCTGGAAAATCTTTTCGCGAAGGAAAATTTTACGCTTTTTATGGTAACGCACGACCGTTACTTTTTGGAGCGGGTTTGCAACGAAATTGTTGAATTGGATGAAGGAACGCTTTACAGTTACAAAGGGAATTACAGCTATTACCTCGAAAAAAGGGATGCACGAATAGAAAACGAAGCCACCGAAACGGGAAAAGCGAAACAACTTTTCAAAAAGGAATTGGAATGGATGCGCCGCCAGCCAAAAGCGCGAACCACCAAAAGCAAAAGCAGGATTGACGATTTCCACGAAATAAAAGACCGCGCCAGCAAACGCCGAAACGACCATCAAGTTCAACTGGAACTGAACATGGAGCGCATGGGCACCAAGGTTGTGGAGCTTCACAAAATATCAAAATCGTTTGGTGATAAGGTTCTTTTGGACAAAATGGAATACAATTTCAACCGTGGCGAACGCGTTGGGATTATCGGCAAAAACGGAACGGGAAAATCTACTTTTTTGAATATTCTTACGGGAGCGCTGCAACCAGATTCCGGAAAAGTGGTTGTGGGCGAAACCGTCCAATTCGGTTATTACACCCAAGCGGGTATTAATATTAAGGAAGGCCAAAAAGTGATTGACGTAATCCGAGAGTACGGTGATTATATACCGCTGAAAAAAGGGCGGCAGATTTCTGCTTCGCAATTGTTGGAACGTTTTCTTTTCGATCCAAAAAAGCAATATGATTTTGTTGAAAAACTAAGCGGTGGCGAGCGCAAACGTCTTTATTTATGTACGGTTTTAATCAAAAACCCAAACTTTTTAATTCTCGATGAGCCTACGAACGATTTGGATATCGTTACGTTGAATGTTTTAGAAAGTTTCCTTTTGGATTTTCCGGGATGTCTTTTGGTAGTGAGCCACGACCGTTATTTTATGGATAAGATTGTGGATCACCTTTTTGTTTTTAGAGGAAATGCGGAAGTGGAGGATTTCCCCGGAAATTATTCCGATTTCAGGGCTTATGAAGACAGCAACATCCAAGAAAAACGCGAAGCCAGTGAAACAGCGCCAAAGGTGAAAAATGATTGGAAGCAGGAAAAAAGCTCTGCAACTTTGAGCTATAACGAGCAAAAGGAATACAATAAGTTGGAAAAGGAAATCGCCAATCTGGAGAAAAACCGTGAGGAGCTTCAAAATAAATTCGCAACAGAAAATTGGGACGGGGCAGAAATTGATAAGCAATCTATCAAGCTGCAGGAAATTATGGATACCATTGCAGCAAAGGAAGAACGTTGGTTTGAATTATCGACGAAGATGGAATCTTAAATGCTGTAGGCTTTAGGCTATATGCTTTAAGCAAAATTTTTATATTCGTATTTTAGCTTACAGCTTAAAGCCTACAGCATTAAATGATTCACCAATCAAAAAGCTACATAAAATTCATTCGTTTAGCCAAAAACAGGCACGGCGTGCACTCCCCTTTTGTGTATGATTTGGTGACGAAGTGCTTTAACGATAAAACGAAATATCCTGAATACGACATTTTAAAATCCCACCGAAAAGCGTTGCGAAGTGATACTTCAATGGTTGAAATGAAGGATTTTGGTCAAGGTTCGCGCGTGTTTAAAGGCAATGCACGAAAAGTTTCCGCAGTGGTAAAAAATGCTGGAATGCGAAAGAAAAGGCAGAAACTGCTCTTCCGTTTGGCGAATTATTTTAAAAGTGAAAATATTTTGGAATTGGGAACTTCACTGGGTTTGGGAACGGTGGCGCTTTCAGTTTCAAATGAATTTGTTTCCATAAAAACCGTGGAAGGCTGCCCGAATACGTTAAGCAAAGCTCAAGAATATTTTGAGAAATTCAACCTGCACAATATTGAAATCCATCAAGAATTATTTAAGGAATCTATTTCAAACAACACTTCACAGAAATACGATTTAATCTTCATCGACGGCGATCACAATGGCGAACGGACGTTGGGGTATTTTAATTCACTTTTAAAAAATATCCACCACAATTCCGTCATTATTTTTGACGATATTTATTGGAGCAAGGATATGACGGCGGCGTGGCAGCAAATAATAACAAACGAAAAAGTAACCGTGAGCATCGATACCTTCCAATGGGGAATGGTTTTTTTCCGAAAAGAACAACCGAAGCAGCATTTTATAATTCGTATCGGTTGATGGTTGATGGAAAAAATTAGAGTTTTCTCTCTTTTCTCTTATCTCTTTTCTCTATTCTTTTCGTTTTTCGCTTAAACTTTTAACTTTTAACTTTGTGCTTTAAACTAAAAATGTAACATCCCTCGTACCTTTGCGTCCTATAAAACATATTGAAAAACCAATGAGTTTAGTTATAAAAATCAGAAATATAACCAGGGATTTTGCACTTGGAAGTGAAATTGTAAAAGTTTTAAAAGGAATAGATCTGGACATAGAACGCGGTGAATACGTTGCGTTGATGGGCCCTTCCGGTTCCGGGAAATCTACTTTGATGAACCTTTTGGGATGTTTGGATACGCCAACTTCCGGCAGCTATGAACTAAACGGAAAGGACGTAAGTAATATGACCGATGATGAATTGGCTGAAATTCGAAACAAGGAAATTGGCTTCGTTTTTCAAACATTCAATCTCTTGCCCCGAACTACTGCGCTGGAAAATGTGGCTTTGCCAATGGTTTATGCCGGAGCATCAAAAGCTGATAGAACCGAACGCGCAAAACAGGTTTTGACCGATGTGGGCCTTGCAGACCGAATGGATCACAAACCCAACCAACTATCGGGTGGGCAACGCCAACGTGTGGCTGTAGGTCGGGCATTGGTAAATAACCCTTCCATCATTTTGGCCGATGAGCCTACGGGAAACCTTGACTCAAAAACTTCGGAAGAGATAATGAAACTTTTTGGCGATATACACAAAGCGGGAAACACGGTTATTCTTGTAACCCACGAAGAGGAAATTGCCGAAAATGCGCATCGTATTATTCGACTTCGTGATGGGATTGTGGAGAGTGATACTAAGAAGGAAATGGTGAGTTTGTGAATTCGTGAATTAGGTTAATTAGTGTGCAATCGTAAATCGTATATCTTAAATCAAAAATGGATTTTTCAAACCCCATCATTTTAATAATAGGCGGAATTCTTTTGTTGGCCATTCTCTATTTTTGGAACAAACGCAACGCTACTAATCAACGCCAACGAAGAAATAAAAATTTCCGCAGTAGTTATTACGAGCGGAAAAAGGAACGGGAAAAAGAAAGTTAGCTGTACGCAGTTGCAGTTGGCTGCACTAAAACCCTCATATTCTTAGGGTAATTTGTAACTTTGAACAAAACCAAATACCTAATCCCAAATACCACATACCTTTTATGAAAATATACACCAAAACCGGTGATGCAGGCACTACTGCCCTTTTCGGCGGGACACGGGTTCCAAAGCATAACATCCGTATTGAAAGTTACGGCACCGTTGATGAGCTCAACTCATATTTGGGTTTGATTCGCACCCAGGAAATTGATGTACACAGCAAAGAAATTTTGACTCATATACAGGATAGGCTTTTCACTCTGGGCGCTATTTTGGCTACCGATCCAGAAAAAGCAACATTGAAAAGCGGAAAGGAACGCTTAAACATTCCTAAGATTGACGAAGAGGATATCACTCTTTTGGAAAAAGAAATGGATAGCATGAACGATGCCTTGCCAGAGATGACACATTTTATATTACCGGGTGGAAATACTACCGTGTCATATTGTCACATAGCCCGTACCATCTGTCGCCGCGCAGAACGCCGCACCACACTTTTAAATGAAAATGAGCCAATAGATGAGCGTGTGCTAAAGTATTTAAACAGACTATCTGACTATCTATTTGTGCTGGCACGGAAGTTGTCTAAAGACACAAACGCAGAAGAGACCCAATGGATTCCGAAGAAGTTGTGAGTTTTCGGTTGTTAAAACGACGAAATAGATTGATTTCCAATATTTTTGTTAAATAGTCGTGCTACAAGCGAATACATAATTAGCTTATAATCAAATAATTAAAAACGTTCTTTAAAATATAGCAGAAATAATTTGGATTTTTCTTGACTTTTTAATCTAAAAAATTACTTTTGCAGAAATTATAAAACCTAAAGTGCTATGTACTGGACATTAGAATTGGCATCCTACTTAAGCGATGCACCCTGGCCCGCAACCAAAGACGAATTGATTGATTACGCGATCAGGACCGGTGCTCCACTGGAAGTAGTGGAAAACCTTCAGGCAATTGAAGACGAGGGAGACTCCTACGACTCTATTGAAGAGATCTGGGCAGACTATCCAACCGACGACGATTATCTTTGGAATGAGGATGAATATTAATCCCAAGATTTTGGGAAACATTAAAAAATAATATAAAAAGTCTCTTTTACGAGGCTTTTTTTTATTTAAAAAGTATTGAAAAAGCAACACCATGAATACACGAATTATATATTAATCATTAGTGTATTTAAGGGGACAAATTAGTATGTAGCTTTTTTTAAAGAGAATTAAAAAACTCAAAAACCAGGAGTTTACGAAAGATAGAATATAAAAATATTCGTGTATTCGTGGTAAAATTTATTAAAATTGACAAAACAGTGCTGCCCAGCAACACTTCAAAATAACACACATCATGGGAATATTAGATAACGTACTAAAAGTATTTGTTGGCGATAAATCAAAGAAAGACATTGGCCAGATACAGCCGTTAGTAAACGAAATAAAGAAACACGAAGCTACCATTGAAAAACTCTCCCACGATGAGCTTCGGGCAAAGTCCAATTTCTTCCGAAAAGAAATAAAAGATGCCCAAAAAGAAGTGCAGGATCAAATTGACACACTCGAAAAACAATCTGAGGAAGAGCAGGACATCAACAAAAAGGAAGAATATTACAACCAAATAGATAAACTGAAGGACGATCGTTACGAAATTGAAAAAACGACCCTTACCAAAATACTTCCCGAAGCTTTCGCGGTAATGAAAGAAACCGCAAAGCGTTTCAAAAACAACGAAACCATTACCGTTACCGCAAGTCCCTTTGACCGTGAAATATCTGCAAATAAAGATTATGTTACCCTTGAAGACGACAAAGCCATCTGGAAAAACAGCTGGGATGCCGCCGGAAAACCAATTACTTGGGACATGGTTCACTACGACGTTCAGCTTATTGGTGGGGTTGCACTTCACGAAGGCAAAGTTGCAGAAATGCAAACAGGGGAAGGTAAAACATTGGTTGCAACGTTACCCATGTACCTTAATGCCCTTGCCGGTAACGGGGTCCACCTTGTTACGGTGAACGACTACCTTGCAAGACGTGACAGCGCATGGATGGCTCCATTATTTGAGTTCCACGGAATGACTGTGGATTGTATAGACAATCACCGCCCAAATTCCGCAGCGCGAAGAAAAGCATATCTTTCTGATATTACATATGGAACCAATAACGAATTTGGGTTTGATTACTTGCGCGATAATATGGCGCATGCCCCAGACGATCTTGTACAGCGCCCACACCATTATGCTATTGTAGATGAGGTGGATTCGGTATTAATTGATGATGCGCGTACACCGCTTATCATTTCTGGACCAGTGCCCGAGGGCGATCGCCACGAGTTTAATGAGCTAAAGCCAAAAATCCACAATATTGTTGATGTACAGAAAAAATATTTGACCGGGGTTTTGGCAGAAGCAAAAAGACTTATAAAAGAAGGCGACGAAAAGGAAGGCGGATTCCAATTGCTACGTGTGTATCGCGGTTTGCCGAAAAACAAGGCATTGATAAAATTTCTTTCGGAAGAAGGTGTGAAACAAATTCTCCAGAAAACCGAAAACCATTATATGAGCGACAATAACCGCGAAATGCCAAAGGTTGATGCCGAGCTCTATTTTGTAATTGAAGAAAAGAACAACCAGATAGAACTTACAGACAAGGGTATTGATTATTTATCTGGTGAGGGCGATCCTGATTTCTTTGTAATGCCAGAGATTGGAACTGAAATAGCCCAGATTGAAAATAAAGGGCTTTCAAAAGAAGAAGAGGTTGCTGAAAAGGAAGAACTTTTCCGTGAATTTTCTG
>Ga0209344_10004309_pt1 | contig 13142 bp, 10 predicted proteins | sample Cruoilmetagenom6_FD_187293 | JGI IMG/M metagenome (GOLD analysis project Ga0209344, IMG submission 187293) | Oil polluted marine microbial communities from Coal Oil Point, Santa Barbara, California, USA - Santa Barbara Oil Seep Sample 6 (SPAdes)... | ecosystem: Environmental > Aquatic > Marine...
CGAAAACCCAAGCCGATTTTACTTTATGATTGTTTCAGCCCTGCCAGCATTTCGGCCAGGGGACCATCTTGTTCGCCTTCGACTTGAATGCCTTTTTCCTTGCGTGCGCGGTCGGCGTTCGGGCCGGCGGCGTAAGGGTCGATCAGCAGGCCAAAACTCTGCGCAACCGCTTCGCCAAGGTCGAAACTGCCGCCTTCATAGGGAATTTCATCGCAATCATTGGTGTCGATTTCGAGAACTTCCTCGGCCTGATCGGCGCTGACTTCGGCATAGGGCGGAACGAAGCGGAAATGGAGCGGTTCCTCGGCTGTATTTGCAAAATCCTCGCCAGCAACGGCGCAGGGCTGGGTCCATTCTGCGGTCAGCGTGCCATCGGCGCGAATGTCAGATTTTTCAGGTGTCAGCACCAGCGTCGCTGTCAGCACCTGAATCTCGCTCACGCCGAATCGTTTGGCCAAGGCTGAACGTTCCGCCGTGTCCGCTTCGACAACATAGCTGTCTTCGGTCAGGGCTTTGACCTTAACTATGCGGGGCAATTCGATCTCGCTCATATAGATATCTTTCCAGCTAGCACTTGCGCGGTGGGCAAGGCGTCAAGCCGCTGATGGAGCGCGATTATCCCATCGGCCATTGCTTCGGGAGCGGCGCCTTCGACCAGATTGGCGTTGCGATCGATTGCCTGTGCGACCTGCGCAGGACCGCTGGCCAGAGAAGAACGGAATGCCCCGATTCGGCCGCCCATCGCCTCCATCAATTTGCCCATTTTCTTGCCCAATGTCGGATCGCCCATGCCGGTTTCCCGCAATTGGCCGTCCATGTCCTCTGCAAACAGTTCGGTCAGCCGTGCCGTTGCAGGCAGCATATCATCATCTTGTTCGAGCCGCAGCATAATCAGGGCGAGCACATTGGTTATCATGTCGAACCGCCCGTCGACGGTGTCTGCCGCGCCGCAATCGCGGTACCATTTGGGATCGCGCGCCTCGCTGATGATGGCGTGCCAAAGCGGGCGCAGTGCCTCTTTCGGATCTGGTTGTGCGCTGAACAATCTGGAAAAGAACGACATTTCGATAATGCTCCGTTGGGTGGGTTGTTCATCGGCAATTCAAGCCATGGCAGTCAAGCGGCAACAGCCACAGTTGCTTGGCCAGTTGCAAGCTGCTGTGCATCGCCGTAAGGCTCGAATGCGATATAGGAATTGTCCCGCTTTAGCCAAGCCGATTCAGGCGCGTATTTGGTCTATGCAGGACTGCGAAGAGGTTTTTCGATGAAGAATGGCAAAGTGATCGGCGCAACCATGGTGCTGGCAGCGGCACTAACGGTTGGAGGCTGCACTTCGATCCGCGAAAATCGCGGCTATATCGTCGATCAAACTCTGGTGAGCACGGTTCAACCCGGCATCGACAACCAGCAATCGGTTACCCAAACGCTGGGTCGGCCCACTTTCACCAGCCAGTTCGGCGAACCGACTTGGTATTATATTTCGAGTGTTACGGGCCGCAAACCCTTCGTACGCCCCCGGATTCGTCAGCATACTGTGCTCGCCGTAAAATTTGATGCAGCGGGCAATGTTGTTTCCGCTGATCGTACGGGGCTTGAGAAAGTTGCCTATCTGTCGCCAGATGGTGACGCGACGCCGACATTGGGCCGCGAACGGACCTTCTTTGAAGATCTGTTCGGTAATATTGGAACGGTGGGCGCACCGGGTGCCGGCGGCGCGACGGGGCCGGGCGGGCGATAAGTTTGGCTTGAGGTTGGCCCAACGGGCTAACAGGGCCGATGGGCTTGATCGGAACAGCGCGCTCCCCATATCCGTTTTATGAGTGATACAGGCAACGCACACGGCCTCGTGCAATGGCACGGGACCACCATCATCGGGATAAAAAAGGGCGGCAAAACCATTATTGCCGGGGACGGGCAAGTCTCCATGGGCAATACGGTGATGAAGCCTAATGCGCGCAAAGTGCGCCGGATCGGCGAAGGCGGGAAAGTCATCGCCGGTTTTGCCGGAGCAACCGCCGATGCCTTCACCCTGTTTGAACGGCTTGAGAAAAAGCTGGAACAATATCGCGGGCAATTGATGCGCGCTGCGGTGGAATTGGCCAAAGACTGGCGGACGGACAAATACCTCCGCAATCTGGAAGCCTTGATGATCGTCGCCGACGAAGATGCATTGCTGGTGCTGACCGGCAATGGCGATGTGCTGGAACCCGAAGCCGGGATCACCGCGATTGGATCGGGCGGCAATTATGCGCTCGCCGCGGCGCGTGCGCTGACCCTTTATGAAGATGATGCGGAACAGATTGCGCGCAAAGCGATGCAGGTCGCCGCCGATATCTGTGTGTTCACCAACGGCAATGTAACCGTCGAAGAGATTTGAATTCCATGACAGAAGTTTCCACCCAGGATGCCTTAACCCCCAAGGCGATTGTTGCCGCGCTGGACGCGCATATTATCGGTCAGAATGACGCCAAACGTGCGGTCGCGGTGGCGCTGCGCAATCGCTGGCGCCGACAACGGCTCGATGCTGAATTGCGCGACGAGGTGACGCCCAAAAACATATTGATGATCGGCCCAACGGGCTGCGGCAAAACCGAAATCTCGCGCCGTTTGGCCAAGCTGGTCGATGCGCCGTTCATCAAGATCGAAGCGACGAAATTTACCGAAGTTGGCTATGTTGGCCGCGATGTCGAACAGATCGCCCGTGACTTGGCCGAAGAGGCAATCCGGCTGGAGAAAGACCGCCGCCGCGAGGCTGTTCGCGAAGCCGCTTCGCAAGCCGCGATGGACCGGCTGCTGAATGCGCTGGTGGGCGACAATGCCTCCGAAGCAACGCGGGAGAGTTTCCGTCAGCGGATCGTCGACAATTCGATGAATGATACAGAAGTTGAAATCGAAGTGCAGGATGCGCCCGCAATGCCGATGGGGCTAAGCGATATGGGCCCCGGTATGGGCGGCATGGGTATGATCGATCTGTCAGACATGATGGGCAAGGCATTTGGCAAGGGCAATGCCAAGCGCCGCAAGCTGAAAGTTCCCGATGCGTGGGATAAGCTGGTCGAAGAAGAATCCGAAAAGCGGATGGATCAGGACGATGTCGCCCGCGTCGCACTGGAAAATGCCGAGACGAATGGCATCGTCTTCCTCGACGAGATTGACAAGATTGCCGTTAGCGATGTGCGCGGCGGTTCGGTTAGCCGCGAGGGTGTTCAGCGTGATCTGCTGCCGCTGATCGAAGGAACCACGGTCTCTACCAAATATGGTCCGATGAAGACGGACCATATATTGTTTATCGCCAGCGGCGCGTTTCACCTTGCCAAACCATCGGACATGCTGCCCGAATTGCAGGGCCGCTTGCCGATCCGCGTTGAATTGCGTGCGCTGACAGAGGATGATTTTGTCCGCATCCTAAGTGAAACGCGGGCCAATCTTGTGTCGCAATATATTGCTTTGCTGGGCACAGAAGATGTGACGGTTGATATTGGCGATGAAGCCATTGCCGAAATCGCCAAAATCGCCGCACAGGTGAATGAAACCGTCGAAAATATCGGTGCGCGGCGCTTGCAGACAGTGATGGAAAAGCTGCTTGAAGAATTGAGCTTCGAGGCAGAAGAACACACGGGCGAAACAGTTAATGTGGATGCCGCCTATGTGCGTGACCGTCTGACCGATCTGGCGCAGGATACCGACCTTAGCAAATATATCCTGTGATGGCGGCGGACATCGTATCTGATCCGGCTGCGATGATGGTGCAAATGTCGCCCTCGCTGGACGATCTGTTGTGGCGGTTCGTTCGGGTTGAGCCGGAAACTGCACCGCAATTGTTGGGCGGCGCTATCGCGACATTCCGCGAAGACGAGGGCGTTTCGGCAATCGTGCCTTCCGCCATCGCAGATGAATTGGGCCAGGCCGGCCCTGATTTTCGGCGCATCACGTTAAAGGTCAATTCTGACCTCGAAGGCGTTGGTTTGACTGCGGCAACATCAGCCGCACTCACCGCGGTGGGAATTGCCTGCAATATGGTTGCCGCTTTGCATCACGATCACGTTTTTGTGCCCGCAGCGCGCGGTAAACAGGCGCTGTCCGTGCTGGAAAAGCTGTCCCGCGTCGCTGGTGGAGCCGTTTAGGGCGTTGGCAGAAATCGGCGGCTGTACGCTTGCGTGATGGCTGTGCGTTTGATTTACTCCGCGCCAATTACGCAATTGGCAGGGGACTCAGCAATGTTTCGTACACTTCTTTCCGCCGGAACCGGGATAATCGCGCTCGCCGCAGCGCAGCCCGCATTTGCCGACCACCATGCCGCAGCAGAACCGGCAATCAGCGCGCCCGAGATCGAATTTACCCAGTGGACGCTGGGCAATGGTCTGCGCGTTATCGCTTTGCCCGATGATACGACAGGCACTGTTACGACTTCGCTTTGGTACGAAATCGGATCAAAGCTTGACCCTGAAGGGCGTAGCGGTTTCGCGCATTTGTTCGAACATATCCTCAGCCGCAAGACAGAGAATATGCCCTATAATATGATTTACGGCCTGACCGCTGATGTTGGCGGCACGCGCAATGCATCCAACGGGACAGACCGGACCAATTATTACGAACAGGTTCCGGCAGCTTATCTTGAAACGATGCTGTGGACCCACCGCGAACGGATGGCGTTTCCGGTGGTCGATGATGAAGTGTTCAACCGCGAACGCGATGTTGTGAAAGAGGAACTGCGCCAGCGCGTCCTTGCGCCGCCCTATGGCCGTTTCAGCCGTTTCGTGATCCCCGAAAATGCTTACGATATATTGCCGCACCGCCGCCCGGGTATCGGTTCTATCGAAGATCTCGATTCCGCGACGCTTGATGATGCGCGTGCATTTTTCGAAGCCTATTACGGCCCTGATACTGCGACATTGATCGTTGCGGGCAATTTTGAAATCGGCAGGCTGCGCGAATTGGTTGATCAGTATTTTGCTGATATTCCGCGCCGCAAAAATCCGGTCGATGTGACAATCACGGATCGTGAGCCTGAACGTAATGCCCCGCGAATAGTCCATGCAACCGCCCCTAATGTGCCGTTGCCCCTGGTCGGTACGATCTGGAAACTGCCGGGCGAAGGGCATCCCGATATGGCAGCGATCGAGGTTATGGATGCGATCATGTCGCGCGGCGACAACAGCCGCATGCATACTGCGTTGATCCTCAGCGAAAAGGCGGTTCAGGCTGTGCATTTCGCACAGACGACTGAAGAAGCCGGTGTGTTGGCGCAATTCGCGGTGATCAACCCGCAGGCCAATCCTGAGGAAGTGGCGCAAATTCTCGTCACCGAACGGGACAAGATGCGTAATCAGCCTGTGACAGCAGCCGAGATTGCCGAAGCCAAAAGCGAGTTGATCGCCAGCGCACTGCGCCGCCGCGAGACAGCGCGCGGGCGGGCATTTGCACTGGGCGAATCGCTGGTTTCGACCGGAGATCCGCACCATGCGGACAAGCGGCTGGCCGCAATTTCGGCCGTTTCTGCCGCAGATATTCAGCGCGTGGCTGGGAAATATTACGATCCGCAAAAGCGCACCGATATCACTTACACGCAGGGGGATGATGACCCGTCGATTTATGCAAATCCGGTAAAGATGCCGCCTTTTCGAACCTTGCCGCCCGCCCAGGGGGAAATCCGGCAGGTGAAGCCTGATGGCGAACGTATGGCACCGCCGGGGCCGGGCCCATCCCCACAGGTGGCAGCCCCCGAAATCGTCAAAGCAACATTGGATAATGGCGTGCAGGTGGTTGCGGTCCAGACCGGCACGGTTCCTATCGCCACCATGAGTGTGCTGGTGGCAGGCGGCAGCAAAAGCGATCCCCGCGCCAAAGCCGGTATTGCTGAAATGGCCGCTGCGATTGCCAACACCGGCACGCCCGAATTGGGGGCGCCGGATATCGCAGAAAAGTTCGAAAGCCTTGGCGCAACTTTCAGCGGCGGCGCGGGAAGCGATGGCAGCAGTTTCGGGCTGACCGCACCGGTTTCCAATTTGGAGGCGGCAGGAAAAATCGCTGCAGAAATCATTCAAGGCGCGTCATTCCCCGAGGCCGATCTTGCGCGTGAACGCAAACGGGCAATCGATGGATTGGCATTGTCACTGAAAGAACCGGGTGCCCTGTCCCGCTTTGTTATACGCGCCGCGATGTATGGTGATGCCGGATATGGCACGCAGCCCAGCGGCACGCAGGAAAGCCTGGCGGCAATAACGCGCGAAGATCTGGTCATTCACCGCGAAAAATATTGGCATCCCGATGCAACGCGGATTGTTATCAGCGGCGGCATTGATTCCGCGAAAGCAATCGAACTTGCCGAAAATTTGTTTGGTGATTGGAAAGTCGATCGGGCTGCACCCGTCGCCGATTCTGATCCCGCCGGAACACAGCAGCCTGTGCGAACAATCGTAATCGATATGCCCGATGCGGGGCAGGCCGCTGTGATTGCGGCGGTGCGGGCGCCCAACCGGGCCAGCGCGGATTATTACCCGCTAACCTTGGCCAACAGCGTGCTTGGCGGGGGATCAAGCGGGCGCTTGTTTGAAGAAGTGCGGACAAAACGGTCACTAAGCTACGGCGCATATTCGGGATTTGCCTCGCGTGCGGACGATTCGATACTGACGGCCAGCGCGCAAACCAAGAACGAAACGGCTGACGAAGTGGCCAAGTTGTTCCTCGACGAATTTGCACGTCTTGGTAATGAACCGCTGGGCGAGGAATTGCTCGCCAAACGCAGGCTTTATCTGGCTGGCGGCTATTCACGGTCATTGGAGACAAGTTCCGGTTTCAACCGGATTGTCGCCACATTGCTGCAACAGGGGATCGGGCCAGAAGAAGCGGCGCAATATGCGACCCGCCTCGAACGGGTGGATGCGGCAGCAGCAAACAAAGCGGCGGTCGACTATGTTGATCCGGCAAAGGCAACCATCGTTATTGTTGGCGATGCCAAGCAGTTTCTGGAAGGATTGCAGGCATTCCGCACTGATGTGGAGGTTATTTCCGCCGAGAATCTGGATTTGTCGAGTGCCGCGCTGAAGGTTGAATAGGCGCTGGGATCACTCCGTGCTTTCAGCCTGCTGGCGGGCCCACATTTCAGCGTAAAGGCCGCGTTTCTGTAGCAGCGCCGCGTGGCTTCCCCGTTCGGCAAGGCGGCCCTGATCGAGTACCAAAATCTCGTCGGCATCGGCAATGGTAGAAAGCCGGTGTGCGATGGATATGGTTGTGCGGTTTTCTGACACGCGGTGCAATGTGGCAAGAATGTCCTGCTCTGTCCGCGTGTCGAGCGCGCTTGTCGCCTCGTCCAGCATCAATATTGGCGGGTCTTTGACCAATGTTCGCGCGATGGCGACACGCTGTTTTTCGCCGCCGGAAAGCTTTAGGCCCCGTTCGCCCACTTCGGTTTCAAGACCCTGCGGCAGCTGTTCAATGAACGGCATGATAGCTGCGTCACGGGCGGCGGCTAGCACGGCATCTTCGTCCGCTCCGCCGCGCCCATAAGCGATGTTATAGCCAATCGTATCGTTAAACAGCACACTGTCTTGCGGGACGATCCCGATGGCACCGCGCACGCTGGCTTGTTGAACCTGTGCAATATCCTGACCATCTATCAGGATACGTCCTGATGCCGGATCGTAAAAACGAAACAGCAGCCGCGCAATGGTCGATTTGCCTGCGCCAGATGGGCCGACAATTGCAATATGGTCGCCTGCGGGGACTTCAAAACTGAGGCCGTGCAGAATTGTCCGGTCTGGTTCATAACCAAACACGACATCTTCAAAAACGACCGAAGGCCGCTTGATGGATAGGGCGGGCGCGCCGGGTGCGTCCATGACCTCTACCGATGTGTCCATCAGGCTGAACATCTGCCCCATATCGACCAGTCCCTGCCGGATTGTGCGATAGACCCAGCCTAGCAGATCGAGCGGGCGAAACAGCTGCATTAGATAGGTGTTTACGAACACCAAATCGCCAACGGTCAGCTCGCCCTTGCTCCACCCCCACACCGTATAGGCCATCGCGCCGGCCATCAGCGCATTGGTGATCAGCGATTGGGTGATGTTGAGGAAGCCGAGCGAGTTCTCGCTTTTAATCGCGGCATTGGCATAGGCGCGCGCGGCCGAGGCGTAACGTTCCTCCTCGCGCGATTCGGCGCCGAAATATTTGACCGTTTCGTAATTGAGCAGCGAATCCACCGCCCGATCAAGCGCGCGTCCATCGAGATCATTCATCTCGCGGCGCAGCTTCACCCGCCATTCGGTGATCCAGCGTGTAACGGCAATATAAGTGACAACGGTTGCACCGGTTGCGGCGACCAATTCCCACCCGAAACTGATGTAGAAAATGACCGCAACCGCCGTCAGTTCGATGATTGTGGGGGCGATGTTGAACAGCAGGAAATACAGCATCGAATCGATGCTTTTGGTGCCGCGTTCGATGGTTTTGGTAACCTCGCCCGTGCGGCGTGACAGGTGAAAGCGCAGCGACAGGCGGTGTAGCCGATGAAAAACATCCTCAGCCAGTTTTCGCGTGGCGTCTTGCCCCACGCGCTCAAACGTGATGTTTCGCAAATTGTCGAACACCAGGCTGGCGAAGCGGCCCAGCCCGTATGCCAGTACCAATGCCAGCGCGACCATGAATGCTTCATTGTCCGGTGTGGCCATCGCGTCGACCGCGTTTTTATAGGCGAAAGGCAGCGCAAGAATGGTCGCCTTGGCCAACAATACAAAGAGAAATGCGATTACAATCCGCCATTTCAGTGCGGGATTATCATGCGGCCATAGATATGGCAGGAAACGCTTCAGCGTGCTCCAGCTATCGTGATCGGCGGGCGTGGGTGTGGCTGGATCTGGCGGCATCGCAGCCTATGTGGGGCGCTTAGGGATGAACGGCAACCGTTCTGTAGGTAGGCGCCGCAATTGATGGGGCCCAATTGCGCGAACCCATTTTTTTGGGGGGGCACAAAGCGGTTTGAATTCTAAACGCCGGGAATCCGTCCGGGTGACATTCTGCTGCGGCCGCGCCTGCCCGATGGCACATCAAACAGCACTTTGCGCGATGCAAAGTCGATTGCCACACGATCAAAAAGGCGCAAATCGCGCATTCCCAATATCAATGCCGGACGGTTGCCCAGTCCCAATGCGGCAAAAGCGGGGCTATCGGCGAATGTGACCGAAATATTCTCAATATTGAGCTGCTGGATTTTAAGCGAACGCACCTTGTGCAAATTGCCGATAATAGTTTGGCCATGGACATCGGTGGAGCTGACTTCTTGCAATTTGCGCGCCCGCAGGCGGCGCTTCAGCTTGCTGTTGCCGAAACTGCTTTGCGCCCCGGTGTCCAGCACGATGGCGGTTTTGACGCCGTCAATATTCGCGCTCGTAATGATCAATCGGCCAAGCCTATGCCTGGCGCGGACAACAATCTCATATCCGCGATTTCCGCCCAAAAGTTCGGCATCGTTGACGGCGATCGTGTCATTGCGAAAATCAATCAGCACGCGCAAATCTTGCAAACTATCGAGGCCCAAAATCCCGTCAGCACCGACATTGCGCGCTTCCAGCATTGGTGCTTCGATATTGTAAAGCACGCGCTGGGCAAATTCCAACCCGTCCAGCTGGAACAATTGTGCGGCTCTGCTGCTGCCCATGCCCACGACTGTGGCCGATCCGATAGGGGTTAGTTCGAGTTTCTCGGTTAATCCGCGCGTGACTGCGGTGGCCTGCGACCCTGTGTCGATCATGAAGTAGAACGGCCCTTCTCCCTCGATTGTCACAGGGACCGTCATCCGTTCATATCGATCGACCTGGCTTTCAACCAGATCGGCTTCGGTTTGTAGCGGGGCCGGATTTGTCGCCGATGGGCCGGTAAGTGATTGCGCCGCGCGCTGGGCAGGTGAGTTGACCATTTCGGCATTCGCACTGATATTGTAACCGTTATTGGCACTGGCATTCGCACTGGTTGGGGCGAGGGCCAAAGACGCCGCCACGAAAATACGAAATGCCATGGGCTTTCTCCTCAGCTCCCGGGCAAAGACTATCACGCGGGCCGCTTGAGGCCAAATATGCCCGTCGGATTATGCCAGCGGTCGGGCGATTTCCGGCGTCGCCGCTTTTTGTTGGCGAAGCATGGCCCACGTCTCGCGAACGATATCGGGCCAGACGAGCCACAGCACCGCGCAATATGCAGCGGCGCCCATCGGAACGAGCAGGAGTAACTGCACCGCAGGGGGCATCGCTGTAACCAGCGGCTTGGCCAGAATAACCGCCGATGCCATAACCGCGCAGGCCAGAACCACGGGCAGCAGATTTGCAACAAGGTCTGCAAGCCGCACATGGATTGCGCGCAATGTCAGCATCAATGTGACCATTAACAGGGCGGGGGCAGCAAACCACCACGCATAAACTAGCCCCATCGGACCATGCGAAATGCCTGATATAAAACACAGCGGAAACATTACCGCGCCAACCGCGCTGGTGGACACATATATGCCGGGGCGACCGATGGCATTTGTTGCGGGCGAACAGACGATCTGCAGCGCAAAAAAGGGCATCGCCAGCGCAAGGCCCGAAATGATCGGGATCATCTCGGCCCATTTGTCGCCGCCAATGGTCAGGATTGCGGCATCCGCGGTTAGCGACAGGCCTATATAGATGGGTGCTGTAACCAGCAGTACTGTTCGCAGTGTACGGATAAAGAAGGGTGCAAGCGGCTTTCCTGCCTTGTGCAGCTCCGCATAAGCAGGAAATGCGACCTCGTTGATCGGCGGAAGGAAACGTCCGGTCACCACCAGCGCAAGGAACAGCGCCAGCGTGTAGATGCCCAGATCATGGGTGGAAAATACGCGGCCCGCGATGAAGATGTCGCTCTGACTTTGGACGATCCATAAAAGCTGGCACAAAGTTAGCGCGCCGCCGAACGATAATATGTCCAGCGCACCGCGGAAATCAAACACCGGTTTGACCAGCAATTTGGCAGAGATCGTTAGACCTGCCGCGCGAACAGCCGCCATTGCAATCGGCGCATAGACAAGCGCCCAAACGCCGTAGCCTATCCATGCAAGTCCCAAGGCCGTTGATGCACCGACCAAAGCGCACAGCAGATTGACCAATCCCTGACTTTTGAACTCTATCCGGCGCGCCAACAAAGCCGAAGGCAGTGCGATAAAGGGCGTCGCAAGGAAGATCAGCGCCTGCACGCGCAGCATATCTTCAACCTGCGGTTGGCCATAGTAGGCCGCCGCACCCGGGGCGAGCACGAACTGCGCGAGGGCGATAGCCGCATTGGCCAGAATCAGCATTCCGAAAACCTGCCCAATTCGCCGATCATCAATCTTGTCGGCTTGAATCAGAGAGGTCGCAAATGAGTATCCGTTGAGGAAGTTGAGTGCAGCGAGCACGGCCTGCGTCATTGCGAAAAGCCCATAATCGCTCGGATCAAGGATTCGCATTACCCCTATAGTAGAGGTCCATGTGATCAGCTGGGCGAGCACCTGACTGCCCCAACGCCACGCTACTGCACTGCGCACACGGGCTGCGAATCCGGTGTCGTCCGGTGCCTGAAAGGGTGGTTCCTTTGTCACGGATGCGATTCTTAGCCGCCAAATGTGAAGAATCCAGCAAAGTTGAAGAGTTTTTCGGCCCGAATCTGGTCTGATTCCGGCCTGATTCTCCCAACTTGTTCGCAGTTGCAATGAAATCGACATACTGAAAGCGCTGAAAACCCTTTGGTATCAACGGATCAGCACCAGAAAAAACGGCGGATTTCTGCCATTTTTTGCAAAAGTTAGCTCTTTTTGAAATAAAGTTGCAAAAAGGGTTTGACGGAATCACAACTCGCCCGTAGAAGCCACATCACCGACACGGAGCGGACGGAAACGCCCCGCCGAGTTGGTCGCCAATATCAAACGGACAACCGGCCCCCGGTTCTAAATCGGGGAACCTTTGTTGTCCGCTACTGTATGTTGGTCGGCTCTTTGACATTGTTAGTTTTTGATGAAGGGACATGTGGGCGACGGCGCCAGGTCCAAGGGCTTTTAGGCCTTGGTAACCTGTTTAAATCTAAGTCGATGCCTAATCTTGGTACACGCCAAGACTAAACATGTCTCAGATGTATCCATAAAATACGTTTGAATGCAGGTATCGGCTCCTAAAATTCGGGCTATTCAGTTGGCGATTTTCAACCTCACGGTTGGGATCGTGCTGATTGGTTCGTGACACAAACTTGAGAGTTTGATCCTGGCTCAGAACGAACGCTGGCGGCATGCCTAACACATGCAAGTCGAACGAACCCTTCGGGGTGAGTGGCGCACGGGTGCGTAACGCGTGGGAACCTGCCTTTAGGTTCGGAATAACAGTTAGAAATGACTGCTAATACCGGATGATGTCTTCGGACCAAAGATTTATCGCCTTTAGATGGGCCCGCGTTAGATTAGGTAGTTGGTGGGGTAATGGCCCACCAAGCCGACGATCTATAGCTGGTCTGAGAGGATGATCAGCCACACTGGGACTGAGACACGGCCCAGACTCCTACGGGAGGCAGCAGTGGGGAATATTGGACAATGGGCGAAAGCCTGATCCAGCAATGCCGCGTGAGTGATGAAGGCCTTAGGGTTGTAAAGCTCTTTTACTAGGGATGATAATGACAGTACCTAGAGAATAAGCTCCGGCTAACTCCGTGCCAGCAGCCGCGGTAATACGGAGGGAGCTAGCGTTGTTCGGAATTACTGGGCGTAAAGCGCGCGTAGGCGGCCTACCAAGTCAGGGGTGAAATCCCGGGGCTCAACCCCGGAACTGCCCTTGAAACTGGTAAGCTAGAATATTGGAGAGGTAAGTGGAATTCCGAGTGTAGAGGTGAAATTCGTAGATATTCGGAAGAACACCAGTGGCGAAGGCGACTTACTGGACAATTATTGACGCTGAGGTGCGAAAGCGTGGGGAGCAAACAGGATTAGATACCCTGGTAGTCCACGCCGTAAACGATGATAACTAGCTGTCCGGGCTCATAGAGCTTGGGTGGCGCAGCTAACGCATTAAGTTATCCGCCTGGGGAGTACGGTCGCAAGATTAAAACTCAAAGGAATTGACGGGGGCCTGCACAAGCGGTGGAGCATGTGGTTTAATTCGAAGCAACGCGCA
>Ga0209344_10004313_pt1 | contig 13133 bp, 8 predicted proteins | sample Cruoilmetagenom6_FD_187293 | JGI IMG/M metagenome (GOLD analysis project Ga0209344, IMG submission 187293) | Oil polluted marine microbial communities from Coal Oil Point, Santa Barbara, California, USA - Santa Barbara Oil Seep Sample 6 (SPAdes)... | ecosystem: Environmental > Aquatic > Marine >...
TCACCAGCTTTTACAGCTGGCGGCTGATGTTCATGACGTTTTATGGCGACGCGCGGGGTGACAAACACGCCCATGACCACGCCCATGAAAGCCCGATGAGCATGCTGATCCCGCTTGGTGTTCTGGCCGTCGGGGCAATTTTTTCCGGCATGGTCTGGTACGGGCCGTTCTTTGGCGATCACGACAAGATCAATGAATTCTTCGGCATTCCGAGCCACAGTGAGACAACGATGCACGGGGCCGAGGCCACTACGAACGAGGCCTCTCATGGCGAAGCCGCCAGCCACACCACGGCAATGGTTGCCGAGCATCATGACGCCCCACAGGGTGCGATATTTATGGGCGAGGATAACCATATCATCGACGACGCCCACCACGCGCCCAACTGGGTGAAAGTCTCGCCATTCATCGCTATGCTGATCGGGTTTTTCACGGCCTGGATGTTCTACATCCGCAAGCCAGATCTGCCCGGTCGTTTGGCGACCAGCCAGCGACCTTTGTACAACTTTCTGCTGAACAAATGGTACTTTGACGAAATCTATGACGTGATTTTCATTCGTACTGCCAAATGGCTGGGTAACTTCCTGTGGAAGCGGGGCGATGGTAACGTCATTGATGGCACATTGAATGGCATTGCCATGGGTATCATCCCTTATCTGACCCGACTGGCCGGACGTATGCAATCGGGCTATCTGTTTCACTATGCATTTGCGATGGTTCTGGGGATTGCGATCCTGATTACCTGGATGACGTTAAGCGGGGGGGCAGGCTGATGGACAACCTTCTTTCCCTTGTCACTTTCATGCCTTTGGTTGCGGCGTTGATCCTGGCGCTGTTTCTGCGCGGCGATGATGCGGCGGCTCAAAAGAATGCCAAGATATTTGCGCTGGTAACCACAAGTGCCACATTTATCGTGTCTCTGGGCATTCTTACGCAGTTTGATCCTTCCGACACTGGATTTCAGTTCGTGGAATCCAGCGACTGGTTGTTGGGGATGCAGTACAAGATGGGTGTTGATGGTATTTCGGTGCTATTCGTAATGCTGACCACATTCCTGATGCCATTAACGATCCTTGCATGTTGGGGCGTCGAAAACCGCGTCAAGGAATACATGATCGCGTTTTTGTTGTTGGAAACGCTGATGCTGGGCGTGTTTATGGCGCTGGATCTGGTGCTGTTCTACCTGTTTTTTGAGGCCGGGTTGATCCCAATGTTCCTGATCATTGGCATCTGGGGCGGTAAGGAACGGGTGTACGCCGCGTTCAAGTTCTTCCTTTATACGTTCCTTGGATCAGTGCTGATGCTGGTGGCGATGGTTTCGATGTTCGTGGATGCGGGCACAACCGATATTGTGACCCTGCTAAGTCATGAATTCAGCGCGGGCGGTATGACCGTGCTGGGTGTACATATTGCAGGTGGGTTGCAAACCCTGTTGTTCCTGGCATTCTTTGCAAGTTTTGCGGTGAAAATGCCTATGTGGCCGGTTCATACCTGGCTACCGGATGCCCACGTTCAGGCCCCCACGGCGGGTTCAGTTATTCTGGCCGCTATCTTGTTGAAGATGGGTGGCTATGGGTTCTTGCGTTTTAGTCTGCCGATGTTCCCGGTGGCTTCTGATATCTGGGCGCCGGTGGTGCTGTGGTTGTCGGCCATCGCTATTGTCTACACCTCTCTGGTTGCGCTGGCTCAGCATGACATGAAAAAGCTAATTGCTTATTCATCTGTGGCCCATATGGGATACGTCACAGCCGGTATTTTTTCGGCCAATCAGCAGGGACTGGATGGTGCGATATTTCAGATGATCAGTCACGGGTTTATATCCGGGGCATTGTTTCTGTGTGTCGGCGTTATCTATGACCGGATGCATACCCGCGAAATTGATGCCTATGGTGGCCTTGTAAACCGAATGCCGGCCTATGCGTTGATCTTCATGTTTTTCACCATGGCGAATGTCGGCCTGCCGGGGACCAGTGGATTTGTTGGTGAGTTTCTGACGCTGGTTGGTATTTTTCAGGCCAATACATGGGTTGCTGCATTTGCTACGACCGGCGTAATCCTGTCAGCGGCCTACGCGCTTTGGCTTTACCGCCGGGTGGTGATGGGCGAACTGATCAAGGAAAGCCTGAAATCAATTGCCGACATGACCACGCGGGAGCGGGTGATATTTGCGCCATTGGTGGTGATGACCCTGCTTTTGGGTGTCTACCCTGCGCTGGTGCTGGATATTATCGGACCTTCGGTCAGCGCACTTGTAACGGATTACCACGCAGCTTTGCCCGACATGGGCACACAAATAGCCAGCCATTGAGGACGATGACATGATCTCAGCAGATTTTTCAATTGTCCTGCCAGAAATTATTCTGGCGATATATGCAATGGGTGCGTTGCTCTTTGCGGTTTACACCGGCAAAGACAAAACTGCATCGACGCTGATCTGGGCAACAGCCATCGTTATGGCGGGTCTTGGGGCATGGATCGGCCTTGCGGATGTGGGCGAACATATCGCCTTTGGCGGCATGTTCATCGACGATGCGTTTTCGCGTTTTGCAAAGGTTACAATATTGCTATCAGCCGCCGCTGTGTTGCTGATGGGCGAAGGGTATATGACAAAGCGCGGGATGCTGCGGTTTGAATATCCGTTGCTGGTTGCGCTTTCGGCAGTGGGCATGATGGTCATGGTCTCGGCGGGCGATCTGATGTCGCTTTATATGGGGCTGGAACTGCAATCGCTGGCGCTTTACGTGGTTGCCAGCCTGCGTCGCGACAGCGTGAAATCAACCGAAGCAGGATTGAAATATTTTGTGCTTGGTGCATTGTCATCGGGTTTGTTGCTTTATGGCGCATCACTGACCTACGGATTTTCGGGAACAACGCAGTTTTCAGGCATCATTCAGACGGCTACAGACGGGCATGTTTCCCTTGGCTTGCTGTTTGGTCTTGTGTTCCTGATCACAGGTATGGCGTTCAAAGTGTCAGCGGTTCCGTTCCATATGTGGACGCCGGACGTCTATGAAGGATCACCCACGCCAGTCACGGCTTTCTTTGCGACTGCCCCAAAGGTGGCTGCCATGGGTATGTTCGCGCGCCTGATGTTTGATGCCTTTGGCGGTGTCACAGGCGACTGGACACAAGTCGTTGCGTTACTGTCGGTGGCTTCGATGTTCCTTGGGGCCATTGCAGCAATCGGACAGCGCAATATCAAACGCCTGATGGCCTATTCTTCGATTTCCCATATGGGGTTTGCGCTAATGGGGCTGGCGGCGGGAACAGCGGGCGGCGTGCAGGCAATGCTGATCTACATGGCAATCTATGTGACAATGAACATAGGCACGTTTGCGTTTATCATTTCAATGGAACGCGATGGTCGCCCAATCACTGATATCGATGTGCTGAACCAGTATTCCAGGGTCCAACCATTAAAGGCACTGGCGATGCTGGTGCTGCTGTTTTCACTGGCGGGGGTGCCACCGCTTGTAGGGTTCTTTGGTAAGTTTTATGTGCTGAAAGCAGCGGTTGATGCAAATATGGCGTGGTTGGCAGTTGCTGGGGTGGTGGCATCGGTAATCGGTGCTTTTTATTACCTGCGGTTGGTGTTTTATATGTATTTCGGCGACGAAGGCGATACCATCGACAGTGCCATGTCACCCGTTGCATGGGTTTTCCTGATGGCAAGCGCGACCATTATGGTGGTTGGCGTGATGAACTTGTTTGGGATCGAAGGTCTGGCGGCTACCGCGGCGGATGCACTTGTCAACTAACGAATACCGGTTGGACTGGCCCGAAGGAGTGGGGCGCCGGATCCTGCAACAAACCGATAGTACGAATGCGGAAGCGGCCCGTATCGCCCAAACACTTGCTGGTCCGGAATGGGTATTGGCCCTGCACCAGACTGGCGCACGGGGACGGCGTGGTAAGGCGTGGATCAATCCAGAAGGCAACTTTTCCGCCACCTATGTGATGCGCCCGCATGAAACCCCGGCAGAAGTCGCTTTGCGATCTTTCGTGGCTTCACTCGCGCTTTATGATGCGTTAAGTGCTGCTACCGGTCGTAGCGAAGGGTTGGCGTTAAAATGGCCAAATGATGTTTTGCTTGGTGGTGGAAAGGTCGCAGGAATTTTACTGGAAAGTTTCGGTACTGGCGGGCAAGTTGCGCATCTTGCAATTGGTATCGGTGTGAACCTGGTTGTTGCCCCTGATGTTGATGATGTCGAACCGGATGCGGTTCGGCCCGTGTCACTGCGCCAGGAAACCGGAATTCGGATTGCGCCACATGAGTTTCTGGATGTGTTGGCACCAGCATATTCGCATTGGGAACACCAGTTTATCAGTTTTGGGTTCGCCGTGATCCGGCACGCTTGGTTGTCACGCGCTGCCAGAATTGGTGACGTGATAACAGCCCGGACAGGATCGAACCAAACCACCGGTGTATTTGAAACTGTGGACGAGACTGGCAATCTTGTTTTATCTACGCCACAAGGCCGTCAGGTCATCGCAGCGGCTGAAGTGTTTTTTTTAGAGTAGGTTAATCATGCTTTTATGCATCGACACCGGCAATACCAATACAGTGTTTTCTGTCTGGGATGGGCAGGCATTTCTTGCCACCTGGCGGGCCTCGACTGAGCATCAGCGCACAGCGGACCAATATTTTGTCTGGCTGAACACACTGATGCGGGCAGAGGAGTTGGATGTGACCATCGACGAAGTCATTATCGCATCAACTGTGCCGCGTGTGGTGTTCAATCTGCGGTTGCTGTGTGACCGGTATTTCAACTGTCGCCCGCTGGTGATCGGCAAACCCGACTGCCAGTTGCCGGTCTCTCCCCGGGTTGAACCGGGAACGCGGGTAGGCCCTGACAGGTTGGCCAATGCGGTTGCCGCATTTGACAGGCATGGTGGTGACGTAGTGGTGGTTGATTTCGGCACGGCTACAAATTTTGATGTGGTGGCAAGTGATGGTGCTTATGTCGGTGGGGTGATCGCGCCAGGTGTTAATCTTAGTCTGGAAGCGTTGCACCAGGGGGCAGCGGCGCTACCGCATGTGGATATCAGTCGACCAGAAAATGTGATTGGAACCAACACTGTTACCTGCATTCAATCCGGTGTATTCTGGGGATATGTTGGTTTAATTCAAGGGATTACGGAACGAATACGTACCGAATACGGGGCGGAAATGAAAGTGGTTGGGACTGGCGGTTTGGCCCCCTTGTTTGCGCAGGGCGACGTGCTATTTGACTTCATAGAAGACGATCTGACAATACATGGGATGACCGTGATCCATCGTTTCAACAAGGATAATACCAACACATGAGCAGTAACAGATTAATCTATCTCCCCCTCGGCGGCGCCGGTGAGATCGGGATGAATTGTTATGTTTACGGGTATGGGCCAAAGGACCGGGAACGCTATATCACCGTTGATCTTGGTGTAACCTTTCCGGATATGGATGGTACGCCCGGTGTTGATCTGATCTTTGCAGATATTGCCTGGATCGAAGAACGCCGTGACCGGCTGGACGGAATTTTCATAACCCACGCACACGAAGATCATGTGGGCGCAATTGGCCACCTTTGGTCGCGCCTTGGCGCCCCGATTTATGCACGTGCATTTACTGCGCATATCGCCCGGTTGAAGTTTGAAGAACATGGACATGATGAAATGGCGATCCATACGGTTGGTGCCTACCCGGACATGACCGAGGTTGGCCCATTCAAAGTGGGTTTCATGCCAATTTCTCACTCAATTCCGGAAAGCTCGGCGCTGATCATTGATTCAGCTGCAGGCCGAATTGTTCATACAGGTGATTTCAAGCTGGATGAAACCCCTGGCGTTGGCGAACCATGGGATCCTGCCGCATGGGCCGAAATGGCAAGCTCAGGCGTCAAAGCGCTCGTTTGCGACAGCACAAATGTATTTTCCCCACATGCAGGGCGTTCCGAAGCCAGTGTCGGACCTGAGATCGAAAAACTCGTGGCCAGTGCGAAAGGGATGGTTGTGGCAACCACTTTTGCCTCCAATATCGCCCGGGTTAAAACACTTGCTGATGCAGGGCAGAAGGCGGGGCGGTCCGTGGTGTTGCTTGGGCGCGCGATGCGTAGGATGGTAACCGCGGGGGTCGAGGTTGGGATACTGAAAGATTTCCCCAAAACAATAAGCCCTGAAGATGCCACCAGTGTTCCGCGTGAAAACCTGATGTTGCTGGCAACCGGTTCACAAGGTGAAAGGCGCGCTGCCAGTGCGCAACTGGCGCGGGGTAAATATATGGGGCTGACCTTGAAAGAAGGTGATCTGTTCCTGTTTTCCTCAAAAACCATACCCGGAAACGAGGTTTCAGTTTCCCGGATTGTAAACGCTTATTCCGAAATGGGTGTGGATGTCGTTGATGACACGTCCGGCCTTTATCATGTATCGGGCCACGCCAACCGGCCTGATCTGGCTGAAATGCACACTGTTGTGCAGCCACAATTCCTGATCCCGATGCATGGTGAACACCGCCATCTGCGCGAACACGTGAAACTTGGGGCGAAGGCCGGATACCAAGGTGTGATCGCACCCAATGGCACAATAATTGACCTGTCAGGCAATTCACCAAAAATTGCAGGGTTTGTCGAAACGGGGCGTACCTATCTGGATGGTCGCGTTCAAATTGGCGCGTTGGATGGGGTGGTGCGTAATCGTATACGCATGGCGCTGAATGGCCATGTCACGGTGACGCTGATTGTTGAAAATAATGAACCCCTTGGGGATGCCTGGTGTGACGTCATGGGCTTACCGGAAACCGGAACTTCAAAAGCCATCCTGGTAGAGGTTCTGGAAGAAGACATCACCCAGTTTTTGCAACGCGCCGACAGAAAAACACTGCGTGACGACGACAAACTAAGCGAAGCTTTGCGTCGTATCGTTCGCAAAACGACCAATGACGAGGTTGGTAAAAAGGCGGAAGTTACGGTAGTCATCAGTCGCTTAAGCGATTGAGACGCCTTCGGCGTCACGATGATAAGCACTTCGTGCAGTTGAGTATTTGAACAAAGAAAAAATCTATGGCTTTTTCTTTGAAAAATACTCCCGCTGGAGGCTGGCCGAAAGGCCAGATTGAATTTCTATAAATCAAGTAGTTTACATCTATTTCTATTTGTTGGGGGAAACTGCCACACCTCAGGGGCTGTGTTGTTTAACTAATTGGTGGATCAGAAACAAAGGTATAGTGGGCCAAATGGAAGACGTCCTGAACAACCATGCATTTATCGCGCAAGGTGGAAACAGTTATCATTGGAGCGCCTTGCCCGGGCAGTTGAGGAACGCGCGCATCGCAGGGAACGTTCAGGGCGCAGCCTGATCAACAAGCAACGACCAAACAAGCTGGCCCACGTTCATCGGTTCGTGGGGAATGTACCTGTTCGCCTGAAACAACCGCATGAAAGGACTGACGCCATACGAAGAATTTTAACCGTGAATGCGGCGTTATTGAACGTACCCGCCGCGCAACAATTCAGGAAAGGGAACTTTTCCCAATGATGAAAATCATCCTGGTTTACTGAAACTGCAAGACCTTAATCAGCAAACTCGGCACGGCGTTCTTCAAAACTCTTGGCGATGAAACCGGGCATATGATCACCCATTCCGACAACATTGTTGCGACCACCCGAACGATCCTGACCACGATTGCGGTCACGGTCGCCACGTTGGCGATCAGGTTTTGATGGTTTCGGGTTCTGGTCTTTTGCGACGACGGGTGGGTGTTCCTGTTCAACTGGTTCAGCACCACTGATATTTGAGGTATCAGCGGCCGGAATTACAGCATCTTCTGGTTTTCTGGATTTAGAACTGGTTCGTGCGCGCCGCGGTTTTTTGGCCGGTTTTTCATCTGACGATTCAGGGCTGTTTGGTGCATCAGACGTTGCGCCAGGGGCAACACCGCGTGGGATTTCCTTGCCCAACAGATGATCAATGGCGGTCAGGTTCTTATCGTCACGTGGCTCGCAGATCATGATCGCTTTACCTTCACGTCCGGCGCGTCCTGTGCGGCCAATCCGGTGCACATAGTCTTCTGCGTGGCCGGGAACGTCATAGTTGAACACATGGCTGACACATGGCACATCCAGCCCGCGCGCCGCCACATCAGAGGCGACAAGGAAGCGCAATTCACCGCTTCGGAATCCATCCAGTGTTCGGGTGCGTTGTGACTGATCCAGATCACCGTGGATCGGGGCCGCGTCGTAGCCATATTTTTTCATTGATTTGGCAACGATATCCACATCGGTTTTTCGGTTGCAGAATACAATTGCATTTGTACAGGTTTCGCCCTCGTCATCGATCAGAGCACGCAGTAGTTTGCGTTTCTCAGTGGCCTGACGATCCCGGCGTGATCCTCGAAATGGCACGACAACTTGCGTGATCATTTCCGAAGCCGTTGCCTGACGCGCCACTTCGATTTTTACAGGGTTTGAAAGGAAAGTATTGGTGATGCGTTCAATTTCCGGTGCCATTGTGGCCGAAAAGAACAGAGTCTGGCGGGTGAACGGGGTTAGTGAAAAAATTTGTTCAATATCGGGGATAAAGCCCATGTCCAGCATTCGGTCGGCTTCGTCCACAACCATTATCTGAACGCCAGTCAGCAGTAATTTCCCGCGACCAAAATGATCAAGCAACCGTCCCGGAGTGGCAATCAGCACATCAACGCCGCGATCGATCAACATGTCCTGTTCTTTGAAAGAAACACCGCCGATCAGCAGCGCTTTGGTCAGTTTCACTTGCTTTGCGTAGGTATCAAAATTTTCAGCAACCTGCGCGGCTAGTTCCCGTGTCGGGCATAATACCAGTGATCGGGGCATACGTGCGCGCGCGCGCCCGCGGGCCAGCATCGAAATCATCGGCAATACAAATCCGGCCGTTTTACCGGTGCCGGTCTGCGCGATGCCCAGAACGTCGCGCCCTTCCAGGGCCGGGGGGATTGCACCCGCTTGAATTGGTGTTGGGGTTTCGTAACCGGTTTCTTCTACGGCCTTGAGAACTTTGGGGCTTAATTTCAGATCAGAGAATTTAGTCATTAACATCCGTGTTCTTACGGACATTGCTGGCCCGTAACGTCTGATGAGGCTTTGGCCCGTATGACCCACTTATCCACAAGTGCCTCAGAATGCCGCTTGGCTATAGAAAAAAGGGCTCGGGGTCAACGTGCTAGGTTGGTTTGTCGACAATGAAGGCGCCAGGATCAGATTGTTTCCATTTGCTAAAGCAATCTGGATCATTGTGCAGAAGTTTACTGGCTAAACCATCATTTCTTTCGTCGCAGTCAAGTTCAACTCCGGGTGATCGCGTTCGATACGATCTATGTCCCATTGCAGACGAGTGAGGTAAACCAGATCCCCATCATTGTCATGACTGATATGGCCTTTGTTGGTGTTGACGAAATTATCCACAGCTTCCCTAGGCCCGTTGATCCATCTGGCAGAGGTGAACTGGCTTGGTTCAAAACGCACCGGCAATCCGTATTCCAGTTCAATCCGACTGGCGAGAACTTCGAATTGCAATGCGCCAACCACACCGACAATAAAACCAGACCCGATCATTGGTTTGAAGACTTTTGCCGCACCTTCTTCGGCAAACTGCATCAGCGCCTTTTCCAGATGCTTGGATTTCAATGGGTCAGTTGCACGCACGGTTTGCAGCAATTCCGGGGCAAAAGATGGGATGCCGGCAACGCGCAGCGCTTCGCCTTCGGTCAGTGTGTCACCGATGCGCAACTGGCCGTGGTTGGGGATGCCGATAATATCCCCAGCCCAGGCTTCTTCAGCCAGTTCGCGATCTGCGGCCAGAAACAATACCGGATTGGATATGGCCATCACCTTTTTACTGCGCACATGGGTCAGTTTCATGCCACGTTTGAAATGACCAGACGCCAGACGCACGAATGCTACGCGGTCGCGATGCTTTGGGTCCATGTTCGCCTGAACCTTGAATACAAATCCAGCAACAGATTTTTCGGCCGGGGAAATTTGACGCGGCTTGGCTGTCTGAGGCTGCGGGACCGGGCCATAATTGGCGATACCATCCATCAATTCCTTGACACCAAAAGAATTGATTGCAGACCCAAACCAAATCGGGGTCATGGTACCATCTAAAAATGCCTGCTGATCAAATGCAGGCAACAGTTCACGCACCATTTCCAATTCTTCACGCAAGTTATCAAGCAACTCTACAGGTACATGTTCGCCCAGGCGCGGATCATCGAGGCCATCGATCTTGATGCTTTCGCCGACTTTGTTGCGATCCGCCCGGTCCATGATTTCCAGCCGATCGCGCAGCAAATCGTAGCACCCAATAAAATCACGCCCAACCCCAATGGGCCAGCTTGCAGGGGTGACATCAATCGCCAGATTTTCCTGGATTTCATCTATGATTTCAAATGTATCGCGACTTTCGCGGTCCATCTTGTTACAGAATGTCAGGATAGGCAGGTCGCGAAGGCGGCAAACCTCAAATAATTTCTGGGTCTGGCTTTCCACACCTTTTGCGCCATCGATCACCATGATCGCAGCATCCACAGCTGTTAGTGTGCGATAGGTATCTTCGGAAAAATCAGAATGGCCGGGCGTATCAACAAGGTTGAAGCGAAATGTACCAAAATCAAATGACATGGCCGATGCTGAAACCGAGATCCCACGATCCTTTTCCATCTGCATGAAATCAGACCGGGTGCGGCGCGCCTCACCCTTGGCGCGCACTTGTCCTGCCATTTGGATCGCGCCGCCATATAGCAGGAACTTTTCCGTCAGTGTGGTTTTGCCGGCATCCGGATGGCTGATAATCGCGAAGGTGCGCCGCCGGGCAATTTCGGCAGGTAATTCGGGGCTATTTGAAGAACGATCCAACATGTCCGCGCGTATAGGTCAGCTGATCTGTGGGGGCAAGTAACGCCGTACCTGCAAGGGGGCTGCGTATCACCCAGAAATCTGTTCAACAAGTCGCGTGGAAAGTTGATGAAACGCCGGGTAGGCCGCGATTTTCTTACTGGATGCGCGCGATCAGGATCGTTGCATTCGCAACAAATCTGAACATCACCAAAGGCATTCAGATGGTCAGGTCAAAACTGTTTTTCTGGTTAACAGAGTCTTTTTTATTTTGTGTTCTCTGTCTTTGCGCAGCTGGGCTGTTCCTGCCCAAATTCCGCTCGGGGGATATAATGAAATCGATGTACCACATAATGTTCCTGCCATTGCTGGTTCTTCTGATGTCATGCGGTGGTTCCGGCGAAGATACTGAGGGGCTCGGCGATACTCAACCACCCGATGGTCTGGCTGATTTTCTGAGTTAAGCGATCAGGCTGTAATCCTGAATGATTTGTGGCTGGGTGCGCCTATTACTGATCCTGCTTCCCTGCCGACAAGCGGGACGGTCGATTATGATGGTGTGATGGGCATGACCATCACTTTAAATGGCGATGATACATCGCTCGCAGGCACTTTGACGCTGTCTGCGGATTTTGCCGGCAGTTTGATATCGGGGGATGTTCGCGGGGTATCAGATGCAGGCGAACATTATTACCCCGGCACCTTACTGATTTCGGCTGGCGCAATTTATCGCGGTGCAGACACAGCGATTGATTATACATTCACTGCCGATATGAACGGGACGCTACAAGCGCCCGGTGGTGATCTTGCTGTTGATGGAATTATTGACGGTGATTTTCTGGGCGCGTCCCATCAGGCGGTGTCCGGTGCAGTTCTGGGTACGGTTACTGGTGCTGGATCTATAGGGATCATATTTGGTGATTTTCTTGCCCAGCAATAGGCCCGGTACTATGGGCATGAGTTCTGGCGTTTCCCGGTATTTTATCGCGCCGTCTGTTAACCAGGTTTAATGCTCTTACAAAAAGGTTGATCGGCCTGGTCTGGCAGGGAATTTCTGAACCACACGCAAGCCGGTTACCAAAATAATTTACCCAATCCCCGTTCGATCCGTTGCAGGCACCTTTGTGCTGCGCCATTGTTGGGAATACAATTTTTAGCGGGGATATAAAATGGATCTGGGGATCAAAGGGAAACAGGCAATCGTCTGTGCTTCGTCAAAGGGTCTTGGGCTTGGTTGCGCGCGCGCTTTGGCCCAAGCCGGGGTTGATCTGGTAATAAACGCACGCGGGGCCGAAGCCCTGAACGCCGAGGCACAAAACATTCGTGACGAGTTTGGCGTCGGTGTCATTGCAGTTCCGGCAGATATAACCACTGAAGACGGGCGTGCGGCGGTTCTTGGTGCGGCCGAAAACGTAAATATTCTGGTAACGAATGCAGGTGGCCCGCCGCCGGGAATGTGGAATGAATGGAAACGCGAAGATTTTATAAAGGCAATTGATGGTAATATGTTGGCCCCGATTGCGATGATGCAGGGCGTATTGCCGGGGATGATGACCAAAGGCTGGGGGCGGGTGGTCAATATTACCAGCCTGTCCGTTAAAAGCCCGATCGCTGTTCTGGGTCTGTCCAATTCTGCGCGGGCAGGTTTAACCGGGTTTGTCGCAGGCACCTCACGTCAGGTAGCGCCGTCCGGGGTAACAATTAACAATTTGTTGCCCGGTATCCACGCCACTGATCGCATGGTTTTGCTGGATGGGAATGTGTCAAAGGCAGAAGGTATTTCCCTGGAGGAAGCCGTAAAACAGCGCGAAGCTGCGATCCCGGCGCACCGGTATGGCACATCAGAAGAATTCGGTGCCACCTGTGCATTTTTGTGTTCAAATTTCGCGGGCTATATTATTGGACAGAACATCCTGCTTGACGGCGGCGAATTTAATTCAACTCTTTGATCCTGAAACAGCAGGCTTGCGACACAGGCGACGGGCTGTTATTGCGCAAAAAAACCCGATGGTTTTGATCAGGTAAGGCGGGATGGGCTTGAATATCCAGGTTCCAAGACTGGAAGTGCGAAATCTGACGCGCCATTTTGATGGTCACGCGGCAGTAAACGGTGTTTCATTGCAGGTCATGCCGGGGCAGGTTACGTGCCTTCTGGGGCCATCAGGGTGTGGAAAATCAACCACTTTGCGCATCATTGCCGGGGTGGATCGCCAAGACAGCGGTGAAGTATTTGTTGATGGGCAGCTGATTTCAGATGCGAAAACCAATATTCCACCCGAACATCGC
>Ga0209344_10004314_pt1 | contig 13133 bp, 10 predicted proteins | sample Cruoilmetagenom6_FD_187293 | JGI IMG/M metagenome (GOLD analysis project Ga0209344, IMG submission 187293) | Oil polluted marine microbial communities from Coal Oil Point, Santa Barbara, California, USA - Santa Barbara Oil Seep Sample 6 (SPAdes)... | ecosystem: Environmental > Aquatic > Marine...
ATTTTATAATTTTCATAGGGATAGCTAAAAAACCAGAAAGTCCTAAAAGGGCTTTCTGGTTTGTGTAAATAAACTCTTTATTCATTGTGTACGTGATGTACCATGAACATATCCTTCATATTATTTGCGATCACAGGGGTGGTTTCTGCACTGGTATGCACTTGGCCATAGCCTTCTGAGAAATTTACAGACACAACGCCATCAAAAACTTTTGCAATATCTGCTTTGATATGTATTTCAGTTGTTTTGGCAGGACGTACCCTTGCTTCTGTAGGCAAGCTGAGAGTTACTTCGCGGTAATTATCAATAGCCGTTCCTACACTTCCCATGTGAATGTTTAAGCCTTGATCTACTTCGGTTTCTGATGAATAGATTCCGTCAAACCGTGTAAACCGATATCCGGTAGCCCATGACCATAGCATTCCCTCCTCTTGCGCTTCAATTAGGAAGTCTCCTTGCCCGTCTGCACCTTTTAAGTATCGCTCTTGATCTATGCCTATACCAAAGGTGAGCTGTGTATAGTTTGCAGCGTCAACATCAGTAAGGTTGATGTAAATCTCACCGGCATTATTACCATCGGCTTCATTGATTATAAAGATATTTTTATCACGTGGGTATTCAAAAATAGTGCCTTGGTCATCCGTTAAACGAACATTACTAATTAAGTATTTTAAGGCGTTTAAGGTGTATGACTCATTATTAGATTTTGTATAGCTGGTTCCAAAAATAAAATCTTGATCTCCTACACCATTATCAAATTTTAAGGAAATATCTCCCATCAATCCATCTAAGTTTTCTGTATCATCTGAGGTACAGGCAATAAAAAGTAAGCATAGTGCTGCTGCAAATGCGAATTTTGTTAATTTCATTTGTAAATTTTTAATGTTTAGTTTTTTAAGGCAAACTGATATAGCCTATAGGAAAGATTAAATGAGCGGGAGCGATGGTGGGGGGCGAAAGCGTTCAGCAGTAAATAAGTACGAATATGTATTCGCGTAAGCAAATAGACCTTTTCTTTTTGTTTGAACTGGAATATGCGTGGTATACGAGCTTGGTGGATTTGGTGAGAAAATTGGAAAAAAGGCATCCATATAGTTGATGTTCTGTAAGGGTGCAGCGGGAGCCTCTTCCGAAGGATTAGACAGTTTAAGCTGTTGCATTAAATGACATTTCCCATTACAATTGAGCTCAGGTTTATCCTTATTAACACAATAGGTCTCAATGATATAATCTATGTTTAATCCGTAATAAATCAGTTGCGCGGCACAATAACCTGGCCGGCATGCAAAGACTAAAAAGAGCAGTATTGCAATTTGTTTATTCACGCTTAATTTTTCGCAATGATAGGTATTTTTCTAGAAGAAATACCTGACAAATATCATACTTTTTAAAAGGGAAAAAAAATATTCGACAGTTTTTTAAATACCAATTGATCTTTTTTTTGAGGTAGGTATTTTGGCTTTTAGTGTACTAAATTTTTGGTGGATAAGCTATTGATTTCTATGGATTTATAAAAAACTATCCCTATAAAATACAGACGGTGCTTGTGAAGTAAGAATAAGGATATTGTTAACAAATCTCTGGGGTCAAACTCATATATAGTATGGCGATATATTGATCGGGGTCGCAAGGGGCGTGCCAGCCCTTCACCTTACCTGAGAATAGGAGGTAGCTAGCTCACGTGGTGTTTAGAAAAGGGAGTGTTTACGTGGCAGGTTTAGCCATCCTGTGCTTCGTCTGTGGCTCTATCTACTATAGGTTGAGGAAGAGATTTCTTGGCTTTTGCACCGAGTTTTTTAATTTTCTCTACGCTGGTTATCAAATTCCCTCGGCCTTCTACCAATTTATTCATTGCGCCTTTATATTCATTCTTGGCTTCATCCATTTTTTTGCCCACTTTGGTAAGGTCTGAGACCAGTCCTTCAAATTTATCGTATAAGGCTCCGGCTTGTCGGGCAATTTCAACAGCATTATTACGCTGTTTTTCATTTTGCCACATAGAATCTATGGTTCTTAGGGTTGCTAGTAATGTGGACGGTGTAACAATCACTATATTTTTTTCAAAAGCTTTATTGTACAGTTGATCGTCGGAATTTAATGCAAGCGCGAATGCGGGTTCAATAGGGATAAACAATAAGACAAAATCGGGCGACTCAATGGCATAAATATCTTCGTATTTTTTGGCACTGAGTTGCGTAATATGCCGATGTAAAGAGTTGAGGTGCTCTTTGAGAAATCGCGCTTGATCTTCTTCGTCTTCCGCATTGACAAATTGTTCATAGGCGGTTAGTGATACTTTGGCATCTACTACCATTTTTTTATTGTCGGGTAAATTGATAATGACATCCGGACGTAACCTAGATTTATGATCTTGTTGCGTGTCAAAACTCTTTTCAAGAAAATATTCACGGTCTTTAGTTAAGCCCGATTTTTCAAGTACTCGTTCTAGGATGAGTTCTCCCCAATTACCTTGCGTTTTAGCATCCCCTTTTAAGGCTTTGGTTAAATTAACCGCTTCTTTACTCATTTGCTCATTGAGCTCTTTTAAACCAATAATTTGCTGGCGCAGGGCGGCGTGTCTATCAATGCTATCTTTATGGGTGTCTTCCACCTTCTTTTCGAAATGTTGTATTTTTTCTTGAAGCGGACTCAGTATGGTCTGTAGGTGAAGCTTGTTCTGTTCTGTAATTTTGGTGGAATTTTTCTCTAAAATTCCGGTTGCCAATAATTCAAAATCTTTACGCAGTTGTTCTTGTTGAACTTTTAAGGCCTCGTCACGTTTTAGATTTTGTTGCTGTAGATGTTCAAATTCTGTATTTTTTCGCGTGAGTTCGGTAGTTGCAAATTCCTTTTCCCGTCTAATCTCTTCGCGTTCACGCTCGGTTTGTGTGAGCGTTGCTTTTAGTTGTTGTAAGCGTTCTTGAGACTGAAGATCCCGCTCTTTTAAGACGTCAAGTGCTGCTTTCTGCTTAAGCGAGGCCATATAGCGTCCAAGAGCGACGCCTAGAAGGATGCCTAATAATGCAACAACAAGAATCAAAACAGTTTCTGACATGGACTTATTAGAATAACGTATACGACCACAAAAATAGGAGCATACAGCTTAGCAGACAAGTATATAGGACAGATTTATTTGTCTGAAGCGGTAACTAAATTCAATCGTGCTTTCTTTTCATCGGCTTTCATTTGACGTTGAATTTGTTTGATCGTCAGCGTACTTCCGTCATGACTCCAACCAGGAGGGCCAAAAATATACATAAACTTATGTTTCCAGTTTTTAACTTTCTTAACGTCTTTCCAAATATCCTTATATTCATGTGTTAAGATAGTTAAAGGATTATACGAGTTTGGTGGTTTGGTTACCCCATATTCAATTTCAATAGATTCATCTAATGCCTTATAGGTGCCAAACATACGGTCAAAAAGATTTAGATATCCCCCGTGATTCTTGTCCATATATTCTATGTTACGTGAATGATGGACTTGATGTTGGGTATGAAGATTGAGAAACTTTTCTAGGAATCCTAGTTTTGGAACGTATTTGGTGTGTAATTGAAATTGCCACAGCGCTTCAATTCCCATACAAACAACTAACATTTCGTAGTGAAAACCTATGGCCGGAATCCACATGTAAAAGAAAGGCTTGTACAATACCGTAAACCAACCGTTTCGCACCGCAGTTCCTAAATTGAAATTGTCTGAAGAGTGATGCACAATATGTGCCGCCCATAATACTCTAATTTCGTGATTTGCACGATGAAACCAATAGTAGGAGAAATCATCTAGAATTTGACAAATAAGCCAAATATACCATGCCCACCCAAAAGATTGGTAGCCCAGAATGTTTGTTGGGACCCCATCTACTATTGGATTAAAAAATTCGTAGGTAAATTTAAAAAGTACTACCGCAAATACAAGCTTAACTAAGGGGGCAATGATGGCTGAGCCAATTCCCATTGCACCACTGGCAAATAAATCTTTCCACTCGTATAACTCATCGTTATCGTGTGTTTTACTGTAAACCAGTTCTAATAAAATGAATCCTATAAATGCGAAGCCTCCGTAGAATAAGGGATTTGTTAATTCCAAGTGTATATATTTTTTTTAAAGATACTATATAAAAATTAAGGAGTGCGTCAAACTCCAGTGATTAAATCTTCAATACTTCTTGCCAATTTAAAGTCGCGTTCAGTGACCCCGCCCGCGTCATGCGTAGACAATCGTATAGATAATTTTGTATAAATATTAAGCCATTCTGGGTGATGATTCTGTTTTTCAGCTTCAAAAGCAATACGGGTCATTGTGGTAAAACAATCGGTAAAACTTTCAAAAGCCAAATTGGTCTCAATGGCATTATCAATATAGTCCCAATTCTCAAGGAGTCCAACTTTGCGTTCAATTTCTTCTTGGCTTAATTTTTTCATTATTTATGCTTTATAAAATGGTAGTTTTACCACTGTAGCAGGAACCGCGTTTTTTCTGATTTGAATATGAATTTGACTTCCTACTTCAGCTAAGATTGCGGGTACATACCCAAGACCAATTCCTTTTTTTAAGGAAGGACTCATTGTTCCAGAGGTAACTTCCCCAATTTTTTTACCGTTGTGATCAACAATATCATAGCCGTGACGTGGAATTCCACGATCATTTAATTCAAAACCGACTAACTTTCGCTCTGGACCGTGCTCTTTTTGTTTTTTTAAGGCCGCTGAATTGGTAAACTCTTTCGTGAATTTAGTAATCCATCCTAATCCGGCTTCAATCGGCGAGGTGGTGTCGTCAATGTCATTTCCGTAAAGACAAAAGCCCATTTCTAACCGAAGCGTGTCACGTGCAGCTAATCCAATTGGCTTAATCCCATAAGCAGCACCCGCCTCCATAACCTTATTCCATACTTGCTCTACGTCTTCATTTTTACAGTAAATTTCAAAACCTCCAGAACCCGTATAGCCGGTAGCGGAAATAATTACATGTTCAATTCCTGCAAAATCAGCAACTTGAAAAGTATAGTACTTCATTTGTTCTAAATCAACTGAGGTTAGTTCTTGCATGGCAGCTGATGCTTTAGGGCCTTGAATAGCCAATAGCGAATACGCTTCAGAAAGGTCTTTCATTTCAGCGCCCATAGTATTATGACTGCTAATCCAATTCCAATCTTTTTCAATATTGGAGGCATTTACAACCAAAATATACTTTTCTTCATTGATTCTATAGATGATTAAATCGTCTACAATACCACCAGTTTCATTGGGTAAGCAACTGTATTGTGCTTTTCCGTCAACTAATTTTGAAGCGTCGTTTGAACACACTTTTTGAATTAAGGCCGTTGCATTTGGACCAGTAAGTAGAAACTCACCCATATGTGAAACGTCAAAAACGCCTACGCCGTTTCTTACGGTTTCGTGTTCAACAGTTACGCCTTCGTATTGAACAGGCATATTATACCCCGCAAAGGGAACGATTTTAGCTCCAAGGGCTTGGTGTATTTTTGTTAATGCAGTATTTTTCATTTGGAAATTTTAGGGTCTAAAAACCACAAAAATAAGGATTAATTATGGAATTTGATTACTCATAAGGGCCGACTTTTCACATTTTATAATTTTTACCATTTCTCATTGAACATACCTTGCTCAAGTGCCTGTGGGTACTTTCATAAAAAATGCTATACACTATAGCACTATGGAAATGTGGCGCACAATACGTTCATTGAATTCAACTGATTAAGGATTTAGTAAATACGCTTGAAGTTCATCATAATGACTAATTTTTTTAGCCCGTTTGGGGAGGTTTATCACCGCCTTAATTTGTGGTGGAAGATCAATTTTCGTGCTCACAAGGGGCTCTACAACATCCATAAATTTTACAGGATGGGCAGTTTCTAAGAATACGGTATGAACTTCAGGATGTTGCTCTTGGTATTTTTTAGCGCCAAGGTAGGCCACGGCACCGTGTGGATCGGCCAAATACCCATGTTGTTTGTATAATTCATGCAGGGCTTCTCGCGTTTGGTCATCACTAAATTCAAAGGCAACCAAATCAGTTGTAAGCGCCTTAAAATCACCCTCATACAAGGCTTGAATACGAACAAAATTACTTGGATCTCCAACATCCATTGCATTAGATATAGTTTGTATGGAAGGAGCAGGACGGTATACACCGGAAGTTAAAAAACGCGGTATAATAGCATTGCGGTTGGTAGAGGCGATGAAATGATGAATGGGTAAACCAAGGCGTTTAGCCAACATACCTGCACAAATATTCCCGTAGTTTCCGCTGGGCACAGAAAAGCTAATTGGAGTACTGTGTTTTTGGAGTTTTTTCATGGCGAAAAAGTAATAAAACATCTGTGGTAACCAACGTGCCACATTAATTGAATTTGCGGAAGTTAGGCTGCGATGTTGGGTAATCTCGGTATCTAAAAAGGCTTTTTTAACCATCATTTGGCAATCGTCAAAGGTACCCTCAACTTCTAAGGCACTAATATTCTGACCTAGCCCTGTTAATTGTTTTTCTTGTACTGCACTTACTTTCTGACTAGGGTATAAAATAACTACCTTTACGTTGGGGACTCCTAAAAAACCACTGGCTACGGCACCTCCAGTATCACCCGAGGTCGCCACTAGAACGGTTACTTCTTTTTGGCTGTTCCGATTAAAATACCCTAAGCATCGGGCCATAAATCGGGCGCCTACATCTTTAAATGCCATGGTTGGCCCATGAAATAATTCTAAACTACTACACTTTGGGGTAATTGGTACTAAAGGAAAATCAAAAACTAAGGTATCTGCAATAAGTTCTTTTAGTTGGTCAGTAGGAATACTGCTTCCAATAAACTGTTTAATTACCTGAAGGGCAATTTCTTCATTTGAATGAGCCGTTAAGTTGTGCAGGAAGTCGGAAGGAAGTGGCGTAATCTTTGAGGGAAAATACAGCCCTTTATCCTCGGCAAGCCCTTTAATAACGGCCGCTTGAAAATCTACTGATTTGGCTTTGTGTTGTAAACTGTGATATTTCATAATGGAAGGGTAAGATTTATATGGGATAAGGCCCAAGCGTAATTAATGGCTTTCAATTTTTTTGACCCCCTGTGGGGTTATTTGTGCGCAGTATACCTTGTAGTCAATAGACTTGTTATTAAAAATAGCTATCAATTGTTCTTTCATTTTCTTTGCGATAGTTTCTCCTTGAGCTAGCGCAAACATACTGGGGCCTGATCCTGAAATTCCAACCCCTAGGGTACCAATTTCTTTACCCGCTGCATACACATCGTCATAATAAGGCATTATTTTTTTTCTATGAGGCTCTGCAAGTAGATCAATTAGTGAATCACTTAGTCGACCATAATTACTTTCGTACAACCCACTTATAAAACCAGCTAAATAGGCACTTTGCCGCACCGCAATATCCATGGGAACCGACAAGGGCAATACGGCTCTAGCATCTTCTGTTTTGATTTCAATTTGTGGATGAATGACGGTAGCCCAGAGTTGGTCTGGCACGGGGAGTTTTACGATGTCAAGCGGGCTATAGCTCCGCACCAAAATAAATCCACCATATAAAGCAGCCGCTACATTATCGGCGATAGGTTCCCCACAAGCGGCGACTTCCCCTAAGCGTGCAAATTCTGTTAATTGTAGGGTAGAAAACGGACGATTAAAAAGTTCGTTAATGCCATATGCAGTACCGGCCGCACTTGAGGCGCTACTCCCTAATCCGCTTCCTGGTTTTACCTTTTTGTACAGCTCAATTTCTACACCTACAGGGGGCACTAGTTTTTTAAGCATTGCTAAGGCAACTACCCCGGCCACATTACGGGTTGGATCTGTAGAAAGCGTGGCGCCTTCTATGTGACTAATTCGCACTCCCTGTTGTGCGGTTTTTCTGAGAATCATCTCATCACCGGCTGTATTCAAGGCAAAACCTAAGGCATCAAAACCACAAGAGACATTGGCAACGGTGGCTGGAGAAAAAAGTTTTATATAGTCCATATTATCGATTCGCTATTTTAATGAGGTCTGCAAATAATCCGGCCGCAGTAACTTCCGCGCCGGCTCCGGCTCCTTTAATTATTAAGGGTTGTTCAGGGTAACGTTTCGTATAGTACATTACAATATTATCTTTCCCTTCGAGGTCGTAAAACGGGTGTCCGCTTGGAATTTCTTCTAGTCCTACCTTCGCTTTACCCTCGACAAATGAGGCGACATATTTTAATCGATTACCTCGATCCTTGGCTGATTTCAGCAGGGCGTTATAGTGGTCGTCTTCTGTATCCAACGCGGCATAAAAATCAGCAACCGTTGGAGCTTCTAAATCGGTTGGGGTTAAAAATGAATTATTTTCTATTTCTTCAAGCGCTAAAGGCCATCCACTTTCTCGAGCTAAAATAAGAATTTTACGGGCAACATCAATACCGCTCAAATCTATTCGTGGATCTGGTTCTGTATAGCCTTCCGCAGCAGCGCGACGTACGACTTCAATAAATCGTTCCTCGCCGTTGAAATTATTAAAAATAAAGTTTAGACTTCCTGAAAGTACCGCTTGAATTTTAACAATGTTATCTCCTGAGGTAATCAGGTTATTTAAGGTGTCTATCACGGGGAGCCCTGCGCCTACATTGGTTTCAAATAAAAATGGCGTATTGTACCGTAGGGAGAGTTCTTTTAAGCGTTGATAGTTGGGGTACGGCGAAGCACAGGCAATTTTATTACAGGCCACTACAGCAATTCGTTGGGTGAGGTATTTTGGATACATTGCAGCAACAGTTTCATTAGCGGTAATATCGACAAAGATGCTATTGCGCAAGTTAAGTTCAACAATCCGGTCATAAAATTGCTGTACATTGGCTTTTTGACTGCGTGAGGGGTCATTTAATTGGTCAGCCCATGTATCAAGCGCAAAACCGTTTTCGTTAAAGCACATGCGTCGTGAATTTGAGAGTCCAATAACCCGAATATTTAAATGTAAATTTTTGCGAAGAAATGCGTGCTGTTGTTCAATTTGATGAACTAGTTTAGCGCCAACATTTCCCACGCCAGTAATAAAGATGTTTATTTGCTTATAGTTGTTTGTAAAAAAAACTTCATGCAGACAGTTTAGTGCTTTTTTAACATCTTTTTTTGCAATGACGGCCGAAATGTTTTTTTCTGAAGCGCCTTGTGCTATGGCTCTAATATTAACATTGTTCTTACCCAGGGTACCAAACATTTTTCCACTAATTCCTTGATGACTTTTCATTTGATCTCCAATAATGGCAATAATACATAGATGTGACTCAACCGTTAAAGGGTTTAGTTTGTGTTTTAAAATTTCAAATTCAAAGCACTGATCAATGGCGCGCTTTGCTTTGATCGCATTTACGTCATCAATACCGATACAAATGGAGTGTTCAGACGAAGCTTGGGTAATTAATTTGACATTAATTTCCTCAAAGGCCAAGGTTTCAAAAAGTCGTTTTGAAAATCCAGGTACACCAACCATACCCGATCCTTCAAGGGTAATGAGGGTAACATCATCAATATGGCTGATACCTTGTACTGGATTTTTAGTGCCTTTTGGCTGGGTACAGATTAGGGTACCAGCCACTTCAGGTTTCGCTGTATTTTTTATATAAATAGGAATTTTTGCTTTTAGTACTGGATGGATGGTTGGAGGATAGAGTACCTTGGCACCAAAGTGCGATAGTTCCATCGCTTCTGCGTACGAAAGTTGTGCAATGGGCGTTGCCGATTTTACCAAGGACGGATTGGCGGTAAACATGCCACTTACATCGGTCCAAATCTCTAGAGCTTCTACCTGTAACGCTGCCGCGAGGATGGCGGCCGAATAATCAGAACCACCTCTCCCCAACAGGGAGGTTTCTCCAGTAGAAGTGGCCGCGATAAAACCAGGTATGACAGTGACCGCAGCAGTTTGATCCTTAAAATACGCTTGTATTTTTTGATGGGTTACATTAACATTAACAACGGCTTGGGTAAAGTCATTATTAGTCACAATTAATTTTCGTGCGTCTTTACGCTGCGCATTAACTCCTTCTTTTTGTAGTGTCGCCGTGATGATTTCTGAAGAGAGTAATTCACCTAAACTTAATACGGCCGCTTCACTTTTGGGTGAGAGTTCATTGACCACAGCAATACCGTTGAGTAGCGTATCGAGGTGCTCGAGTTTTTGGTCGACTAAATGCCGTATAGTTACCGATTCTGCTTGAGAAAATAACTGGTTAATGAGGGTATAGTGAATCGTTTTTATTTCTTTCACTACTGCGTGGTACGTTGCAGTTTTACTGGCCGCAAGTTGAGCAGCTTTACTCAATAAATTGGTGCTTTTTGCAAACGCAGAGACCACCACAACTTGAGGTTTCTTGCTGGCTTTAATTATAGAAATAAGGTGTTGAATATTGGATGCGGAGCCTACCGAAGTACCTCCAAATTTAAGCACTTTCATAGTGTAATAAATTGATTATTAAAAAGATAGAATAATTGTATAACGGATGATATGTAAAAAGAGAACCCCTACGGGGTAATGGTGGTAGCTGCAATATAGGTCGTAGCGGTTGACCAGGTCAACGCGGCTAAAAATGTAGATGTTAGAATCAATTGCATGCGGTAAATGTACAGGTTATTGTTTAAAAACGGCAACATGTTTTAGAAAAAAAATGATTTTTATGATTTTCTCAATAAGGCTTGGGTTTATTTAATGGTAAAGATCAATAGGGCTATTGAAAATGCCAATTAGGCAATTACATGGGGTAGTATTTTTTTGTATCGTATAGTGCGGTTGAGGTAACTTAAGGGCCAGGACTTTACGTATAGGTTGTTGCAAAGCATTACTAAATATAATTGTATATTTGAGTACAAAATTTATCAACCATGTATGTAAAAGGTATTGTTTTCCTACTTTTAATGATGAGTCCTTTTTGCCTTGAAGCGCAAGAAGAAGGTACCCCGCAAGATTATTTGTCTAAAGAATTCCACAAAGAACGTAGAGCCGCTTTACGTGCTAAGATGCCCAAAAATAGTGTGGCCGTGTTCTTTGCCAATCCAGTAAGGAATCGTGCAAATGATGTAGATTATGTATATCATCAAGATCCTAATTTTTTCTATTTAACAGGCTACCGCGAGCCGCATGCCGTATTGATGGTGTTTTCGGAAGCGCAGGCCGATGGTCATGACGAAGTTTTATATGTACAGGAAAAAAATGCCCAAGCGGAAATGTGGACGGGTAAAAGGCTTGGTACAGAAGGGACTAAGAATATATTAGGGTTTGAGGCTGCGTACAATGGAAAAGAATTTATCGCCTCAAACTATGATTTTAAGCAATTTGATCAGGTCATGATTTTTGATTTTCAAGACGATTATAGAGATGGAAGAGATGAGGCCGATTTGTATAGTTTGATCGCCCATTTTAAACATGCAGCCAACTTTGATCGCGATGTATTAGCACAATCACGAAAAGCGCAAGTGTATGAACTAATTAAGGCTACGCCGATTGAAAATAGTGCGAATGTAGCACAGAATTTAGGGGTGATCTTCCGACGTAATCCTGAATATGCCAACGATGAATTATTGGCGGGATATAAGAATGCAACCACCGATAATTTACGTAAAGAGTTCCAACAAAAAATAAGTTTAAAATTAGCGGCCGAACCGGCGTCAAATATTTCTATAGGTCCATTAGGAACCCTCATGGCATCTCTTCGAGAGGTTAAGACTCCGGAAGAAATGAAGCACTTAAAAAAAGCGGTCGAAATTTCAGCCATTGGTCAACGTGAAATAATGAAAGCAATGCACCCTGGGATGTCGGAAATTGAAATTCAAGGGGTACATGAATTTGTGTATAAAAAGTATGGAGCAGAGTATGAGGGCTATCCCTCTATTGTAGGTGCTGGTCATAATGGATGCGTACTTCACTATATTGAGAATACCAAAACCAAGGTAGGAAACGATTTAGTATTAATGGATCTGGGAGCGGAGTATCACGGGTATACTGCCGATGTGACTAGAACGATTCCAGCCAATGGATCATTTAGTCCTGAACAACGTGCTATTTATGACTTAGTTTATGAGGCACAAGAGCAGGGAATTGCAGCGGCAAAGGTCGGGAACGGATTTAATGCGCCAAATATGGTTACCAAAAAAGTAATCAATGAAGGACTATTAAAACTTGGGATAATTAAATCGCTTAATGAAAGACATTCTTATTATCCGCATGGTTCTTCGCATCATATTGGTCTGGATGTTCACGATCCCGGAACATACACTCCTTTTAAAGCAAATATGGTCATCACTGTAGAACCAGGAATTTATATTCCAGAGAACAGTCCCTGTGATAAAAAATGGTGGGGTATTGCAGTACGCATTGAAGATGATATTCTAATCACGGATAATGGTCCTGTTAATTTATCGAGTGCGGCACCACGACATGCAGATGAAATAGAAGCACTCATGAAAGAAAAAAGTGTTCTAGACAGTTTTGTATTGCCAAAGTTAGATTAGGCAGCCAGGTATAGGGAGCGGTTTAGGCTTACCCATACGTCACTAACGGTATGGCTGGCCTTAGGTCTGGGCTTCGAGTAAGGTGTCTATTTTAGCGATCCACCTTTGTTTTTCTGTTTCAGGTAACCAACTTGCGATAAAACTATTTTTTGCAAGTTGCGCTAGTTGAGTTTTCGTAAGGCCTTTTGCAGCTGCTAAGGCGATAAAATTTTGATTTATATATCCTCCAAAATAGGCGGGATCATCCGAGTGGATGGTGACCAATAGACCGCGTTCCATCATTTCTATTATGCGATAATTGGCTAAGTCATCAATTACTTTTAGGGCTACATTGGATAGCGGACATAAGGTTAGGGGCATTTTAATTGCGGCCAAATGTGCTACAAGTGCCTCATCGTCTAGGCAATTGTTTCCATGATCAATTCTACACACCTCAAGGTCGTTTAGGGCTTCCCAGATATAGGGGGCAGGACCTTCTTCACCGGCATGTGCCACGGTGCGAAATCCGGCCGCTTTTGCTTTGGCAAAAACGCGTTTAAATTTGCTCGGAGGATTCCCTAACTCGGACGAATCAAGGCCTACACCTGCAATATGATCTTTATAAGGCATCGCCGCTTCTAAGGTGTTAAAGGCGGAGGCCTC